>Ga0209780_1000013_pt1 | contig 100300 bp, 88 predicted proteins | sample WorMetexBAHAMAS2_FD_187384 | JGI IMG/M metagenome (GOLD analysis project Ga0209780, IMG submission 187384) | Marine gutless worms symbiont microbial communities from Max Planck institute for Marine Microbiology, Germany - Inanidrilus exumae... | ecosystem: Host-associated > Annelida > Digestive...
GGGTCGTCTGTCCTCGGCCAACCAGGAGCGCTTCCAGTTCCCGGGTCAGGACGCCGATGTCTGCTTCATCTCCTGCGCGTCGCCTGACACGTTCGACTGCGACGAGCCCCCGGTGATCTGGGACGAGCAGATCGTTCCCTAATCATTGACTAAGTGACGGGTTCGAGACAACGGGCGGTGGTGACCCTTCGGGGTCCCACCGCCCAGTTTCGAGCGACGGCCCAATGGGGTGGATTGCCCCGGGCGGCCAAGCCATGAGACAGTAGAACGCCGGCAGGGGGGTGTTGGCCGGTCCGAACGCCGAAGGTCGGAGACACCCCCATGGTGCGCGCTTGCGCTTTCCTGCTTATCGCCGGTCTGTTCCTCCCCGGAACAGCGAGAGCCGCTGACAGCGGCTTGGCGCTCGATATTCCGGTTCAATGCGAGTTTGGTAGCGAATGCCTGGTCCAACAGTACGTGGACCACGACCCCGGACCGGGCTGGCTTGACTACGCCTGCGGCCGGCTCAGCTACAACGGTCACAAAGGCACGGATATCCGGGTACCGGATCTGCCGGCCATGCACCGCGGCGTTCCCGTGGTTGCCGCCGCCCCCGGTATTGTCAGGGCGACGCGTGACGGCATGGCCGATGTCAATGTTCGGGAGATCGGCGGCGACACGGTAAGGGGACGCGAAGCCGGAAACGGCGTGGTAATCGATCACGGGAATGGCTGGGAGACGCAGTACAGCCACTTGCGCCGGGGCAGCGTCGCCGTCCGCAGGGGCCAGAGGGTGACGGCCGGTCAGCACCTTGGACTGATCGGTATGTCCGGAAACGCCGAGTTTCCTCATCTGGAGTTTTCCGTTCGTCACGACGGTGCCGTGATCGATCCGTTCGTCGGTACGACTGCCTTCGATTCCTGCAGCGATCCTCGCCAGCCGCTGTGGACGCAGGCTGCCCTGAACCAGTTGGGATATCAGCCCACGGGAGGAGTCATCGCCGGCTTCGCCACGCAGCGACCGCAACTTGCGGCAGCTCAAGAGGGGCAATACGAAGCGCGGCGTTTGCCGGTGACCGTTCCGGCCCTGGTCTTCTGGGCACAAGTGTACGGTACTCGACCCGGCGACGTGCAACGGATCCGGATCGAGGGACCCGACGGCGACGTGGTGCTCGATTCGAACGACCAGCTCGACAGCGCCAAGATCCGTTGGTTCGCGTTCGGCGGTCGACGGCAGCCGGCGGAAGGGTGGCGGCCCGGGCCTTACCTTGGGACCTACACCCTGGTTCGCGACGGCAAGACAGTGGTCGAGTTGCGGCGGGCGGTGGTTCTCGGCGGTCGCTTCTGAACTTCGGCGCCTGCTCGGATCGAGACCCACGTCGCGAGACCGACGGCGGCCGGTGGCGGCGGCGATTCGTACTCAAATGGGGCGTTCGGACGGCCGGAACGCGGCGTACACTTGGTGTGTCTCTGAAATCCGATTCAAGGGATTACGCGCGCACCGAGTTAGTACTGCCGTACACCGAAACAAAATGGCACCCCCCCAGCCATGGCCATCATTCGCGGAAGCCCTCTTCCGGAGGAAGTTCTCCCACCGGGAGAACTATTAGATCCGGACGATCCGTTTCAGTTCAACTCCACTGATTCGGGCGACAACATCCAGACGTTCGGTGGCGCGGACATTGTGTCGGCCGGGGGTGGCAACGACCGTGTCCTCGGCGGCGACGATTCCGACGAGATCGATGGCGGGGATGGGCACGACCGGCTGTACGGAGATGGCGTCAAGCAAGGCGCCGGCGATGACGGCGACATCGTCGTCGGGGGCGCCGGCAATGACGTGATCAAGGGCGGCGGTGGCGACGACTGGGTCTTCGGCGGCGCTGACGACGACATCGTCAAGGGACAAAGCGGTCACGACCTGATGTCCGGCGGCTCCGGCAACGACACCGCTTACGGCGGCGGCGGTCGTGACAGCATGGACGGCGGCGGCGACGACATCCTGAAAGGCGGCGTCGGCCGGGACTGGATTTCCGGCGATGACGGAAACGACGACCTCTACGGAAACGAAGACGGTGACACCCTCACCGGCGGTGCCGGCAACGATACCATCAACGGTGGCACCGGCAACGACGTCATGGACGGCGGTGACGGCGACGATCAGATGCAGGGTCGTGGCGACAACGATTGCCTGAAGGGCGGCGCCGGCAACGACAACATGCTCGGCGACGGTGGCAACGACATTCTTTTGGGTGAAGACGGAGCCGACACGCTCGATGCCGGCGATGGCGTCGACCAGCTGAGCGGCGGCATCGGCAACGATACGCTGATGGGTGGAGACGGTGACGATCTGCTGGAAGGCGGCGCCGGCAACGATACGCTAACTGGCGGTGCCGGCAACGACCGCTTCCGCTTCATCGAAGACGAAGATAGTGGAGTGCCCAGCGTCGACCTGATCACGGACTGGAACGAAGGCGATCAGATCGTTCTCTGCGGGCAGAGCCTGTACGGGCCGCTGAAGATCGAATTCACCAACGCCGAACCGGGCGAAAGCACCATCGAGGACGATGTCCGCATTCAGCTTTCGGACAACTCCATCATTGTGATTCTCAACGCCGCCTTCGATTTCGTCGAGCAGGAATCCATCATCGCCTTGCAGGCTCTCGGGCAGCTTGATCCTGACAACCAGGAAGACTTTGGATTCCTCGGGAACACGTGGGATCCCATCGACTGCGACGACATCGATGCCTTCGAAGCACCGGCGGATCCGATTGTCTGGCCCGAATAGGGCACTCACCCCCCGCCCGATTTCCAACCGATTGTCGTGGGCCGCTCAGGTCACCAGCGGTCTGGTGCGCGCCGGCTGCTCCACGACTGGGCGCAGGCGACACCCATGATCAGGCAATAGGTGGCGGTAACGGCCGGGATCTGAAGGCTGAAATCCAACGTCGAGTGGGTCGCCACGAGAGCCGTCGCGGCAACGCCGATGCACGGATACTCCATGTCCCGGCGCCGCCGGATGACGCCCCGCACAGCCACTGCGGCCACCCCGCCCACAGCGACGACAAGTAGCGCGGCGGCCGGGATCCCCAACTCTGCGGCGTTCTCCAGGTAGGTGTTGTGTGCCTTCGTATAGGGCGTGCGCAACCCCGGATCGCGGTACATGCGAAACACGTGCTCGTAGGCCCCGTATCCGCCGCCGAGATACGGCGCCGCATCGATGGCGTCGAGAGTCAGGTTGTAGAGGGATGCGCGGTCGTTGAGGGCGATCGACGAATCCGCCAGGCGCTGTCCCAGCGTGCCCCCGCCGACGGCGAATCCGAGAACCAGCACCACCAGGATGGAGCCACCGAAAGTCAACGCCGTTCGCGGCCGCACCATGCGGGCGGCGCCCCAGGCGGCGACCAGCACCACCAGGCCGACCAGCGCGCTCATCACGCCGGCGCGTGAGTTGGTGAACACCAGTGCGGCAATCAGCGTCATGGCTGCCAGGACCAGCAGCGATCCGCGCTCATCGAAGGCGACCAACAGCTCACGAATCCGCTCGCCGAGCCGCGACGGCCCGTGCAGCGTGCGCGTGATGCGCGCCATCATCAGGCCGGCGGCGCAGATCAGCGCCAGTCCGGCATAGGTGGCATACGAGTTGCGGTTGACGAAGGTGCTGGTCAGGTCGTCCTGATAGGCGGCCTTGGCGTACCACAGGATGCTCTGCGAGCCGGAGAACTCGACGATCAGCCCGTACGCGGCGTAGGCCAGGCCCGCGAACACTACGGCATGGAGGGCCCGGGATGCCCGTGACGCCCGCCCGCAAAGCTGGAACGCCAGCCAGAAGATACCCGCGTACGCGGCGAGCCGCGTCAACGCGGCCCAGGTGAGGCCCGGATCCAGGGTAACCCGGCCCGCAAGGTCGCGTCCCAATGCCGTGCCGGCAATCTCCCAAAGCGGGTGATGCCATGAACCCGGTGACGCGGTCCCGCCCTGGATCACGATCCAGATCACCGTCACCGCGAACAGGAGAACGAGCGGCCACGTGGTCGTAAGTCCGATCCAGGGTTTCTCCTGGCCCAGCCAGGCCCGCGCCGCCCACACGCAGAGCATCACGCCGACGCCCGCGCTCATCAGGCCCCAACTCCACGGCTGAACCGCGCCCATGGGCAGGGGCGCAAGGACCACCAGCGCGACGAACGACCAGAACAACAGCGAACTGCTGGCTCCGGCGGCCGCCGAACGTCGCCCGGTCCAGATCATGAAATGCTGCCACCAGGGTGGTAGCGGCAGTGACGACGCGGCCTTGTGCAGGCCCGACGACACCCGGGCGTTGATACCGCCAGGCAACAGCGTCTCTTGGACGATTTCGTCGGGCGCCACGGGCTTCACGTCGCTGGCTTTCGCGGCGGCGTCCGAAACGGTGTCCACCGCAACGTCCGGCGTCCTTGCTTTCTTGCTTGCCGATCGGTTGCGTTGCGAACGACGCGCCCGGCGAGCGGCAGTGCTCTTGGTCGCCGTCATCACTTTCCTCCTTCGGTGAGGAAGAACACGTTGAAAACCTGGTCGTGGTCCGCGGCGGTGAATGGCCTCAACTGGCCACCGGCGACCACTCGGTGCGGCACGTAGCCGAACGACGCCAGGTCCTTGATCACCGCTTCGATCGACGAATCGAAGCGCGCCAGGTAATCGTCGATGAGTTCCGCCATGATCACGCGCGGCCGTCGGCCCTCATCGGCCAGCATCCCCCGCGCTCCGGCGAGGACCATATGCTCGGCGCCCTCCACATCGACCTTCATCACGTCGACCCGGCCGAGTCCCCGGTCGGCGACGAAGCGGTCGATGGTCATGCAGCGGACCTGTGCCCTGTCCGCGCCACCGGTATCCATGTCGGTCGACAGATGGGCATAGGCGCCGTCACCGGCCGGCACTTCAAGCGGGACGAACACGTCGTCGCGATCGGACAGCGCGGTCTCCACAACTTCGATGGTATCGAACCCGTTGAGCGGGGCTGCCAACTCGATGACCAAGGCGTTCCGCCGCAACGGCTCGAAACTGAACACCTGTCCCGCCGCGGTGGCCATGCGCGCCAGATTGAGGGCGTAGAAACCGACGTTTCCGCCGACGTCGAAGCACACGTCGCCGGGCCGCACCAAACGCTCGAAAGCCCGGATTTCGTCTGGCTCGAAGGAGCGCAACAAGATCAGCTTCTTGCCGATGTCCTCGTTGGCCCAAACCAGGTAGTCGGTGCCACGGACCCGGACCTGGGTCAGCGCTTGCCGGCTCGGCAGGGCCGAACGGACCATCCGGTAGGCGGCGCGCAGGGGCCGGCCCCAGATCGGCAGTCGACGGTCCTTGATCAGCCGGGCCTGGCTCATGGCGCGGGCCCCTTCTTGCAGCGGGCCTCATACATCTTGGCGTCGATGATGCAGTGGTAGAGCCCGAAGACCATCGCGTAGTAGAAGCCGGCGCGGCCATCTAGGAAGCCGAGGCGAAACAGGTACGAGTAGAAGAAGATTCCCACACCGCGCAGCGGGATGAAGGGTTCCAGCCGATAGAGCAGGCGGCGGACGGGGGAGAGCGTCGATTGATCTGGGTGGCGCAAGGCACCGCGGGCCCGCAGGGATGCCTCCCAATCGGAGTACTTATTCAGCTTCTCGAAGAAGCTGAAGAGGTCCTTATGGTCCTTGTGCAGCATGCGGCCTTTGAGAGCGGCCACCGGTCCGTCGATCTGCGGCTGGTAGTGGCCCTCCACTTCCCACATGTTGACGACGTCGAGATCTTCGTAGTCGAGAAAGCGCCCCCTCGAGCGGTCGAACAGCACCAACTTGTGGGTACGGTGACCGTGCCGCAGGGCCTTGCCAAAGAACACGGCATCGAAGCCCACAAAGTACCCCGTGTACCTTGGTCCCTCCGCGATAATCCCTCGGATTTCCTCGGCCAACTCCGGTGACATCTGTTCGTCGGCGTCCACGTAGAGAACCCACTGGTGCCGGAAGGGCAGGTTCTCCAGGCACCACTGTTTCTTCTTCGGATACCGGCCGTTCCAGGCGAAAGAGACCACGGTGGCGCCGCGATCGGCGGAGATCGCGCAGGTCTGGTCCTCGCTATGGGAGTCAACCACGAACACCTCGTCGAACGCCCGCACGGAATCCAAACAGGCGGCGATGTTCGATTCCTCGTTCTTGGTCATGATAATGACCGAGACCGGGATCTTCGGCGCGGCCACCGGACCGGCACCAACCGGCAACTCGGCGCGGTCCGAGGTGGTCGGCGATGCCGGCAGGGTGGCGGCGGGAGGGGTGGTATCCACGACGGTCATCCAGTCGATCTCATGGTCCGGTCCTGCCCTTCATGCCCGTCGCGCCGGCGGGTGGGTGCCGCGCGAGAACCGCAGTGCCGAATAGGCCCACGGCATCGCCCCGCGGACCCAGTTGATGGACCGGCGCAGCAGCCACAAGCCGGCAACCGCGGCCAGCGGCATCCCCAGGACGCGTCGATACATGATCCACAGTTCGCGGTCGGCTTGGGTGCGGGCCGTGAACGACAGGCCACCGCGTTCGAAACGGCAGATGGCTTCCGGCAGGTACGCGATGGCCGGCCGTTGCTCCAGAAAGGCCCGGGTGAACGCCCAGTCGGCGGCGATGCGCAAACGCAGGTCGTACCGCAGATTTCCGATCCGGTCGCGGCGGTACAGCATCGCCTGGTGGTGGGTGAACATGCCGTACCAGATGCGGCGATGGCCGAACGCCTTCTTGTAGAAGTTATCGCCGTCGTCTGTTTCGATGGCGTCGCCGTAGATGAAGCCAGGCGCCTGTTCGCTGATCACCGCCGCGAGGCGCTCCAGAATGCCGGGAGAAGCAAGACAGTCGCCGGAATTGAGGAACAGCACGAACCGACCCCGCGTCCGCTCCAGCCCCTTGTTCATGGCGTCATAAAGGCCTGCGTCCGGTTCCGAGCTCCACTCGACGCACGGATCATCGAGGCCAGCCAGGTAGTCCGGTGTCCCGTCGCCGGATGCGCCGTCGACGACGATCCATTGGATGTCGCGACAGGTCTGAACGTCGAGGCTGGCCCGGGTCCGCCGCAGGCCATCGAGGTTGTTCAGGCAGACGGTGACGATGGAGAACAGCGGCTGGGCCAACGCGCTCTCCCTACCGGTGCGCGTGGACATGGCTGCCATGTCCGATCAGCCGGAGCTTGTCGCGAAAGATCGCCGGTTCGCCCCAGGAGTAGGCAGCGCCGGCCGCCGATCGCAGCAGATCCGACGCCAGGTGTCGTCCGGATGCGCCGCATGACCGCAACTCGTCGCGTAGTTCGGCCGGGTCGTAGCCCATGACCCTCAGCCGTTCGTCGCCGATCCACTCCAGGTAGCGGTTGCACCAGTGGCGGCGGAACGGGTTGGCCATGGTCCGCTTCCACTTCTCCAACGGCTCGCGGCTGATGGCGTCATAGGCCCGCGTTCCGGTGGGATCGCCCATGCTTCCAGGCAGGTCGACGCCGGCGAAGCTCGCCAACACCGATTCCGAGAACGGGATCTCAAGATAGTCGAACACCCGTCGCCAACTTGCTTCCGGCTCGCTCACCAGGTCCTCGTAGCGGACCGCGAGAGCCCGATCCGCATGGCCTTGGTAGGCGCTGACCAGATTGGCCAGGCCGGTGTAGAGATCGGCCTTGTAGGTGTAGAGCTTCCACCGGCCGGCGCCCCAGGTGTCGATCATCGACGCTGCCGTAGCCAGAGGGTTCCGCCACAGGAAGATGAAGCGGGCGTCCGGAAACAGTTCCATCACCTCGTCGACGACGAAGTGATAACGCGGGGTCTTGTCCAGAAAGTAGGTGGCGCCGTTGCAGGCCGCCCGCCGATAGAGGCGGCTGACGAAACGCCGCAACTCAGCGGCGTAGTCGACCTCGCCCCCCGGCAGCCGACCGATAAACTCGTTGAACGCCACGAACAGCGTGCTGTGGCCGTACTCGGCGTAGATGCCGCTTTCTCGCCGGGCATACAGAAACGGCAACAGAATCCACGGCTCGGCGGTGGATGCGACTTCCGGCGCCGCGCTGAGCACCCGCTGCACCAGGGTCGAGCCGGCACGCGGCAACGAGAACACGAACAGCGGCCGCACCGGTGCGGTGTTCTCCTGGCCGTCGGGAACGTCAGCCATGCTCACGACGCCTGTTTCCTCCCCGCCGGCAATTCCGACGCCGCGGCGTCGCACGGGCCACATTCGAAGACCGAGTTGACCAAGATCCGGCTGTTGAGCGCCGGTGAAACAATCGTCATCTGATCGTGCTTCTCCGATATCGTTCGCATGGTTCTTAACCGCCCGCCGCGGCGGTGCCGGGTCGCAGCGGACCCGCTTCCCGCACCGGCGTCGTCGACCGTTGCCCGTAACCGAGCGGCACGACCGGAACCGCCAGCAGGTATCCGACGCTAAGCCAGAAGAAGAAAGCTAACCTGGGAATTCCCCACATCGGGTTAACCGACATGGCGAGCAGGCAGCCGGCGACCAGCGCGACAAACACCGCGTGCCAGATGTTCAGTGGGTTGCCGAACAGGTGGATGCGGGTGCGAAGCAGGTCGCGGCCGGCGATCGCCAAGGGCGTCAGGAACAGGACAAGGCCCAGGATCCCGCCAAAGGCGAGGATGTCGAGCACGTCCGAATGGGACGGAATGGCCAGATAGGAAATCCGCTCGATCGGCGAACCGGCAAAGAAGGTCCCGGTCAACGGGTTTTCCAGGAACTGCTCCAGCCGGACGCTAAAGGTATGGGCGCGAACCTCGTTGAGGCGCGTGTCTATACGTTGCTCGATCAGGTGGTGGCCGACAAAGGTCGCGATCCCAAACGCCCCGACAAAAAGCGTCGCCGTCAAGCCGGAAACGGCCGCACGCGCCTCGCGGTCACGACCGCGCGCGTTGGCGGATATGGCCACAGCCTTGGCATACGCGAGGTACAGGAGACCGATGACGGCGAACAGATAGCCGGTCGTCTTTCCCGAAAGCGCCAGGGCGACGATTCCCAAGATGACGACAAACCATCGGACCAATGAGTTCCGAACGGCATGCCAGGCGAGAGCCACCGCACCGAGAATGAACACGGTTTCCAGGTGGTAAATCTGGGTCAGTTGCGGCCACACGATGCCGAACCGGAATAGGATCATTCCAATGGCCACGGCCATGCCTTGGGCCAGGACCACCATCGCGAACAGGCGCAGGAACCACGCCCTTTCGCTGGGGATCGTAAACATCAGGTAGGTGGCGAACACGACGATGATGGCCAGTCCGCGACCGAGGAACGAGTCCTCCACGGCATGATGCTGGCGCAAGATCACGTAGATCGAGCCGGCGACAACCACCAGGAACAAGGCACCGAGCGCGGCGAGGCTGGCGCGGTTGCGGAACGGCGGTCGCCGATAGCTGCCGAAGGTGAACAAGCCGATCGCCGCCGCAGAAAGCAGGATAGGCAGGTACTTGAACACGGGCGCCGCGAACAGGCCCCAATGTGCCCGCGTGGCGTCCAGGTTGTAGATTGCCGTCACGCAGGCGGCGGCAAGGATCAACAGCGACCCGAGGCGTGTGAGAATCATAACGCCACCTGACGTTCGGGCTGCGCGGGTTCCGTTGCCGCGATCTGGTCAGGCGCATCCAGCCACGCCGGGAAGGCCGTTATGGCGAAGCGGTCCTGCAGCCGGTTCCGCAAGGCCGCATTGGCGGGTGCGTAGTAGGCCGCAAGCGCCTGCCGTGCTTCGGGGCTCATGCCGTCCGCCGGTTGCGGGCTGTGATTGAGCATCGCGTGCAGGCCGCGCAACCCCCGGCGAATGGCCGGTGCATCGGAAAGCAGACGCTCGAAGCGACGGTTGATGCCCAGCGCCAATCGGTAGAACCGCAGATTGCGAACGGCAACGGATTGGTTTTCGACGGTGAATCGGTAATCGTCGAATGCCGCGGGGTGGATGTTGAGGAACGTGCAGCAGTCACGTGTGACGGCGCGCGGGTCACGGTGCAGGTGATCGAGGAACAACACCCGCATCTGCTCGGCGTCGAACTCGGCCAGGAACGTATCCAGGGTGTCCACGTAACGGCCGACGGCGGCGCCACCCGCGACAAACCTTGACCAGTGTTCGTCAGGTCCGATCCGCCGCCAATCGCCGCCGTTGCAGATGATGTCCACATAGTCGTCGAACCGGACGTTCTCGTGGACGTGGGCGGCGGCGCGTTCCTTCTGGGCGCGGAAGAATGTGTAGAGCCGGGACACCGGATCGCGCAGCACGAAGATCAGCCGGGCCTCCGGCAGCACCTGACGAATGCGCGGTGCAACGGCCGTGGCCTCGCGGAAGTATGCCGGGCTGGCCTCCAGCCGCACGGACGCGTGTTCCGCCGTTTGGAACAGCTTTGCATACCGGCTCAGGACCGCGGAGGGATCGGAGTCGTTGGGCTCCGTGAGGAAGAAGTTGGTTTCCTTGACCCGGCTTGCCACCACCTCGGGATGCGCCGCGAGATAACGGAACAGCGAGGTGGTGCCGCTGCGCGGCGCACCGCCGATGATCGCCGTGGTCATTGCCATGGGGTCAAGCACCCCCTTCGGCGTCGGCGGGTCGCTCGGTCCGGCGTGGTCCTGCTTCGCGGCGATGTGTGCCAGCGGGCTTCATGACGGTGTGGCGTCACCGACCTAAGAGGCGACTTCGGCGCCCCGTTGCTTTCCGGCCCGCGGGCACGCACGGCGGGCGGCCGGCGATGGTCGCCAGTCGCCCGTCGGAGGGCTTTCCGCGGTGCGTTCGATGGCCCCATACCGCCGGAGATCGGCCTCCGGCGATATGACGAATGTCACAGGAAAACCGGGGCTTACCGGCCCCACAACGTGGCGGTGGTCAATAAGCCTGCTTGTGGACGAAGCCGACCACCGAGGTCATCGCCAGGATCATCAGATCGAACCACAGCGACCAGTTCTCGATGTAGTAGATGTCGTGCTGGACCCGGGCGTGCATTTTCTCGATCTGGTCGGTTTCGCCCCGCGGGCCATTGACCTGCGCCCAACCGGTGATGCCGGGCTTGACCTTGTGCCGACCGAAGTAACCGCCGATCAGCTCCGCATACTGCTCGTTGTGCTCCACGGCGTGCGGGCGCGGGCCGACGATGGACATGCTGCCCTTGAGCACGTTGAACAACTGCGGCAGCTCGTCGAGGCTCGTCCGGCGGAGGAACCAACCGATGCGGGTGACCCGACGGTCGCGGCGGCTAGCTTGCGGCACACCGTTCTCCGGCGGCCTGCCGTGATACATAGTGCGGAACTTGTAGACCATGATCGCTTGGTTGTTGAACCCGTAGCGGGCCTGGCGGAACAACACGGGACCGGGGCTGTCCAGCTTGATGGCGAGCGCCACCAGAGCCATCAACGGGGCGAAGAACAGCGCCAGAAATCCGGCCAGCAGGATGTCTTCCAGCCGCTTGACGATGCCGCCCCATCCCGAAAGCGGCGTGCGGGCGACTTCCAGCACCGGGATGCCCTGCAGCATGGAGCCGGAGCGGCGCGGGAAGTGATAGCCGATAAGGTCGGCGCCCAGATAGACGTGGACGGGGAGCTCTTCAAGGCGCTTGGCTAGGTCCATCAGCCGTTGATCGGCGTTCCACGGCAGGGCGATGACGACCTCGTCGATCTGCCGGCTGCGCACGTAGCGGACCAGGTCGTCCAGATCGCCGAGAATCGGCACGCCCTCGACGTCGTTGCCGATGCGCGTGTGCCGGTCATCGAACACCCCGACGATCCGCTTCCACGGCGTATCACGTTCGCACAGCATGCCGAGGAAAGTCTTGGCCTGGTCGCCGGCGCCGACCACCGCAATGTTGCGGACCAGCGTCCCGCTCAACGCCCACCGGCGGATGGCGACCTTGAACAGGCCGCGCAGGACGCAAATCGTCACCATCGAAACGCCGAAGGAGGCGAAGAACCAAACCCGCGAGAACGTCTCCGAGACCTTCAGGGCGAAGGCCATCGCCACCAACACCAGGAACACCGAGACGCAGACCATGATGATTCGCCTGAGCCCGCAGGGCCAGCCGACGATGGTGTCGAATTCATACAGTCGGGCGTTCTGCAGCAGGCCGACCGTCAGCGCCACATCGATGGCGATCACGGCGGCGTAATTCTGGGCGTTCTCCGGGTGCCAGCCTACGTACCCGAAGTAGAACGCCAGGCCGACGGCGATGATGACCAGGGCATCCATCAGCCCCACAAGGCCGGGGACGGTGCTCTCGGAGATGGAAACGAGTCGTCGCGACCGACGGGTCGTGTCGGCCACCGGACGATAGACGCCCGGCCTGAAGTAGAATTCGGCGGTACCGGCGTCGCCGGTGGTCAGGATCTCCCTCAAATGCGAGACGGGCATCTTTGTTTCGTCTTTTTTTTCAGTGCGATCACGATGAGTGATCCGATCATGATCCTGTTGGATCGTTGGCACGTCCATTCCCATGCCCCGCAGATGGTGAGCGCTTATCGGGGGGAACGGAGCAATATGCGTGCCATGGATCGGGGCCGCGGAAATACACCAATATCGGTACGTTGCTGCGACGTTGGGGGCCGATTCTGTAAAGAATGCTGATCGTCGCCACGGCGCCGGGACCGGCAAAGCACCGAGGAATCAGAAAAATCGTCATAAATATTAAATAGTTAGGCGCGTTTCGGCGGATGTAAAATGGATCGACATCCGTGGATTTGCCCCAATTTCGACCGTGCGGCCAAGGGTCGCGCGGTATGCGGACGAGGCTGACGGCCGAGCAGAGGATTTCCTACCCAAACGGGGATGGTCTGCGAGGCGGATTTCGGCGACTCATTAATGCACGATGCTTGGATTGGCGTGCGTGTGACGTCACCGGCATTAAGTGATCCGTCGCTCCGGGGGACCCGCAAGGGAGGGGCGTCGGATTTGGAACTGGAGGTGCTGTGCGAACGCTCTCGGGCACCGGCGAGCGGCCGAACCCCACGCCGAAATCCCAAAGCGCGCCATCTGGTCGCGGGAGCAAGGCCAAGGGTGGGCTGACGCGCCTCCTCCGCGAGGAGCTATCGGCCGCGGCAATGGTACTGACCGGTATCGCCGGTCGGCCGACCATGTTGCCGGCGGCACGGCGGTCCTCGCAACGCAGCAAGTTGCCGCCACCGGGCGAGTTTTTCCGCGTCGAAGATGGAATGGTGCACGTCCTGCGCAAGGGCGATCGCGGGGCTGGGCCCACGGTCATCCTCGAAAGCGGGGCCTTTGGTGTGGTCAGCACCTGGGCGTGGATCCAGGACGCCATCAGCCGTCGGGCACGGGTGATCGCCTATGACCGACCCGGTTTGGCGTGGAGCGACCCGATCTCGGGCAGCCGCGATGCCGCGACCATGGCCCGTCACCTGCGGTCGTTGCTGCATGACGCCAACGAGCGGGGGCCGTTCATCCTGGTGGGGCACTCGCTGGGCGGCATGTTCGCGCGGATGTTTGCCCATCAGTTCCCCGAGGACGTGGCCGGCATGGTGCTGGTGGATTCATCCCACCCGGATCAGTTCCACTACACCGGTGGCGTCATCCACTCCTTCATCACCTCCTTCCTGCCGGCATTGGCGCGGCTCGGCGTTTGTCGGGCGGCAGGGACGTTCGGCGATCTGGTGGAGGGTCTGCCTGATCGTCAGCGCGAGGAGGTATCCACGTTCCTCGCTTCCGGGCGCCACTTGACCGCCGCCTGCGCCGAGTTGGACGCGCTCAACGAGACGGTGTCTCAGCTCCGGGACGCCGGCGATCTTGGCGACAAGCCGCTGTACGTGCTCACCGCATCCGCCGGGCGCACCGGCGAGACGGCGCTGTGGCACATTCTGCAGCGCGACCTGAAGGCGCTGTCATCGGAGGGCCGCCTTCGGCGGATCAAGGACGCCACCCACTCCAGCCTGCTGACCAAGCAAGAACACGCGTCAGCGGTGGTCGCCGCGGTGCTTGAGGTCATCGACCAAGTAGACGCCCAGGCGGCCGCCTGAATCGTCCCGTCCCGCCCGGCCGGTACAGTCCCTACAAAGCCAGGATTAGATCGTAGGCCAAGCCGGCCGCCAGCGCGCCGGCCGCCGCCGTGCCCAGGTACAGGGCGAATACCCGCCGCCGGGTCAGGGCGAAGACGGCCACCGCGGCCGGAATGCAGGTAACGCCGCCGGCCACGAGGAACGCCAGACCGGCACCGGGCAGGGAAGGTCAGGCGGCCTTGACGGTGGCGAGGAAGCCGTCGATGTGCTGGCGCAGCGCGACCGCCTCGTCGGACAGACGGTCGGCGGTGCCGAGGACCTCGCCCGAGGTCTCGCCCACCTGACCGGCGCCCTGGCTGACCTGGACGATGTTGCCGTTCACGTCCTGGGTGCCGGAGGCCGCCTGCTCGGCGTTGCGGGCGATCTCGCGGGTGGCCGCGTCCTGCTGTTCCACCGCCGAGGCAATGGAGGCGGAGATCTCGTCCACGCGGCGGATCACTTCGCAGATGCGGTTGATGGAGGTCACCGCCTCCTGGGTGGCGCCCTGGATGCCGGTGATCTGCTGGCCGATCTCCTCGGTGGCCTTTGCCGTCTGGTTGGCCAGGGTCTTGACCTCGGCGGCGACCACGGCGAAGCCCTTGCCTGCGTCGCCGGCGCGGGCCGCCTCGATGGTGGCGTTGAGGGCCAGCAGGTTGGTCTTCTCGGCGATCTCGGTGATCAGCGCCACCACCGCACCGATCTTGTCGGCGGCCGACACCAGGCCTTGGATCTTCTCCCCGGTTTCACCGGCTTCGGCAACCGCCTGGGCAGACACGGTCGACGCCTCGGCCACCTGCTGGCCGATCTCTGCCACCGAACCGGACAGCTCCTCGGCCGACGAGGCGACGGCCTCCACGCTCACCGATGCCTGCTCGGCGGCGGCGGTGGACTGGGAGCTGGTCTCTTCGGCCGTTGCCGACATGGCTTCGGCGGAATCCCGCATGCCTTTGCTGGCGTCGAGGAACGCGGACATGGCAGCGCCGACCACGCCCTCGAACTCGGTGCAGGAGGTCTCGATGTGCTCGGCCCGCTGCTGCCGGACCTCGTTCTCCTCCTCCCGCTCGGCGGCCAGCCGGCGGCTTTCGATCATGTTGTCCTTGAATATCTGCACGGCACGGCCGAGCTCGCCCACCTCGTCGCTTCGATCCTTGGCCGGCACCTCCACGTTCAGATCGCCGTTCGCAAGGCACTCGGTGGCGGCCGTCAAGGCCTTGAGCGGACGCTTGATGCTGCGCGCCAACAGCACGCCGGCGCCGGAGGTGACAATCACCAGGGCGGCAACGATGGCCACCACGATGCTCAGCAGGTCGGTGGCCGTATCCTGCATGCTGGCCACGCTCTCGGCGGCGCTCTCGCGTGCGCCGTCGAAGGCCTGGGTCATCAGCGTGTCCACTTCCTCGCCCGCCTTGGCGACGTCGCCGCCAAGTTGGCGAATGGCGTCCTCCTGGGCGAAGACCTCGGCGAACTCGTAAACTTTGGACGAGGTGTCCGCAAACGTGCGCAGTGCCGCGGAGATGGCCTCCGTCTGCGCGCCGGCGGCGGGAGCAATGGCATCTGCGTCGGCATCGGCATCGGTGGAGGAACTGGCGACGGCCGCCATGTGCTCTTGGATGCGGTTGGAGACCTCGCTGTTGAGCGTCTCGAAATCCTCGCGCAAGGCCGCCAATCGCTCGAGGTCCATTTCCGCCGGCGCGCGTCCAACCAAGGAACGCTGCTTCTGAAACGCGACCGCCAGGTCGGAGGTGAGCGCCATGTTGGCGAAGCTCCGCTCGTAGAGGTCGCTTCCGAGAGCCTGGAGGCGCTGGAAGCCCCCCGCGGCGACGATTCCCAGCCCGACCAGCGCGACCAGCGCGATGGCGTTGATCGCCGCGAGTTTGACACCAATCGTGAGCTTCATGGCTGTTCCTCTTGCGGATCTGCTGGGGAAACCCGCAACGAGCGGCCCGTTGGTGCCGCCGGCCCCGCGACAGGACGCAGGGCGGCTCTTGTCGTCGAGACCGGCGGCAGCGACGGGAGGTTACTTGCCGGAGACCGCGGCCACCGCCTCGATCAGCTTCTTCATCTTCGGGCTCGGATCGCCCTTGGTCACCAGCGACAGCGGCTGCGCGATCTCGATGCCGTCAACCACCTTCACCGACGAGCCCTTGATGCTCGAGCTGTTGCCGTAGCCGATAGCGTTCGGCGCCTGACCGACCACCTGCGTGACCTGCGCCAGTGCACGCATGACGCGGGCGTTGTCGGCAAATCCCTTGTCCTGCAAGAACACGCTCTCGACCACCGACCGGGTGCCCTGGCCGGGCGCCTCGACCACCACCAGGATCGGGCTATCTGAACCGCCCACGTCCTTCCAGTTGGTGATCTGGCCGGTGAAGATGCCGCGCACCTGATCCTCGCTCAGGCTCACCGGATTGCCGGGGTTGACCACCACGTTGATCGCCGCCTTGCCAACCGGGAACACCTGCATGCCGGAGACGTTGAGGCTGCCCGGTTTCTTGGCGTTGGTGAGCCGTTCTTCCACTTTCAGCGGCGCCGAAATCATCGCCACGTCGGCCTTGCCGGCGGCCAGGTCCTTGAGGCCGTTGCCGGAACCGTTCATGACCACGTTCAGCTTGAACCCGGCCGTGCCTTCAATCTGCGCCTGGTTCGGGGCAACGATGTTCTTGCCCACGGTCGCGGACCCGTGCAGTTCGAAGGCCTGGCCAGGCGTGGCGGCGGCCATCGTCAGGCCGATCGCGGCAATTCCGGCCATCAGCGATCGTGAAGAAATCCGAAGCATCAACCATCTCCTTGTTGCGTGTTAACCGGGTGGGCGGCGGACGAGGCGCAGATGCAGAGGGCCTGCGATGGAAGCCGTCACCAATCCCGTAAATCGTGGCGACAGCGAGTGTTATGCCCCGTCTTACAACCCTGAGTGAAAAATTTCTATCTTACGAATGTTTCTGGAAACGGTTATTCCCGTAAGACTCGTGTTTCTGAGGATGTCGAAATATTGCGGATTGTTTCTCTCGAACAAGCACGACCCGGCAACACGCCCTCAATGAGCGTTCACCGATCGCCGGCGCGATGTGGCAGGCAGGCAAAAAGAAAAGCGCCGGGCATTGCCGGCGCTGGATGGCCTTTGGTCAGGCGCGCCCGACCGCGGCGGGAGACGGGATGTCCCGGTGCCGGCTGATTCCCGGCACCGGGTCGGGAAGGTCAGGCGGCCTTGATGGTCGCCAGGAACCCGTCAATGCGCCGATGCAGCGACGATGCCTCGTCGGCCAGTCGATCGGCGGTGCCCAGCACCTCTGCCGAGGCGCCGCCAGCCTCGCCGACGGCGGTGCTCACCTGGACGATCGTGCCGTTTACTTCCTGGGTGCCGGCGGCGGCCTGCTCGGCACTGCCAGCGATCTCGCGGGTAGCCGCGTCCTGCTCCTCCATCGCTTCGGCGATCGTCGTGGAGATCTCGTCGACGCGACGAATGACCTCGCAGATGCGGTCGATGGAGGCCACCGCCTCCTGGGTGGCGCCCTGGATGCCGGCGATCTGCTGACCGATCTCTTCGGTGGCCTTGGCGGTCTGGTTGGCAAGCATCTTGACCTCGGCGGCGACCACGGCGAAGCCCTTTCCGGCGTCGCCGGCGCGGGCCGCTTCGATGGTGGCGTTGAGCGCCAAGAGGTTGGTCTGGTCGGCGGTCGCGTTGATCAGCGCCACCACCTCGTCGATCTTGTCGGCGGCGGCTACCAGGCCCTGGATCTTCTCGCCGGTCTGTGCCGCTTCATTGACGGCCTGGGCCGACACGGCCGACGCCTCCGCGACCTGACGACCGATCTCCGCCACCGAGCCGGAAAGCTGTTCGGCGGCGGCGGCAACCGTCGCAACGCTCGCGGAGGCCTGTTCTGCCGCCGCAGCCACCGCTGTCGACTGAGTGCTGGCCTCCTCCGCCGACGTCGCCATGCCCTGGGCCGAACTGCGCATGCCGGTGCTGGCGTCCAGGAATGCCGACATCGTCACTCCGACCGCACTCTCGAAGTCCCGGCACGATGCCTCGATCTGCTCGGCATGCTGCTGCCGGACCTCAGCCTCGGCGACCCGATCGGCGGCGAGGCGACGGCGTTCAAGCATGTTGTCCTTGAACACCTGTGCAGTGCGAGCGACCTTGCCGATCTCGTTCTGGTGGTCGGTTTCAGGGATGTGGACCTCGGTGTCGCCGTCCGCGAGGCCTTCCAACGCCACCCGGACTCGCGAAAGCGGGCCGGCGATGCCGTTGCCGATCACCATCGCCGCGGCGAAGGTCACGACGGCGGTAACGACCCCGAAGCCGCCCAACAGCCACTGCACGCTGCGTCGGGTTGCCGCCACCGTCGCCGACTGGGCCGCCACGTCGGTCTGGATCTCCTCGGTGATCTCGGCGACGCGCGGCGCCAAGGCCTCGTAGACCGAGTCCAGGGCGGCGATCTCGTCCTCGAGGGCCAGGCTGGCCTCGGCCAGTTTGAGGAACGCATCCAGGTACGATTGCCCCAGCTCCTTGAGCTTGGTCTTGCTGTCGGGCGGGATCGAGGCGGCAGCGACGCCGAAATCGAATTCCACCGAGCGGTCCCTCATCTTGTCGACGTATTTGGGCTTCTGCCTGAGGAGGAACTCGTTCTCGTGACGGCGCATCATCAGCATGATGTTGGTGGGTTCGGTCTGGCGATGGGTCTTCAGCTCCGATTCGATGCTGTGGACCGCGTTGCGCATGTCCCCGCTGAGGCCTGCGTTCTCGGAGAAGCCGATGGCGCGGCGTAGCTCGGTGAGCTGGCCGAATTGCTGAGCGTAGACCCGAATGCCGTCGCCGATCTCGTTAAGGTTCTCGCGCCGGCCCGCGGCGATCGGGCCCGACGCGATCGCGTCGATGTCGGCGATCAGCTTGTCGACCACGCCTTGCTGTTGGCCGAGCGCTTCGTCGTCGGGATTGCGGATGAAGTCTTTCTCCAACTTGCGGGCAATCAGGAACGCCTGGTTGGCTCCGGAGATCGCCGCTTCCAATTCGAGCATCTGGTCACGCTCGGCTTCGGCGTCGGCGATCCGTATCGCACCGGCGGCGTACACACCGCCGATTGCGAGGAAGCCGACGACCGGGACGATCGCGATCAGGCGGACCTGCGTGACGATCCGATAATTCCTTAAGAACCTCAGCATCTTGGCGATTCCCTGTGCGATCCCCTGTTGAATGGCCCGTGGCGCCGGTCAGGTACCGTCGTCCGCAGCCGCCGGGTAGGCGCAACCCGCTAAACGGTCAGTCCTTCCGCTTCCTCGCCCATAGGTAGGAATTGGGTTATATTTCAATGCCGTGTCCCGAGTTGAGCCGTAGGTTGAGAAGGCCACGGGAGCCTATCTCATGCCCGTGTTGCAGCAATGTTTCCGGCGGATTTCGAAGTGTTTCCCGACCGTTTCCCTTTGGGGCAGCCCGGCGAAAGTGGCGGTTTAGGGGGCTTCTTGGGGAGCGTTGGACTCGATGCGGACCGTGGCCCTTCGGTGCTGGAGAGGTCGCGTGCCTGAAGGGCGTGCATGTCCACCGCCCCGGCCCCGGGCTACCAGAGCATCGTCGAGGAACGGCTTCTTGAAGCCATCGGCGCCGTGGCGGTTGAGCACCGCGTTGTTGGTGGCCTCGCCGCCGGTGCCGGCTCAATGCCGGCACCGGGGAAGGAAGGGGGATCAGGCGGCCTTGATGGTGGCGAGGAAGCCGTCGATGTGCTGGCGCAGCGAGGCCGCTTCGTCGGACAGACGGTCGGCGGTGCCGAGGACCTGGCCCGAGGTCTCGCCCACCTGACCGGCGCCCTCGCTCACCTGGACGATATTGCCGTTCACGTCCTGGGTGCCGGCTGCGGCCTGCTCGGCGTTGCGGGCGATCTCGCGGGTGGCCGCGTCCTGCTGTTCCACCGCCGAAGCGATGGAGGTGGAGATCTCGTCCACGCGGCGGATCACCTCGCAGATGCGGTCGATGGAGGCCACCGCCTCGTGGGTGGCGCCCTGGATGCCGGTGATCTGCTGGCCGATCTCCTCAGTGGCCTTGGCGGTTTGGTTGGCCAGGGTCTTGACCTCGGCGGCGACCACGGCAAAGCCCTTGCCAGCGTCACCGGCGCGGGCCGCCTCGATGGTGGCGTTGAGGGCCAGCAGATTGGTCTTCTCGGCGATCTCGGTGATCAGCGCCACCACCTCGCCGATCTTGTCGGCGGCTGACACCAGGCCCTGGATCTTCTCGCCGGTTGCACCCGCTTCGGAAACCGCCTGGGCAGACACGGTCGACGCCTCGGCCACCTGACGGCCGATTTCGGAGACAGAACCGGAGAGCTGCTCCGCGGCGGAGGCGACGCTCTCGACGTTGGCCGACGCCTGCTCGGCCGCGGCGGCGACGGTGGTCGACTGGGTGCTGGTCTCTTCGGCCGTTGTCGACATGGCCTCGGCTGAGTCGCGCATGCCCTTGCTTGCGTCCATGAACGCGGACATGGCCACACCGACCACGCCCTCGAAGTCATGACAGGACGCTTCGATTTGCTCAGCCCGCCGCTGTCCGGCCTTGTTTTCTTCCTCCCGCTCGGCGGCGAGGCGGCGTCGTTCGATCATGTTGTCCTTGAACACCTGCACGGCGCGGGCCAGCGAGCCCACCTCGTCGCCACGATCCTTGGCCGGCACCTCCACCTCCAGGTCGCTTTCGGACAGCCGTTGTGTGGCCTTGGTGATGGCCGCCAGGGGGCCGCCGATGCTGCGGCCGATGAACAGCGTCGTGCCGCCCACGAGCAGCAGGATGAGCGCGCCGATTCCGCCAGTCACGGTGAGCTGCTTGGCGAAGATGGCATCGACGTCGTCTACGTAGATCCCGGAGCCGACGATCCAGCCCCACGGTTCAACGCTTTGAACGTACGAGATCTTGGCCACCGGCTCCTCGAAGCCCGGCTTCGGCCACAGGTAGTTGACGAAGCCGCCGCCGTCGGTGCTTACCGCCTTCACCATGTCCACGAACAGGTGCGTACCGGCCGGGTCCTTGAACTCCGAAAGGTCCTTGCCGTCGAGCTCGGGCTTTATGGGATGCATCACCATGCGGGGGTGCATGTCGTTGATCCAGAAATACTGGTCACCCTCGTAGCGGAGCGCCTTGACGGCGGCCATCGCCCGGGCCTGGGCATCGGAACGGCTGAGGACGCCGGATTCCTCCTGCTGCGCGAAGTGCAGCAAAGTGGAATGGGCAACCTCCACGAGATCGCGGGTCTTCATTTGACGATCGAGCATCAGGTTCTGATAGACCGAATTCAGTGTGACGGCAGCAACGGCCGCCATGCCCAGCACACCGGTCAAACCGATCAGCAGCAATCGATGCAGAATGGTCGTGTTCTTGAACATGTTCCGACTCCATACAGGGCGACGCGGGAATGCCCTCGCCGCAGACTGGTGCCGGATGATCGGCCTTATGCCGATTTGAGCCTGCCGACACCCCGAAGACGCGAAGCGTCGCCCTTCCTACACCGCGAGGGTTTCGTAAATATGTCCAAAGTCGCTGGTGATATTTCTAAATGTTACAACCAAACATCGAGCTTGATTGATTCATTCGTTTCATGTTTTGATGAAACATCCTTGACGTCGGCTAAAGAAAGCTGCCTTACAAACGACGCTGGACGACGTCCGCTACTTCGCCATCGGTGAGCACGATGGGGTTGGTCTTCATGCTGGAGCCGCGGCTGCCGGCGACCACCCGGTCGAGATCCTCCGAGGCCATCCCGAAGGACCCCAGGCGCGGCAGGGCCAACTTCTCGGTCCACGCCCGCAGCTTGACCACCAGCGTATCGAGGGCCCACTCCCGGTCGTCCGACGCGGCGCCGGTCAGCAGGCGGCCGGCGCGGGCGTACTTGTCCAGGGCGGGGTTGGAGAGGTCGCGTGCCTCCAGGGCGTGGATATTCACCGCCGTGGCCTCGGCCACCAGGGTTCCGCAACACACGCCGTGGGGAATGGGGAAATAGGCGCCCAGGGGCGACGCCAGGCCATGGACCGACCCCAGACCGGTTTGCGCCAGGCAGATGCCGGACATCAGCGACGCATAGGCCATCCGCGATCGCCCCGCCGCCGCGGCCGGCGTCTCGCCGCCCTCCCACGCATCGAAGAAGCCCTCGCGGAACGCCTCCAGTCCCGACCAGGCCAGGGCGTCGGTCATCGGGTTGGCGCGGATGGATACGTAGGACTCCAGGAGCTGGGTAAAGGCATCCATGCCGTTGGCTGCCACCACCTCGGGCGGGCACGTGGCCAGCAAGTCCGGATCCACCACCGCCACCCGCGCCACCAGGTCCTCGTCGCGGAACGACTTCTTGAAGCCGTCGGCGCCGTGGCGACTGAGCACCGCATTCTTGGTGGCCTCGCTGCCGGTGCCGGCGGTGGTCGGCACCGCGATCAGCGGCACTGCCGGCCCTGCGTACGGCCGCTCCGGCCCGACGCCTTCCAGATGCTCCATGACCGAGTGGCCGTGCGGCAGCAATCCGGCGATGGCCTTGGCGGCATCCAGCGCGCTGCCGCCGCCGACGCCCACCACAACGTCGATGCCCTGGTTCTTGAACTCGGCAACGGCATCATCCACCAGCTCGGGCGACGGCTCGCCGTCGACACGGACATCCGAGCAGGCGACGCCTGCATCGCCGAGTCCGTCCATCAGCGGCTGCCATGCCGGCGAGTCGCGGAACGACCGCGCGCCGGTCACAACCAGCGCCCGGGTGCCCAGCGCCCGCGCTTCCGCCGGCACCGACGCCACCGTGCCGGCGCCGAAGACGATGCGTGGCAACCGGGCGATGCCGAACGGAGGGATGGCGCTCATCGGTTAGGGCCTAGGCTTTCGGGAACAGCCCGACGAAGGGCAGCCCCTCGCGGGGCTCGGCCATCATCTCGGCCACCGTGTCGCGCCATGCCAGGTAGTGCGGCGTCGCCTTGTGGGCGGCGGCGTCATCGGCAGAGGCGTAAGCTTCGTAGAGCACAAAGTGGGTCGGGTCGGCGGCATCCTGCAGGATGTCGAAGCGACGGTTGCCGGGTTCCTGCACCGAGCCCTCGTGGTTGGCGCGCGTCGCCTCGATGAAGTCCTCGACCCGGTCGGGCTTCACCGACACCTTCACCAGCGTCACCTGCATGGCGTTCCTCCCCCGGCGTTTCCTGCGAGCCTCGATCTTGGCGATGGCCCCAGGCCGTCGTCAAGCGCCGCCGTCAAGGCCCACCGGTGTGTGGTTTGTCCGCGCCCGAGCGTTAGTGTAGCCTGCCGCGCCGTCCTTTCCGCGCCTAGTGCACAGACCCATTCGAATGATCCAGTCGAATGGGTCTGTGCACTAGAAACAATGACTTGCGCGCCGCGCGATCCCGGTGATGCGTCTCGACCGTTTCGATTATCCACTGCCACCCGCCGCCATTGCCCAGCGCCCGATCAGCCCGCGGGATGCGGCGCGGCTGCTGGCGGTGACGCCCGAGGGGCTGGCGGATCGCCGGGTTCGCGAGCTGCCGCGACTGCTGCGGCCGGGCGACGTGCTGGTCACCAACGACACGCGGGTGATTCCGGCGCGGCTGATGGGGCAGCGCGGCGAGGCCCGCATCGAGGTGACGCTACACGCGCCGGCGTCGGCGGGGCGCTGGCGGGCCTTTGCCCGGCCGGCCAAGAGGCTGAAAACCGGTGATCGCATCGACTTCGCGCCGGGGTTCGCCGCCGCCGTGGAGGCGAGGGGTGAGGGCGGAGAGGTGACGCTGGCCTTCGACCGCGACGGTGCCGCATTGACCGACGCGCTGGATGCGTTCGGAGCCATGCCGCTGCCGCCCTACATCAAGCGGCCCGAACAGCGGCGATCCGGTCTCGCCGACGAGCGGGACCGCACCGACTACCAGACCGTATTCGCCGCCCGGCCCGGCGCCGTCGCCGCGCCCACCGCCGGGCTGCACTTCACCGATCGTCTGCTGCGGGCGTTGCGCGGGCGCGGCATCCGGCGGGCGACACTGACCCTGCACGTGGATGCGGGAACATTCCTGCCGGTTCGGACTGAACACCTGGCCGGCCACGTGATGCATGCCGAGTGGGGTCGGATCGATGCCACTGCCGCGCGCGCCATCAACGCCGCTCGCGCCGCCGGCGGCCAGGTCGTGGCGGTGGGCACGACGGTGGTGCGGCTGCTTGAATCAGCGGCCGGGCGCGATGGCCGGGTGCGGCCGTTCTCAGGAGAAACCAGCCTGTTCATCAAGCCGGGATACCGTTTCCGGGTGGTGGATCGGATGCTCACCAACTTCCATCTGCCGCGGTCGACCCTGTTCGTTCTGGTCTCAGCCTTCGCCGGCACCGGCGAAATGCAGCGCGCCTACCGGCATGCGGTGGCCACGGGCTACCGGTTCTACTCCTACGGCGACTGCTGCCTCCTGCATCCGAAGGCCGGCCGGTGACCGGGATCGGTTTCAGTCTCGTCGCCGAGGACGGCGCGGCTCGGCGCGGATTGCTTGAGACCGCGCATGGTGCGGTGGAGACGCCGTGCTTCATGCCGGTGGGCACCGCCGCGACGGTGAAGGGGATGACGCCCGACCAGGTGGCGGCCACCGGTGCGCAGATGGTGCTGGCGAACACCTATCACCTGATGCTGCGGCCGGGTAATGCGCGGGTGGCGCGGCTCGGCGGTCTGCACCGATTCATGGGCTGGCCGGGGCCGATCCTCACCGACTCCGGCGGCTTTCAGGTGATGTCGCTGGACGAGCTGGCCACCGTCACCGACCACGGCGTGGTATTCCGCTCGCACATCGACGGCAGCCGTCACGAGCTGACGCCCGAACGGGCCGTGGAGGTTCAGCACAACCTGGATTCCAACATCGCCATGGTGCTCGACGAGTGCACCCGCTACCCGGTGAGCCGCGACCGTGCCGCCGACGCCATGCGCCGGTCGATGTTGTGGGCACGACGCTGCAAGGCGGCGTTCCGGCCACGCGACGGCTACGGGCTGTTCGGCATCGTCCAGGGCGGTGTCGAGCCCGACCTGCGGGCGGAGTCGGCCGCCGAGCTGCAAGCCATCGGCTTCGATGGCTACGCCGTGGGCGGACTGGCGGTGGGCGAAGGCGCCGACCAGATGTTCCGGGTCCTCGACGTCACGGTCCCGCTCCTACCGGCAGACCGCCCCCGCTATCTGATGGGCGTCGGCAAACCCTCGGACCTGGTGAACGCCGTGGCGCGCGGTATCGACGCGGTGCTGCTCACCTGGCACAATCTGGCGTACTACCAGCGGCTGATGAGCGACATGCGCACGGCTATCGCCGAGGGCCGGTTTGCCAGCTTTGCCGCCGCTTTCGCCGAGGCCCAGGCGGCCGGCGACATCGAACCTGTCTAAGGACTGCAGCTACGAACTAGGACGCCCGGTGGGTGGCGGCGGTCAAGGCCCCGGCGCCCATCAACACGCCGCCGGCGATGCGGTTCACCGCCCGCCGGGTGCCGGGACGCCGCAGCGCGTCGCGCGCCCGCGCCGCGAGCAGTGCGTAGGCGTCGGCGTTGACGATTGCCAGGACGAGGAACGTCCCGCCGAGCAGCAGCAGTTGCGGCAGCGCCGGAGCGTCGGGGCGGACGAACTGCGGCAGGAAGGCGACGAAGAAAGCGATGCCTTTCGGGTTCAACGCGGTCACGGCGAAGGCGTGGCCGGCCATGGACCGGCGCGACCGTACCGATGCCTCCGGGGGCGCCGGTCCGTCGTCCACGGGGGCCCGCCACAGCCGAATGCCCAGGTAGATGAGATAGGCGGCGCCGATCCACTTCAACGCGGTGAACAGCGATGCCGACGCCGCCATCAGGGCGCCCAGGCCGGCCAGGGACACCACCATCGCCGTCAGATCGCCCAGGCCGACGCCCACCACCGTGGCCAGGGCGGCGCGCCGGCCCTCGGCCAGCGCATAGCCGACCACCAGCATCACCGTCGGCCCCGGCACCATCAGCACCAAGACGGTGGCGGCCACGTAGGCCAGATAGAGTTCGATCGACATTGACCCTCCCGCGGCTCGGCGGCCGCGGGACCGACAACGAGATCCGGCGGCCTGCTAAGAGACCGTTTGAGAATTCGGAAGGAGGCTGCGTTGACGGGCGCGATGACGGATGCCAGGAGAAGAGCGCTGCCGATACCAGGAGGTACCGGCAAGCCCTTCGACGCCGCAGGCGGCTCGCACCCGTCAACCCGGAGGGACGCGCCGTCGCCGTCACCCGGTTTGTCGCCGCGCTCGTCCGTATTCCCCGATACGGTCTTCGCGCGGCTCCTGCCGGCTGGACTGGCGGCAGCCGCGTTGCAGCCCCGTCGGAATTCTCAAACGGTCTCTAAGTGGATTCTAGGGCCGGCGGCGGCGGCGGTCCATCGGCGGTCTTGGCGGCGGCCGCCGCCGGACTACTCTTCGTCGCACGGCCGGACGCACCGATGTCGCTGGGTACCGCCACCTTCACCGGTTTCACGTCGTCGGCCGGCGTGTGGCGGTTGCGGACCAGCGGCCGCAGCGAACGGATGAGGTAGGCCAGCACGCCCTGACGGAACTCGCGGCGGACCCGTGACCACGTCACGAAAAGACCGCCGTTGACCTCGTACAGCATGACGTCGCTGAAGCTGCCGAGACCGTGCAGCGCCACCGCCAAGTCATCCGACGCACCGGCATACACCCAGCGCGGGCGCACGCCGCCGTGTCAGACGAGATAAACTCCACCGATCCCCGAAAGGCCCTGCGCCTCGGGGTCCAGGTGTACCAGCCGGTAGTACCGACCGGTCTCGTTGCGCGTCCACTGGGGATCCTGCATCCCTCGTGGCGAAGAACTACGTTTGAAGAGCCGCATGTATTCCGGAGCCGCCGATTCCGCGTGGTTTGAGATGCCGCGGCCCGCGCCCGGTTCCCGCCGATGGCGACCGTGAAAACCCGGCTCGGACCACCGCTACTATGACGTTCGAGCCGGTTAAGAATTCGATAATGAACCGCTCCCGGAAGCATCTGAGTTTAAAGAAATGTTCATCATGAATTGATTGATGGAAAGGGTACAATCTTCGAATGAAGACACTTTGATGAACACGCGCGTTCCGACCGAAGAGAACATCAATCTCGGGTGTGGTTGGTGCCCAAGAGCACTGCAAACGACGAATCACAGACTGGAATACACCATGTCCTCCCCGATCCTGGCTTTGAAGTTGGTCCGCCCCGGCGGCCGCCCCGTGGTGATCCGCACCGTCCGCCGTCGCTGATCCCGGCCGCGGGTCCGCCGGCATAAGCCTGCCGCCAATGGCCGACGGTCAGCCGCCGGCCATGACCGACTGGGCCAGCTCCCCCAGCTGCGATCGCTGAACCTTGCCCGTCGGCGTACGGGGCATGTCGTCGAGGACCCGGATGCGTCGCGGGCATTTGTAAGGCGACAGGTGGCGGGGCAGGGTATCCCGCACCGTGGCTTCCACCACCTCCGGCGCCGCATCGTCGGGGGCCACCAGAAACAACACCAGGCGGGTCAGCCCGTCGCCATCCTGGGCGCCGGCGACGGCGGCCTCGGCGACGCCCTGACATCCGGCGGCGCAGGCCTCGATTTCCGCCGGGCTCACCCACTGACCGGAGATTTTCAGCGTCTCGTCGGCGCGTCCCAGATGGCGGAAGCGGCCGTCGGCGGCGCGCACGAACACGTCCCCCGTGCGGTACCAGCCGTCGCGGAACGCCGCCGCGGTCTTGTCCGGCTGCTGCCAGTAGCCGTCGGCGATGCAGTCCGATCGTACCCATAGCACGCCCGGCGTTTCCGCCGCGGTGATCTCCTGACCCGCTTCGTCGGTGAGCCGCACCTCGTATCCGGGATTGGGCACGCCACAGGACCCGGCCTCGCAATCGCCGGGGCGATTGGCGAGGAACATGTACGCCGCTTCGGTGGCGCCGATACCTTCGATGATCGGCGATCCGGTGGCCTCGCGCCACTGCTCGAACACGCCTTCCGGCAGTCGTTCGCCGGCCGAAAGGCAATAACGCACGCGACGAAACGCCGGCTGCAGCGCCAGGCCGTCGCGCAGCAGGTTGCGGTACATGGTGGGCACGCTCAACAGCACCGTCGGGCGTTCCTTCTCCACCATCTCCGCTACCGCTTCCACCGTGGGCCAGCCATCGAACAGGATCGTCGTCAGCCCCAGCCGCAACGCGCCCAGGAACACGTGACCCAAGGCGAAGGCAAAGAACATCTTTGATGTACAGAACAGTCGGTCTCCCGGCTCGAGGCCCAGCACCTGGCCGAGGAACCGATCACCCGCCAACGCGCATTCCTGGCGATGGATCGCCGCCTTCGGCGTGCCGGTGGTGCCTGAGGTGTACATCCAGAACGCCGGAGCGTCGGGCGGCAGTACGGCCGGGACCAGCGTGTCCGGCTGTGCCGCCATCAACTCGGCCAGCATCGGGAAGTCGCTGGTCTTGCCGTCACCGATCACCACGATCGGCGGGCGATCCAGGGTGCCGGCGATCTTCTCGAACAGCGGCAGGAACTCGCGGTCGATCAGCAGTGCGCGGCAACCGCTGTCGCATATTGCGAAGGCGAGATCGTCCGCCGAAGCACGGAGGCTGAAGGCGATGGGAATGGCACCGACCTTCAACGCGCCCAGGTAGGCGGCAAAGAAATAGGGCCGATCATGGACCACCATCAGCAGCCGGTCGCCCACCTCCAGGCCCAGGTGGCGCCAGGCGTTGCCGGCGCGATTGGCCTCAGCGGCGAGCTCGGCATAGGTGGTCGTTTGGCCCTGAAATACGATCGCCGGTCGGTCGGCCAGGCCGTTATCCAGGGCTGGGGCCAGGAGTCCCTCGCCGGCGTTGAGCGGCGCCCGAGCGGCGGCTTGAAGCCGGTCTGCGGATGACGGCGATGTGGTGTCCGACGGTGTCGAAGCCGTCATGGCAGATCGACCCTATCCTCCCCGATCGCAGCGATCGCGCGCTAACGCGCCGCTGCTTTTCTACTCATCGTGGGTAGCCGATGATAAGGAGTCAAGGCGCTCCATGGCCGCTGATGCGGCGCAAGAGGGCGATCAGCGTTGCCCGCTCGCGGTCGGTGAAGCCGTCCAGCAACCCGGCTTCGTACTCCCGCACCACCTCGGCGATCTGGGCCGCCAGCGCCTTTCCCTCGGGGCTGAGCATCAGGGCATAGGACCGGCGGTCGACGGCGGATGGGCAGCGGCGAACCAGGCCACGGCTTTCCAGGCGGTCGATGACGGCGACCATGGTCGATCGTTCGATGCCCACGGCCTTGGCAAGCGTCGACTGTGAAAGGCCGGGATTGGCGTCGATCAACGCCAGGACGCCGAACTGACCCGGCGTCACCTGCAGCGGCGCGATCAGCCGGGCGAATCCGGACAGCACCGCCATGTCGGCGCGGCGCAGCTCGAAGCCCACGAGTTCCGGCAACCGGCCGTAGTCCAGGACGTCCGCGGTTGCGTCGTCCTGTTGGGCGGCTGACCGCGCGGTGGGCTGTTGCGCGTCTGGCCGCGTGGTGGGGCGGTTTTCGGTCACGTGGCGCCGGCCGGTCCGTTTATGATTTGTCCGCGCACGATAGAGCATGATCCGTTCGTGGTGAATCGATTCCGACCGCGGCCGCGAGAACGGTTCACGGCGATCGCAAGAGGCGCCGGAGAGGGAGCGAGGCGATGGCGGAAAGCGCGGCGTTGGTCATCGCCCTTGCGCTCATGGCCCTGATCGGCGGTTTCGCCCTGGTTCTGGGCATGCCGCCGGGCGCCACGTCGCCGAAGGTGGCCCGCGCCCTGCTCGCCCTGGCCCCGGATGAGGTCGCCGGCCCCGTGGTCGAGCTCGGCTCCGGGTGGGGAACACTGGCGATGGCGTTGGCGCGGCGGTATCCGGCGTGCACGGTGGTCGGCTATGAGCTGTCGCCGGTTCCGTGGCTGGTTTCCCGCATCATCCTCGCCGTGCGGCCGACGGCCAATCTGCGCCTGCGCTACGGCGATTTCCGCCGTGCCGATCTGAGCGGCGCCTCACTGGTGGTGTGCTACCTGGTGCCGCGAGCTATGGCCGCGCTGCGGCCGAAGCTGGAACATGAGATGCCTGCCGGGGCGTGGGTGCTCAGCAGCACCTTCGCCGTTCCCGGATGGACACCGGTCGAGGAAACCAGGGCCGACGACCTGTATCGCAGCCCGGTCTACCTGTATCGGATTGGCGGGAAGAACTCTCGTTAATTGGCCAGCGGACGGGTGGCGTCGGCCAGCCAGTGGGCCGTTTCCGCATCCACCATCGGTGTCAGCTTGGAGCACACCCGGCGGTGATAGGAGTCGAGCCACTTCCGTTCCGCCGGGCTCAGCATCGCCGGGTCGACGAGGTTGAGGTCGATGGGCGCCAGCGTCAGGGTCTCGAAGCCATAGAGCTCATGATCGGCGTGCTCCGGCGATGGCGCGGGGACGACGGCCACCAGGTTCTCGATGCGAATGCCGTAGCTTCCGGGCTTGTAGTAGCCCGGCTCGTTGGACACCACCATTCCCGGCTCCAGGGGAACGCGGTTCGGCAGCTTGCTGATGCGCTGCGGGCCTTCGTGAACGCCCAGGTAATGGCCCACACCGTGGCCCGTCCCATGATCGAAATCGAGGCCGGCGTTCCACAGCGCCATGCGGGCCAGGGTATCCAGTTGCGGCCCCGTGGTGCCACGGGGGAACCGCGCCGTGGCAATGGCGATGTGGCCCTTGAGAACCAGGGTGAAGCGGTTGCGCATTTCCGCCGTCGGTTTACCGACGGCCACCGTGCGGGTGATGTCCGTGGTCCCATCCAGGTATTGCGCGCCCGAGTCCACCAGATAGAGGGATTGCGGCTCGAGGCGGCGGTCGGTGGAAAGCGACGAGCGGTAATGGACAATGGCGCCGTGTGACCCGGTGCCGGAGATGGTGGGGAAGCTCAACCCCCGAAAGTGCTCGTTCTCCTGGCGAAACATCTCCAGTCGGTCGGCGGCGGTGATCTCGGTCACCCGGCGCGAAGGCACCTCCTTGGCCAGCCACGCCAGGAATCGGGTCACGGCCGCCCCGTCGCGGCGGTGGGCGGCCCGGATGCCCCGCAATTCCACGTCGTTCTTTGTTGCCTTCGGCTGGGCGCAGGGATCCGGCCCGTCGACCGTGCGGGCGCGGGCGCGATGCAGCCGCCGCACTACCCAGTCCGGCGTGGCGGCGGGATCGATCCGCACCGTCTTGCGCTCGGCACCCAGGCCGTCCAGGGCCGCGCCCAGGTCGGCCATGCCTGCCACCCGCGTCCGGTTGCCCAGATGCACCTCGATTCCAGGTGCCAGCTTTCGCGGATCGAGAAACAGATCCACCGACCCCTCAGCGTGTACGACCGCGAAGGCCAACGGCAGCGGAGCATAGGGAACATCCCCGCCACGGATGTTCAGCAGCCAGGCGATGGAGTCGGGCGCGGCCAGGACCGCGGCGTCCTGTCGGGCGTTGGTCAGTTCCTCGGCCACCGTGTGGCGCTTGTCGGCCGACGGCTTGCCGGCGAACCGAACGTCGAACGGTGTGATCGGCGCGATCGGCGGCGGCGGCTGACCGCGCCAGATGGCGTCAATGGGATTGCGTGACACGGCCTTGAGGGTGCCGCCGGCGCGCTCGCACGCCGCCGCCAGCGCCGCGACCTGCTGCGGCGTGTGCAGCCAGGGGTCATAGCCGAGCCGGCCACCTTCGGGCAGATGCTGGGCGAGCCAATCCGCCACCGGTTGGCGGATCACGTGGCGGATGCAGAACAGCGAGTCGTCCACCTCGTTGCGGACCTGCACGGTATAGCGGCCGTCGATGAAGATCGCCGCCCGGCCGCCGAGAACGATCGCGGACCCGGCCGAGCCGGTGAAACCGGTCAGCCATTCCAGGCGCTCGGCACGGGCCGCCACGTATTCGCCCTGGTGCTCGTCGCTGTGCGGCACGACAAACCCGTCCAATCCGGCGCCGGCCAGACGCTTGCGCAAGGCGTCCAGCCGCGCGGCGGGCGCCGGCCGAGGGGGGCGCCGGCGTGATCGCGCCGCCCGCAACCGCTTCCGCAGTACGGCACGCAACTCGTCGTCGACTTGAGGGGCGACCAACCCCATCCAGGCATCCGAATCGTGGCCCGGGGGCGCCGCCGCGACACCGGCAATCAGAGCCGAGGCGTCCTTTGCCCGATACCGGCTCCCCGCCGCGGCAAGCAGCCTGTCGAGGGTGCCGTTGGGGGATTCGCGCCTGCTCACGTCGGACCTACATATCGCGTTGTGCGGTCTTCAGGTGCTCCGTCATCGGCCACCGGCCGTCACCTCGCCGGTTTCCCGAAGGTGGCCGATAAGAGGAAGTCTCTACGATGTTTTCAAAAGCGTACCGGAGAAATGGTTACGCGTCCCGATAAATCCAGCGATGCATAAACCGCGCGTCACCAAAAATTGAACTGGGGGCGTTTAAAAAAATTGCTGGTTGATATTAATAGATTGCAGGTGTTGTCTGCTGCCCGAGAATAAAATGATAATCAAACACAAGTCAAGAAACCGGACGGCCGGCCGCCGAAGTTCGGTGATCGGCCCGAGGCGGTCGCGTGGTTCCCGACCGTGATGAGAAATTCGGGCTTACTGTTCAGGACCCGTCGTCGTCCGCCGTCTGGCGGTATCCGCGCCGGCGCATGCAGGATTCGAACAGCTCGGCGCTCCGCTTGTTGGCGTCGAATCGCGCCATGCGCAGCGAGAAATCGTTGCGCCGACCCCAGCGGTCGCGGTAGCCGCCGGAGCCGATGAAAGGCTCGTCCCGCATGATCTCCCGTTCCGCCTCGTGGCGGGCCATCCGGCGGCATGCGTTCACGTCGTAGGACCAAGCGTCCTCCGGGACGTTCGGATGTGTCCAACGCTTGGCCGTCGGGGCGCAGGAGATGAGAAGAGCGGCCATCAGGACGGTCGTTGCCAAAGCCACCGTGTTCCTCATCACCGGCTAGTCTCCATGGCGGCGGCCGGCGTGGACAGCTTCGCCAGATCATCGAGAAGCCGGTCCAAATCAGCCGACGACGTGGGCGCGGAGGTCGGCGATACGGCGATGGTGATGGCCTCGGCCTCTGCCGGGACCTTCTCGACGGTCAATCGCACCACTTGGCTGTCGTCCTTCCACACCAAACCCGTCAGGGCGTCCAGGCATGCCTTCGCCACGTTGTCTGCGTCGAGCCGCCGGCGCTGGCCGGATGTCTCGATCCAGATATGGACGCCAAAAGGCTGAAAACCCGGTCGCCGGCCGCGATACTCCTTGCGGAAGAAGCTGCCGATCTCATCGGACAGCCGGCTTGACCGGGTCGAGACGCCGGCAAACCGCAAGACCAGTTGCCCGTTCACCTGACCGACCCGAAATCGGCCTCGTCCCTGCCAGCCGTGATCCCCGGTCATGGTCCCGGAACCGAAGCGTCGCGGCGTCGCGGCACCGTACTCCAGTGTCGTGAAGCGCCGCAACGTACCCCTCGCCCGGCCATCCTCACGACCCGGTGACTGCCGGCGGCTCTTCGAACCGGAACTCGGCGACCACCGGCGCGTGGAAGGATTCCGGCGATCGGCGCACCGCGTGGGAGGTGATCAGCTCGTCGCCCAGCGCCTCGTTGTGGATCTCCGATCCGCGGTACCAGGCGAGCAGCGGACGCGACGCCAGCACGTGGTCCAGCATCTGCGGCCGGCCGTGGTGAACCACCGAGAACCGGCGGGAATCGGCCAGGCTCCGCTCCACCGGCACCAGGGTGCGGGCGGTCAGCAGCGAGTTGCCCGCGTCTTCCTCGTCGCCGCGGATGGTGCGGACCGGCGTTTCGTGGTCGTCGGCGTTGAAGTCGCCGCAGACGACGATCAGCGCGTCGGGGTCGGCGTCGAACAGCCGATCGATGAACAGCCGCGTTTCGAGTGCCTGGCCGGCGCGCTTGACCGTGGCCAGGAAGAAGCCTTCGGCCCAGCCGGCCATGGTGCGCCAAGAACGGCTATCGGCCTTTTGCCCCGGCACGAAGGCCGCGCGCGGCGCCCGCAGGTGCAGATTGAGCACATGCAGGGGCCGACTGTCGCCCAGCGACAGGGCGGCATAGAGGAAGGGCCGATCCCATTCCACCGGCATGCCGCCGCCGTCTTCGGCGCCGTCCTCGGCGTTGTTTCTAGTCCCGCTGTCGTCGATGGCGGTGACCGCGGAGTGCCGTGGCGGCGACACGAGATCGTGGTGGATCTGCCGTGAGTCGGTGATGGGGAACCGACTGAGGATCACCAGGTTGTGCTTGTCGCGCACCTCGCCGGTGGTCCGGCTAGTGGTCGCCAGGCGATGGAAGTCCGCATAGGGCGTTCCCTCCAGCAGCGTGTCCAAGGCCCCCAACCGGCGGGCGTTGCCCTTGCCGGCGCGGTCGCTGTCCACCTCCTGAAGGCAAAGGACGTCGGCCCGCAGGCGGAGAATCTGCGGTTTCAACAGGCGGGTTCGTTCGGCGACGCGGTCCGCATCGTTTCCTGGATCGCCCAAGTTCTCCACGTTGAATGTGGCGAGGCGGAGGGCCAACGGTGCCACCTCTCCGCTCATCGCCGCCGTTCTCGCCTCACCCGGCCGGCGCCAGGCACTGACGCAGGAAGCCGACCGCCTCCTCGGCGTCCCACTCCGCGATGCCGGTCAGCCGCCCGACGATGTTGCCATTGGCGTCGAGCAGGACGGTCGTCGGCAAGCCCTTTACCCCCAGCGACTGAGCCAGGGCGAAACGACGGTCCAGCAACGGCGGCAGATTGGCGATGCCGTTCTTCTCGTAGAACGTATCGACGGCCTTCATGCCTTGGAAATCCTCGGAGACTGCCAGCACTTCGATGCCGTCGCCGGCCACCAGGGCGCGCAGGCGGTCCAGCGCCGGCATCTCGCGCACACACGGCGCGCACCAGGTGGCCCAGAAGTTCAGAACCACGGAACGCCCGCGGTAGTGGGCCAGCGTTCGCTCCGTATCGCGTTCCAGGAACGGCGTGTCGGGCGCCGGGCCGCCGTCCGCCTCCCATTCCAGGTTGGCCAACGCCTCCGGAGGCGCCGTGCAGGCGACCGCCGCGGCGCTTGCGCCGGTCGCCAACATGCCCAAAATCACCGCCATCCCGAGAACCATGGGCAACAGCAGGTTGACGCGCGAAAAGGAGAGGCGTTTCATGGACCGGTCTTCTTCCTTCGGCGCTTCCCTTCGCGCGTCTTCACCCGTGACTCCGTCCGCCGCCTTGAGCCCTACGGCATGAGCGACAAGCCAAAACCCACGCCCCCCGAGTCGGCCGGCAACGGCGCCGCCACCAGCAGTATATGGGGTGGCCGGTTCGACGCCGGGCCGTCGGCGGTGATGGAGCAGATCAACGCCTCCATCGACGTGGACCGCCGGCTGGCCCAACACGACATCGTCGCGTCGAAGGCCCACTGCGCGATGCTTGTCGGCCGCGGCATCATACCCGAAGCCGACGGTGACGCCATCCTCCGCGGGCTCGATACGGTGGCCGAGGACATCGGCGCCGGCCGCTTCGAATTCCGCCGCGCGCTCGAGGACGTGCACATGAACGTGGAGGCACGCCTGGCCGAGCTGATCGGCGACGCCGCCGGCCGCCTGCACACCGCACGGTCGCGCAACGATCAGGTGGCAACCGATTTCCGCATGTGGGTGCGCGACGCCATCGACGGGCTGGATTCCGCAGTTGCCGGCCTGCAGGCCGTGCTCATCGACCGCGCGGAGGAATACGCCGAGACGATGATGCCCGGCTTCACCCACCTGCAGGCGGCACAGCCGGTGACCCTCGGCCATCACCTGCTGGCCTATGTGGAAATGCTGGGCCGCGACCGCGGGCGCCTCGCCGACGCGCGGCGGCGGCTTAACGAGTGTCCGTTGGGCGCCGCGGCGTTAGCCGGCACGTCGTTTCCTATCGATCGTCGGATGACCGCCGAGGCCCTCGGCTTCGACCGGCCGGCGGCCAACTCCATCGACGCCGTTGCCGACCGCGACTTCGCGCTGGAATTCCTGGCGGCGGGCGCCGTCCTCGGCATGCACCTGTCGCGGCTGGCGGAGGAAATCGTGCTGTGGGCGTCGGAGCGGTTCGGGTTCCTCCGGCTGGACGACGCCTTTGCCACCGGCAGCTCGATCATGCCGCAGAAGCGCAACCCGGATGCCGCGGAACTGGTGCGGGCGAAGGCGGCAAGGCTGATCGGCGCCCTGACGTCGCTGCTGGCGATGATGAAGGCGCTGCCGCTCGCCTACGCCAAGGACATGCAGGAAGACAAGCCGGCGGTGTTCGATACCGCCGACACTCTGGCGCTCTGTGTGGAGGCCACGCGCGGCATGATCGCCGGCGCCACCTTCGATGCCGACCGGCTGCGCGCCGCCGCCGAGGACGGCTACACCACGGCCACCGAACTGGCCGATTGGCTGGTCCGCGTCCGCGGCCTGCCGTTCCGCCGCGCCCACCACGTGACAGGCGCGGTGGTCAAGGCGGCGGAGGCGCGTGGCTGCCGGCTCGCCGAGCTGCCGCTTCAGGTGATGCAGGAGATCGAACCGGGCATCGACGACGGCGTGTTCGCCGCGTTGACCGTGGATGGTGCCGTGGCTGGACGCGTAAGCGAGGGCGGGACGGCGCCGGTCCTGGTGCGGGACGCCTGCGTGCAGGCCCGCCGCCGGTTTCTTGGCTGATTACGGGGTTAAGCGGGGCATCTCGACAGTGGTCGAGGGTGGATGATAGTGTCGCCACCGTTTCCGGCGTCTCTGCCGGCGCCTTCGGACGTGTCGCGATGCACCCGGCCGCTTCTTGAGGCAGCGGGTTTCGGAGAGTGGTATTAAGCCTTTTCTTAACGTTGGCAACGCAAGGTATGGCTTTGCGGTTGCTGCCGGATTGGGCATTTGGGGGCACGCAGTGACGCGGAGCAAATCGGGCCTTTCCACCTCATGGTTGAAGACCCGGCAGCCCAACGTCATCTACGACCAGGGCGATCTTCGTTCGGAACATCAGCACCGGTAGCGAACCCCCTTACCGACCAAACCGCCAACGATTTCAAATCTTAAAGAGTTCAGCGATGGACCATCTCGACGCTCTCGAAAGCAAGAGCATCTATATCCTCCGTGAGGCCTTCAACCGTATCGACAAGCTCGCCATGCTGTGGTCGTTGGGCAAGGATTCCAACGCCATGGTGTGGCTGACCAAGAAGGCGTTTTTCGGCCACGTGCCGTTTCCGCTGATCCACATCGATACGGGCAAGAAGTTCCCGGAGATGTACGCCTTCCGCGAACGCTACTCCAAGGAGTGGAACCTGGACCTGCGCGTCGGCGACTGCCCGCCGGTGGAGGAGATGGATCCGACCCTGCTGCCGGCGGCGCGCTCCGCGGCGCGCAAGACGGCCGGCCTGCGCACCATGCTCGACCGCGAGGGCTTCACCGGCGTGATCGCCGGCATTCGCCGCGACGAAGAGGGCACCCGCGCCAAGGAACGCGTGTTCAGCCCCCGCGGCGAACAGAATACCTGGGACTTCCGCGATCAGCCGCCGGAGTTCTGGGACCAGTTCAAGACCGACTTCGCGCCGGGTACGCACCTGCGCATCCATCCGATCCTGCATTGGACGGAGATCGATATCTGGCGCTACATCCAGCGCGAGCGGATCCCCACCATCGACCTCTATTTCGCCAAGAACGGCAAGCGATATCGGTCGTTGGGCGACCAGGACATCACCTTCCCGGTGGACAGCACGGCCAGCACCATCGAGGAGGTGATCGCCGAGTTGCAGGAGACCAAGATCGCCGAGCGTTCGGGCCGCGCCATGGACCACGAGTCCGAGGACGCTTTCGAGCGCCTGCGCGCGCAGGGCTATATGTAGGGGGAGTGTGGCGCCCGTGGATTTGAAGATTTCCGATACAGCCGTGAACCCAACCGATCCGTACTCCGACGGCAAGGGGGCCGAGCACCGGGTGGACGCCAATCCATCGCTCAAGGTGGTCATGGTCGGTCACGTGGACCACGGCAAGTCCACCGTCATCGGCCGCCTGTTCCACGACACCGGGTCGCTGCCCGAGGGCAAGGTGGAGGCGATCAAGGGCATGTGCGAGCGTCGTGGCATGCCCTTCGAGTTCGCCTTCCTCATGGACGCGCTGAAGGCCGAACGCGACCAGGGCGTGACCATCGACGTCTCGCAGATTCACTTCCGGACCGCCAAACGCGACTATGTGCTGATCGACGCGCCCGGCCACCGCGAGTTCCTCAAGAACATGGTCACCGGTGCCGCCCAGGCCGACGCCGCCATCTTGGTGGTGGACGCCAACGAGGGCGTTCAGGAACAGACCCGCCGCCACGGCTATCTCCTGCACCTGCTGGGCGTCCATCAGGTGGTGGTGGCGGTCAACAAGATGGACCTGGTGGGGTGTTCCGAAGCGCGGTTCCAGGAGGTGGCAGCGGCGGTCAACGAGTATCTGGCGGGCATCGGCATCGACATCCAGCACACGCCGGTGGTGCCCGTCTCCGCTCGCGACGGCGTTAACATCGTCAGCCTGTCGGAGCGCATGCCCTGGTACGACGGCTTGACGCTGGCCGAATCGCTGGACCTGTTCCAGCCGCCGGTGGCGCCGGTGGAGCTGCCGCTGCGGCTGCCGGTCCAGGACGTCTACAACTTCGACGAACGGCGGATCTTCGCCGGCCGCATCGAAAGCGGCCGTCTGCACGACGGCGACGTGCTGCTGTTCTCGCCGTCCAACAAGACGGCGCGGATCAAGTCCATCGAAGGCTGGAACGTGGGCGACGCCGCGGTGGGCGCCCGTGCCGGCCAGTCCATCGGCGTGACCCTCGACGAGCAGCTGTTCGTCGAACGCGGCGAGATGGCGAGCTTGGTCACCAACCCGCCGATGCTGACCAACGTGTTTCGCGGCCGGCTGTTCTGGCTCGGACGCAATCCGCTGGTGCCCGGCAACCGCTACAAGATGAAGCTCAACACCGCCGAGCACGTGGTGGAGGTGGAGAAGATCGAACGCGTCATCGATGTGCAGGACCTGGGCAGCGGCGATACCAGCCGGGTCGAGCGCAACGAGGTGGCGGAGGTGGTGCTGCGGTCGCGCGGGATGATCGCCCTCGATCCGTTCGGCATCAACATGACCACCGGGCGCTTCGTCATCGTCGAGGATTTCGACATTGTCGCCGGCGGCCTGATCAGCATGGACGGCTACGCCGACCAGCGGCCCGGCCAGACCATCAAGTCCACCAACATCTTCCGCGTCGAGCACCGGGTGCCGCCCGAGGACCGGTGGAACGTCAACGGCCACCGGGGTGCGATCCTGTGGCTGACCGGCCTGTCGGGTTCCGGCAAGTCGACGCTGGCGTTCAGTCTGGAGCAATACCTGTTCCGCAAAGGCTATCAGGTCTACGTGCTCGACGGCGACAATGTGCGCCATGGCCTGTGCTCGGACCTCGGCTTTTCGCCCGAAGATCGGGTGGAGAACATCCGCCGCGTCGGCCACGCCGCCGGCCTGTTCGCCCGCGCCGGGTTCGTGGTCATCACCGCGTTCATCTCTCCGTATCGCGCCGACCGGGACCGCATTCGCGCCCTGGACCCGGATCTGTTCCACGAGATCTATGTGGACGCCGATCTGGCTACCTGCGAATCGCGCGACCCCAAGGGCCTGTACGCCAAGGCGCGACGCGGCGAGATCGACGATTTCACCGGCATTTCGGCGCCTTATGAGGCGCCCATCGATCCGCAGCTTCGCGTCGACACGGGGACCCAGACGGTGGAGGACAGCTTGGCCGAACTCAGCCAGTACGTGGCCCACAACTTCGACATCGTGGCCAAGGGGTAAGCCGGTGACCGGCGGGCCGATCCATCCTGTCATCCTGTCCGGTGGCGCCGGCACGCGCCTGTGGCCCATGTCGCGGGCCCTGCGGCCGAAGCAGCTGCTGCCGCTGGTGTCGGAGCTGTCGGAGCGCTCGATGCTGCAAGAGACGGTGGCGCGGGTCAGCGGTCCCGACTTCGGACCGCCGGTGATCATCTGCAACGACGAACACCGCTTCGTCATCGCCGAGCAGATGCGCGAGCTCGGCATCGAGCCGCGGGCGGTGGTGTTGGAACCCGCCGGGCGCAACACCGCGCCGGCGGCGGTGGTGGCCGCGCTGCTGCTGATCCGCGACGATCCGGACGCCCGGTTGCTGGTGTTGCCGTCCGACCACGTCATCGAAGACGTGGAGCGGTTCCGCGCGGCGACGGCGTTGGCGGCCAAGGCCGCGGACGACGGCGCGCTGGTCACCTTCGGCATCCCGCCGACCCGTCCGGAAACGGGTTACGGCTACATCCGCCGTGGCGAACCCTATCCCGGGATCGACGGCTGCTACCGGATCGACCGGTTCGTGGAGAAGCCCGATCCGGAGACGGCGCGCGGCTACGTGGATGCCGGTGACTACGCGTGGAACAGCGGCATGTTCCTGTTCGGCGCCGGGACGCTGCTGGACGAGGCGCAACGCCTCAAGCCCGACATGGTGTCCTGCTGCCGGGCGGCGGTGGCCAATGCGCGAGAGGACTTGGATTTCCTCCGTCTCGGCCACGAAGCCTTCGTCGCCGCGGAATCGGTGTCCATCGACTACGCGGTGATGGAGCATACCCGGCGCGGCGCCATCGTTCCGGCGGAGATGGGCTGGAGCGACGTGGGCTCCTGGTCGGCGCTGTGGGAAATCGGCGATCACGACGCCCAAGGCAACGCGGTGGTCGGCGATGTCATGACGCTGGACGTGCGCGACAGCTATATCCGCGCCGACGGCAACCTGGTCACCGCCATTGGCGTGGAGGACCTGGTGATCGTCGCCGCCGACGACGTGATCCTGGTGGCCTCAAGGGATCGCGCCCAGGACGTGAAGAAGATGGTGGAGGAGCTTGAGGGGCGGGCCGTACCGAACACTACGTGCATACCCGCGTGCTGCGCCCCTGGGGATCGTACCAGCAGGTGGACGGCGGCGAACGCTTCCAGGTGAAGCAGCTGGTGGTCAATCCCGGCGAGAAGCTAAGCCACCAGATGCACTATCACCGGGCCGAGCACTGGGTGGTGGTCAGCGGTACCGCCAAGGTGACGCGCGGCGAGGACACCTTCTATCTGGTGGAGGACCAGTCCACCTATATTCCGCACACCGTGCCGCACGCACTGGAGAACCCGGGACAGGTTCCGCTGCGGTTGATCGAGGTGCAGTCGGGCACGTATCTGGGCGAGGACGACATCGTCCGGTTCGGCGATCACTACGGCCGGGTGCCCAACGACGAAGCGGCCGAGTAACCGCTACCCCCCGGTCGGCTCAGGTCGGTTCGTGCGGTTCCGTCTCGCGGAACGCCTGGCGCTTTCCATACTCCGCGAACCAGCGCGCGAGAGTCGGTCGCGACGCCCGCCAATCTTCGCTCGCCAAGCGGAAATCGAGGAAGCCCAACGCGCACGCGATGGCGATGTGGCCAATGGTTTCCGGATCGCCCAACGTCGCCGCTTCCTCTTCCAGGGCGTCCAGTGACCGCGCCACCACCACCTTCTGGCGCTCGATCCACCACGGCGAGGGCTGGCCGTCGGGCTTGCGGCGTTCCTCGATCAACCGCAGCGCCGTGGCGTCGGCCATGCCGTCGCCCAGGGCCTGGCGGCGCAACGCCGCCCATCGGGCACCGCCGGTGGGCGGAAACAGGCGCCGACCGTCGTGCAGGCTGTCCAGGTACTCGCAGACCACCGGTGAATCGTAGAGGACTTCCCCGCCCTCGGTGATCAGCGCCGGCACCTTGCCCAGCGGATTGTCGCTGGCGATGTCCGTATCCGGTTCCCACACCGCGGAGGGGACGAACTCGATCCTGTCGGCGAGGCCGGTTTCCAGGGCGACGATCATCGCCTTGCGAACGTAGGGCGAGGTCGGCGAGTAGCGCAGTTTCATCATGGCGGTCAAAAAATGTCCTTGCGGCGGCGGATCTCGGCGAAGGTAGACACGGCGTCGCGTCCGGCGAGACCGGCGGCCTGTTGAAGGTCCTCGATGTCGGCGCGCAGGAACGGGTTGGTGGCTCGCTCCTCGCCCATGGTCGACGGCACGGTGGGCCGGCCGGCGGCCCGCAGGGCGCTGATCGTCCGCGCCCGGTCCTGCAGCTCCGGGTTGTCGGGCTCCACTGTCAGCGCGAAGGCGGCGTTGACCTCGGTGTACTCGTGGGCGCAGTAGACCCGGGTCGCGTCGGGCAACGCCCGCAGCTTGCCGAGGCTGGTCCACATCTGGGCGGGCGAGCCTTCGAACAGGCGGCCGCATCCCAGGGCGAACAGCGTGTCGCCGCAGAACAGCGTCTCGTCGTCCTCGAACCAGTACGCGATATGGCCGATGGTGTGACCAGACACCTCGATGACCCGCGCCGTGCGGTCGCCGAGCGCCACCGTGTCGCCCTCGCCGACCCGCACGTCGATACCGGGAATGCGTTCGGCATCGGCGGCGTTGCCGACGATGGTGCAGCCGGTGGCGCGCTTCAGCTCCAGATTGCCGCCCGTGTGGTCGTGATGGTGATGGGTGTTGAGGATATGGGTCAGCCGCCAGCCCAGCCGGTCGAGCGTATCGAGCACCGGCTCGGCGACGGCCGGATCGATCACGGCGCAGGCGCCGGTGGCCGGGTCGCGGGCCAGGTACACGTAGTTGTCGCGCAGGACCGGGATTTGATGAACGTCGAGGCTGGCCATATCGCCGTCCGTGGCTCGGGCGGGCCGGTGCCCGCGTCGGCGGGAGACTATCACCGAGCTGTCGCGATACGCTAGACTTCGCCGCGCCATGTGGACCGATGCCGTTGACTTGAGGGACTTCTACGCCTCGGGCTTGGGCCGTGTCGCGCGGCGGATGATCGGCCGGCGAATCCGCCAGGCCTGGCCGGACGTGCGCGGGCTGGACGTGCTGGGGTTTGGCTACGCGACGCCGTTCCTGGGGCCATTCCGGGCCGAGGCGCGGCGGGTCGTGGCAGTGATGACGGCCGCCCAGGGTGTGCTCCACTGGCCGAACGAGGGGCAGGGGCTGACCGCGCTGGCCGACGAGACCACCCTGCCGCTGGCGGACCGGTCCGTGGATCGGCTGCTGGTGGTGCATACCGTGGAACACGCCGAGCGGATTCGACCGCTGATGCGCGAGCTGTGGCGGGTGCTTGCCGATGGCGGCCGGTTGCTGATCGTGGTGCCCAACCGCCGCGGCCTGTGGGCGCGGTTCGAACGCACGCCGTTCGGCCACGGCCGCCCCTACTCCGCCGGTCAGATGTCCATCGGGTTGCGGGATACCATGTTCACGCCCTACCGGGCGATGACCGCCCTCTACGTGCCGCCGGTCCGCTCGCGGATGGTGCTGTCCTCGGCACCGGCGTGGGAGGAGATCGGCCAGCGGTGGTTCAACACCTTCGCCGGGGTGGTGATCTTCGAGGCGATGAAGCAGATCTATGTCGGCGGGCTGGTGGAGCGTACCGTCGCCGCCACCTCGGCGTTACAGGTGGCACCCCGCTAGAAGAAACACTAACCGCGCAGCAGAAAAACCGCCTGCTCGCCCATCAGATTGACGAGGAGTTTCCCGCTGCCGAAGCGCCGTGATCGACCGGCCGCGTCCAGCGAGAAGCCGCGCTCCACGATGATGCCCATGCTGGCACAGAGGATCGCGAAATCGCGGATCGTGCACAGGTGGATGTTGGGGGTATCGTACCACTCATAGGGCAGGGCGGCGCTCACCGGCATCCGGCCCTGCATCAACAGGTGCCAACGGTTGCGCCAATGGGCGAAGTTGGGGATCGACACCACCGCCCGACGGCCGATGCGCAGCAGCTGCTGCAGCGTGACCTTCGGGGCGTGCATGGCCTGCAGGGTCTGACTCAGCACCACGTAGTCGAAGGCCTGGTCGGGATAGTCGAACAGGTCGGTTTCCGCGTCGCCCTGGATCACCGACAGCCCGGCGCTGACACAGGCGTTCACCCCTTCGGCGCTGAGCTCGATGCCGCGGCCGTCCACATCCTTTTCGTGGACCAGATGGTGAAGGAGCGCACCGTCGGCGCAGCCGATATCGAGCACCCGCGATTGCGGCTCGATGAGGTCGGCGATGAGCTGCAGGTCGAAACGGATCGGTGGGATGGCGGCGGCGCTCATTCGTCATCCGCCACGGCCAGCCCGCGATGACGGGCGGCGCCGTTGAGGAACCCGTTCAGGACGCGCCAGAACTCGGGCTCGTCCAACAGGAACGAGTCGTGGCCGTTGTCGGACACGATCTCGGCGAAGCTGACGTTGGCGGCGACCGCGTTGAGGGCATGGACGATCCGCCGGCTCTCCGCGGTCGGGTACAGCCAATCGCTGGTGAAGGAGATCACGCAGAAGCGCACCGGCGTGTCGCGGAACGCGTTGGCCAACACGCCGCCGTTCCGTTGCGCCAGGTCGAAGTAGTCCATCGCCCGGGTGATATAGAGGTAGGAATTGGCGTCGAACCGCTCGACGAACGTGCTTCCCTGGTGGCGCAGATAGCTCTCCACCTGGAAGTCGGCGTCGAAGCCATAGGTCACGCCTTTGCGGTTCTGAAGCCGGCGGCCGAACTTCTGGTGCAGCGCGGTCTCCGACAGATAGGTGATGTGCGCCGCCATCCGCGCCACCGCGAGGCCGCGATGCGGCCGCTTGCCCTGGCTCTGATAGTCGCCGGCGCACCAGTCGGGATCGGCCATGATCGCCTGCCGGCCAACCTCGTGGAAGGCGATGTTCTGGGCCGAGTGATGAGCGGCACCGGCGATGGGAACCGCCACGAACACCCGATCGGGATACAGCGAGGCCCACTCGAGCACCTGCATGGCGCCCATGGAGCCGCCGATGACGGCGAACAGCTTCTCGATGCCCAGGTGGTCCATCAGCATCGCCTGCGCGCGGACCATGTCGGCGATGGTCAGCACCGGAAACGACAGACCCCAGAGATTACCCGTCGCCGGATCCGTCTCGCTGGGGCCGGCCGAGCCCATGCAGCCGCCCAGAACGTTGACGCAGACGATGAAGTAGCGGTCGGTGTCCAGCGGCCGTCCCGGCCCGATCATCCGCGACCACCAGCCCTCCTTGCCGGTCAACGGGTGCGACTCGGCACAGAACTGGTCGCCGGTGAGCGCGTGACAGACGACGATGGCGTTGGATTTCTCGTCGTTCAGCCGGCCATAGGACTGATAGGCGATGGGAAACGCCCGCAGATCGACGCCGCAGTCCAGCCGCAAGGGCCGGTCCTCGCCCAGCAGGACGCGATGGCCGGGGAGAGGGAACGTGTCGGCGTCGCCCCCGGTGGCGGCGGCCGGTCGGTCGGTGGGTACGATCATCGTCGGGAGGCCCGCGGTTCACTGGACCCGATGCCGGGGCGGTGTCCGCCGCGGCGTCAAGCGGCCATTAGCTAGGAATCAGACCGGCTTGAGTCAACGTTTTCTTTGATTTCCAAAGTTCATACCAGTATCACTAGGCGGCCTTGAAGGGCGCTCTCTGGCCGTTGGCGACGGCACGTCCGGGACCCAAAATGACTGCGGACACCTCTCTCGACGACGTCCGGCGCGAGATCGACGTCATCGACGACGCGATCCACGACCTGATCATGCGACGGACCGAACTGGTGGAGCGGGTTCGGGACCTGAAGCACGATTCGCCCATCAAGATCCGCCCCGCGCGCGAGGCCAAGATCCTCTATCGTCTGGTGAGCCGCCATCGCGGGCCGTTCCCAAAACGCGATCTGGTGGCCATCTGGCGCCAGTTGATTACTGCGACGCTGGGCTTCGAAGGTCCCTTCTCTGTGGCCGTGTACGTACCCGATCAGGGCGGCGGCTATTGGGACCTGGCCCGCGATCATTACGGGACCTTCACGCCCATGCGGCGCCACGGATCGGTTCGGTCGGTGATCGAGACCGTTCATCGCCAGGACGCCACCGTCGGCGTGCTGCCGATGCTGCGCAACGACGACACCGACCCGTGGTGGCGGCACCTGGTCACCGACAGTCCCGACGCGCCGCGGGTTATCGCCCGGCTGCCCTTCGCCGGGCCCGGCAATGCCCTGGGCGCGGACGTGGAGGCCCTGGTTATCTGTCCTGTGGCGCTGGAGCCCTCGGGCCGCGACCGGTCGCTGCTGGCGGTAGATTCCGAGCGTCGCCTGGGCCTCAATCAGTTCCGCACGGCGCTGGACGAGGCCGGCCTGCCGCCCACCTTCGCGGCCTTGTGGCGCGAGGAGCAGGGGCCGCGCGCCTGGTTGTACGTGGCGGAGGTGGAGGGTTTCCTCACCGGCGACGACAGCCGGCTTGAGACCTTCCGCGAGACCATCGGCAAGCCGCTCAACCGCGTCGTGCTGCTCGGCAGCTACGCGCAGCCGCTCGATGCCGACGCACTCGGACAACCTCACGCGGCGTCTGGCGCCTCGGCCCGCGGCAGACCAACGGCGGCGAGGGCCCGATGTGCGAACCGAACCTGCTGCCCGAACCGCGTCCCGGCGTCATGGACATCACCCCCTACGTGGGCGGTGAGGCGAAGATCGCGGGCGTCAGCCGGGTGATCAAGCTGGCATCCAACGAGGGCGCGCTGGGGCCGAGCCCAAAGGCGATCGAGGCACTGCGTGAGACGGCGGCGGAAATTCACCGCTACCCGGACGGCTCATGCGGTGAGTTGCGCGCGGCCATCGGCGCCAGCCTGGGCATTGATCCGGCCCGCATCGTCTGTGGCGCCGGGTCGGACGAACTGATCGGGCTCCTGTGCCGGGCCTACGCGGGGCCGGGGGACGAGGTGCTGTACAGCCAGTACGGCTTCCTCATGTATCCCATCGCCGCCAGGACGGCCGGTGCCACGCCGGTCAGCGCGCCCGAGACCGATCTCACCGCCGACGTGGACGCGCTGCTCGCCGCGATCACGCCGCGCACCCGGCTGGTGTTCCTGGCCAATCCCAACAACCCCACCGGCAGCTATCTGCCCCGCGCGGCGCTGGAACGGCTGACCGCCGGCCTGCCGAAGGGCTGCCTGCTGGTGATCGACGCCGCCTATGCGGAGTTCATCGACCGCGACGACTACGCCGCCGGCGATCATCTGGTGGACGGGGCCGGCAACGTGGTGATGACGCGCACCTTCTCGAAAATCTACGCGCTCGGCGGCGCGCGCCTCGGCTGGGCCTATTGTCCGCCGGCGGTGGCCGACGTGCTCAACCGCGTGCGCAATCCCTTCAACGTGCCGGCGCCGGCCCAGGCGGCCGGGCTGGCGGCGTTGGCCGACACGGCGTTCGTCGACCACTGCCAGGCGCACAATGCCCAGTGGCGGGACTGGACGCGGCAGTCGTTGCTGTCGCTCGGCCTGGACGTGCCGGACAGCCTGGGCAATTTCCTGCTGGTGCGCTTTCCGACAGATGCCGGACGCGACGCCGCGGCGGCAGATGGGTTCCTCAAGGAGCGCGGAATCATCACCCGACGGATGGGGGCCTATGGCCTCGCTGATTCGCTGCGCATCAGCATCGGGCAGGAGGACGAAATGCGGGCGGTGGTGGACGCCCTCAAGGAATTTATCCCCTAACCATGGCCGGAAAACCCCGCCCCCCACGGTTTCCCCGAGTGGCGCTGATCGGCATCGGGCTGATCGGTTCGTCGCTGGCCCGTGTCCTGCGCCGCGACGGCTTGGCCGACCACATCGCCGTATGCGCCCGATCCCACGCCACCCTGGACAAGGCCCGCGAACTGCGGCTCGCGGATTCCACCACCACCGATCCCCGACAGGTGGTGGAGGATGCCGACCTGGTGATGCTGTCGACGCCGGTGGGTGCCTACGAGCCCATCGCCCAGGCCATGGCGCCCAGCCTCAAGCGCGGCTGCATCGTCTCCGACGTCGGCTCGGTGAAGATGTCGGTGATCCGCGACGTGACGCCGCATCTGCCGAAAAGCGTGCACCTGGTGCCTGGCCATCCGGTGGCGGGAACCGAGCATTCCGGCCCCGAGGCCGGCTTCGCGGAGTTGTTCGAGGGCCGGTTCTGCATCCTTACGCCGGAGCCGGAAACCAGCGAAACGGCGGTGAAGCGTATCCGCGCGCTCTGGGAGCACGCGGGGATGATGGTGGAGCAGATGGACGCCGAGCACCACGACAAGGTGCTGGCCATCACCTCGCACCTGCCGCACCTGATCGCCTACACCATCGTCGGCACCGCCACCGACCTGGAAGACCATCTGAGGCGCGAGGTGGTCCGGTTCTCCGCCGGCGGCTTTCGCGACTTCACCCGCATTGCCGCCTCCGACCCAGTGATGTGGCGCGACGTGTTCCTCAACAACAAGGACGCGGTGCTGGAGATGCTGGGCCGCTTCACCGAGGACCTGACCGCGTTGCAGCGGGCGATCCGCTGGGACGAGGCCGAGAAGCTGGAGGATCTGTTCACCCGCACGCGGGAGATCCGCCGCGGCGTCATCGACGCCAATCAGGCGTGAGGTTAGAGCCCTTTCCGATCATATGGAACCATTCTGATGGCCTCGCGGCGAGTCGATCCGCGAGGCGCCCAGCGCAGCGCGATGCAGGGACATCGGGTAAGTCGGGCAACGCTGCGGGGGGCGGCCGCGGGCCATCCCTGCGGGACCGGGCCTTTCGGGCCTGGGGTTCGTCGGCCGCCTCGACCGTAGCCCCACTACGCTCGTCGGCTCCCGCCTGCCCCAGGACCGAGAGGCCACGGTCAGAACTGATTCCATATGATCGGAAAGAGCTCTAGCCCCGCTTCACAGCGCGACGCCCGCCTCGCGCATCACGCGCTCCCACAAGCCGTCCAGGTCTTCGTTGAACACCACGGCCGCGTCGGCCGGTGCCACCACCCAGTCGTCGCGGGCCACCTCGCCTTCGAGCTGCCGCGGCCCCCAGCCGGCATAGCCGATCAGAATCCGAATCTTGCTGGGTCCGGTACCCGCGGCGATGGCGCGCAGGATATCCTTGCCAGAGCTCATTGCGACGCCCTCGAAGATCAGCCGGGTATCCGGCCCGTCGAAGTCCGGCGAATGGAGAATGAAGCCGCGGCCGGGTTCCACCGGCCCGCCGTAGTCCAGCCGCACCGTTGACTCCGCATCCTCGGCGTCGATACCGAAGCCTTCCAGCAGATCCTTGAGGGGGCCCCGCCCATAGACCTTGTTGAGCATCAGGCCCAGTGCGCCGTCGCCGTCGTGGTCGAGCATCAGGATCACCGAGCGGGCGAACCGCGGGTCCTGGATGCGTTCGGTGGCGACCAGCAGCCGGCCGGTAAGGAAGCCGTCGTGCTGCGGCACCTCGTCCGCACCCGCCGACGATGCGGCCATTACGGCCATCAACGCGACGATCACTCTCGCCGCCGCGCCGACCATCAGGTGATGCAGGCGCGTCATGCGGCATTCTAACGCCAGCGCGTCGTTGGCGCGACCGCAGGTCTACCAGCGGATCGGCGGCAGCTGATAGACGAACACCGGTCCGGCGAACAGCTTTCGATCCTGCAACGTCAGCGGAACGCTCAGCGTCGGCGGGCCGCCGTCGTCCGGTCGGCGCAGCAGGGTGCCGAGCAGGACCTTGGCGGCCAGAGCGTCGCGACGGCGCATCACCCCACGGTCCTCCAGCGCATCGACGGTGGCGGCGAAGCCTTCGAGACGGGCGGTAAAGGCGCCCACGGGCTGGCCGGCGGCGTCGAGGGCCAGGGTGCCGACGGCGTCCAGGCGCAGCGGTCCGTGCCGGACCGCCAAATCGCGGACCTCAACCGTGCCGCCCCTGTCGCGCCACACGGCCAGCACACGCGGCCACGGTCGGCGCTCTAGCGTCCCGAGCAGGTCGGCCACCAGACGGACGCTGCTGACGTCGCGTCCCAGCGGCGTCGCCAGGCGCTCGGGAAGCTTGACCCCGTCGGCGTCGAGGACCACGCCGTAGGTGAGGGCGGCTTCGTTGTCGTCGGCGCCGGGATCGCCGGCACCGGTGAGGTCCAGCCGTGCCACGGTCAGATGTTCGTCGCCCTCCGCCAGCTGCAGGTCGCGAACGACGATGGTCGCCGGCGGCAGCCATCCGTCGCCGCGGCGCAATGTGGCCTGCAGGGTGGCGGCCTCGCCGCCGAACACCCGCACCGCATCGCCGTCGCGCACGGCCACCTCCTGCCGGCCTTCGGCGCGCAGCACCGCCTCGAACGGCTTGAGCGGCCGAACCTCGATCACCAGCCGTTCGCCCGTCCAGGCCCAGGGCACCGGCCTTTGCGGCGGCGCCAGGCTCGGGGTGTCCAGCACCAGCCGCGCCACCCAGGGAAAGCCGCCGGTGGAGGACCCCGCGGTTTCGATGCTGAAGCCCTCGGCGTGGCGATCGGCGATCCACGCCTGCGCGCCGTCGCGCAGGTTGTTCATGATCAGAAGCCACATGCCGCCGTAGGCGGCGGCCAGGCCAATCAAGATCACCAGCACCAGGAGACCCAGCCGCGCGCGCCTGAGGGCCGGTGGTCTGCGATAGCGGAAGGCCGGATGCGACGGCGGGGCGGGTCGGCGCCCAAGGGGCGGAAGGCGCATGGCGGGCAGACCCCGGCAGGTTGGCGACAACGACGATGGGAAGCCCTTATAGTGGCTTGCCGCAGCCGGATCGAGGGGGCCGGCGTCCGATGTCGTCACCGTAGCCATGTCCGCACCAGAACCAGCCGAGACGACGAACCGCAGCACCGCTGCGTTCATTGCCGCCACGCCAGCGCTGTTTGTGCTGTTGTGGAGCACGGGATTCATCGGTGCCCGGTTCGGACTGCCCTATGCCGAGCCGTTCACATTTCTGCTGCTGCGCTTCGCGATTCTGACCGTGGTGCTGGTGGCGGTCGCGCTGGCCACCCGCGCCCCGTGGCCGCGCAGCACCGCCGAAGTGGGCCACACCGCGGTGGTCGGCCTGCTGGTCCACGCCACCTACCTGGGCGGCGTGTTCGCCGCCATCCACCTGGGTATCGAGCCGGCGGTGGCTGCGTTGATCGTTGGCACCCAACCGTTGCTGACCGCCGTCGCCGCCGGCCCCTATCTTGGGGAAACGGTGACGCCGCGCCAATGGCTGGGACTCGTCATTGGCCTCGTGGGAGTCGCCCTGGTGGTGGCGGAGAAGCTGACGTTCGAGACGCGGCACGTGGGCGGCGCCGTGCTGGCGGTCCTGGCGCTGGTGGGCATCACCGTCGGCACGCTGTACCAAAAACGCCACGGCGGCGCCATGGACCTGCGCACCGGATCGGCCATTCAGTTCATCGCCGCGGCGATCCCCATGCTCATCCTGGCGCTGATCTTCGAGACCATGCGCGTGTCGTGGACGGGGGAGTTCGTCTTCGCGCTCGGCTGGCTGGTGGTGGTGCTGTCGCTTGGCGCCATCAGCCTGCTGTATCTGATGATTCGGCGCGGCGCGGCGTCCAAGGTAGCCAGCCTGTTCTACCTGGTACCACCGGTGACCGCCCTGATGGCCTACGCCATGTTCGGCAACACCCTGGGGCCGCTGGCGCTGGCCGGTATGGTGGCGGCGGCGGTGGGCGTGGCGCTGGTGGTGCGGGACTGACCCCGTGAACGACGGCGGCGGCGGCCTGTGGGTGTTCGGCTACGGATCGCTGATGTGGGATCCGGGCTTTCGCCACGTGGAGGCGCATCCGGCCCGCATCCACGGCTATCACCGGGCCTTGTGCGTCTTCTCCAGCCGCTATCGCGGCACCGAGGAACGCCCCGGACTGGTCCTCGGCCTCGACCGCGGTGGATCATGCGTCGGGCGGGTGTACCGCATCGACGCCACCGACACCGAGAAGGCGCGCGGCGATCTGTGGGAACGGGAGATGTCCAGCAACGCCTACCGTCCCACCACGGTGACGGCGGCGCTCGCCGGCGGCGGGTCAGTACGGGCGCTCACCTTCGTCGCCCGGCGCGACCACGTTCAGTACACCAGTCGGCTGGATCTCGACGAGGCGGCGCGGCTGGTGAGGCGTGGCTGCGGGGCCCGCGGTACTGCGCTCGACTATCTGCGTAACGTAGTTTCGCACCTGGACGATGTCGGCATCATCGACGGCCCGCTGCACCGGGTGCTGGCGATCGCCGAACGGCTCGACGACGAGCCTACAGTCGACGTCGCTTCCTAACCAGTTAACCGCACTTGGAGTAGCCGCAGGAGGTGCACAGATCACAGTCCTCCTGGCGGATCAGCGACGGGGCGCCGCATTTCGGGCAGCCGCGGAAACGGGGGTCGCGGCCGCCGTCGCCCGCCTCGGCCACCGCCTTTGCTTTCTCGGCGTAGGCTTCGCCCTCGGCGCCGGGGGCGGCGAGGAACCCGATGTCGATCATGTGTTGCTCGATGACCTCGCCGATGGCCGCCAGCAGCGAGGGCACGTAGCGGCCGCCCATCCACTGTCCGCCGCGTGGGTCGAACACCGCCTTCAACTCCTCCACCACGAACGACACGTCGCCACCACGGCGGAACACGGCGCTGATCATCCGCGTCAGCGCCACCGTCCAGGCGTAGTGCTCCATGTTCTTGGAGTTGATGAATACCTCGAAGGGCCGCCGACGACCGTCCTGAATGATGTCGTTGAGGGTGATGTAGATGGCGTGATCGCTCTCCGGCCAGCGCACCTTGTACGTTTGGCCCGGCAGCGCCTCCGGCCGGTCCAGCGGCCGGAACAGCTGGCTGACGTTGCCGGCGTCGCCCAGGTCGCGGGGCAGGGCCTTGGCCGACGGCTCGCCCAGCGGCAGTTCCGCTTGAGGTTTGGTATCGCTGCCCTCGCCGTCGCCCTTCACTTCCAGCACGGCGCCGGTCACCTCGTTGGGGCGATAGGTGGTGCAGCCCTTGCAGCCGAGGGCGTAGGCCTGGGCGTAGACGTCCTTGAAGTCCTCGAAGGACATGCTTTCGGGGCAGTTGATGGTTTTCGAGATGGAGCTGTCCACGAACGCCTGGACGGTCGCCTGCATCACCAGGTGATCGTTGGGGCTGAGCGCCTGGGCATCGACGAAGGCGTCGGTCAACGGCGCGTTCTCGCCCTTCAGCCGCCGATAGAGGCGATAGGCGTAGTCGGAGACCTCCTCCTCCCGCCGGCTGCCGTCGGGCAGCAACACGTGGCGGTGATATTGGAGGCTGAATACCGGCTCCAGCCCCGACGACACGTTGTCGGCGAACAGCGAGATGGTGCCGGTGGGCGCCACCGAGGTGAGCAGGCCGTTGCGGATGCCGTGGCGGGCGATGGCGTCGCGCACGTCCTCCTCCAGGTCCTTCACGTACTCGCCGGCCAGGAAGGCATCGCGGTCGAACAGTGGAAAGCTGCCCTTTTCGCGGGCGAGGTCCACCGAGGCCAGATAGGCAGCGCGGCGGATGGTGGTCATCCACGCCCGCGTCAGGCGCACCGCCTCGCGGCCGCCGTACCGCGCCCCGCACTGGATCAGCGCGTCGGCGAGGCCGGTGATGCCGAGGCCGATCCGCCGTTTGGTTTCGGCCTCGTGGCGCTGCTCCGGCAACGGATAACCGGAGACCTCGATGACGTTGTCCAGCATCCGCACCGCCACGCCCACGAGTTCCGCCAGCGCGTCGGAATCGATGCGCGCGGTCTCGGTAAACGGTTCCTCCACCAGCCGTGCCAGGTTCACCGAGCCCAGCAGGCAGGTGCCGTAGGCGGGCAGCGGCTGTTCCCCGCACGGGTTGGTGGCGTGGATGTGTTCGCAGTAGGACAGGTTGTTCAGCCGGTTGATGCGGTCGATGAATACCACGCCGGGCTCGGCGTAGGCGTAGGTGGCGCGCATGATCCGGTCCCACAGCTCGCGCGCCGGCAGGCTCTTATGGGTGACGCCGCCGAAGGTCAGTTCCCACGCCGCGTCTTCCTGCACCGCCTGCATGAAGGCGTCGGACACCAGCACCGACAGGTTGAACATGCGCAGCCGGCCGGGCTCCCGCTTGGCGTCGATGAACGCCTCGATGTCCGGGTGGTCGCAGCGCATCACCGCCATCATCGCCCCGCGCCTGGAGCCGGCGCTCATGATGGTGCGGCACATGACGTCCCACACGTCCATGAACGACAGCGGTCCCGAGGCGTCGGCGCCGACCCCATGGACCGGCGCGCCGGACGGCCGCAGGGAGGAGAAGTCATAGCCGATGCCGCCGCCCTGCTGCATGGTCAGCGCCGCCTGCTTCAGGTGTTCGAAGATCCCGGTCATGTCGTCCGGGATGTCGCCCATGACGAAGCAGTTGAACAGCGTCACCCGCCGTCCCGAGCCGGCACCAGAAATGATCCGGCCCGCCGGCAGGAAGCGGAAGTCGGCCATCACGTCGTAGAACCGCTCGGCCCAGGTCTCGGCGTCGCGTTCCGGGGCGGCGAGCGCCTGCGCCACGCGGCGCCAGGTATCGGCGATGGTGGCGTCCACCGGCTGCCCGTCGACTGTCTTCAGCCGGTATTTCATGTCCCAGATCTGTTGGGAAATGGGCGCCGTCTGGGTCATGGGGGTCCCCCGGTGTTGCTGACCCGAGTTTAGGCCAGGGTGGTCTCGTCTTTCAATTCTTGTTCTTTTTTTGTTCGAGTGACGGACGTAGGTGCCACTGGCGCCGGAACGCCCCGCTGTTCGGCGGCCTCGACGCACAGCCGCTGGGTGGCGTCCTCGATGGCCGTCTGCAGGCGCGTGGTGAAGTCGCGACGATCCAGCCCCGGCGGAATGGGCTCCAGGAACTCGATGGTGATGACGCCGGGGTACTTGCGTAGGCTGCGCCGGCCCCAGAACATGCCGGAGTTCAGGGCTACCGGCACCACGGGCCGCCCGGCCCGCCCGTAGACCGCGGCGATGCCGGGGTGATAGGGCCGGCGCGCGCCCGGTGCTGCCCGCGTGCCCTCCGGGAACACGATCACCTGGCTGTCTTCGCTCAGCGCGTGGTCAACGCCCGCCAGCATCTGCCTCAGCGCCCCGGCGCCGGCCGCGCGGTCGATGCCCACGTTGCCGGCCTTGCGCAGGTACCAGCCCAGGCCGGGCACGGCGAACAGCTCGCGCTTCAGCACAAAGACCGGGTCGTCCAGTAGATGATGGAAGACCAGGGTGTCCCACGCCGACTGGTGCTTGGCGGCGATGATCACCGGTCCCGACGGCAGCGGCCCGTCGCAGACCACCCGGTAGCGAAGCCTGCAGGTCCACGACAATAGTCCGTACAGGCCGCGAATCCAGAATTTGGCGCCCTGCTGGGCCGCCTGCCGTGGCGCCAGCAGCAACGGCAGGTAGAGGACGGCCAGAAGCGTCGTCCAGGCGAGACCTCCGGCGGCGAAGATCAGCGACCGCAGCAGGGTCATCCGCCGTGCTCTCCGTCCGCCCCGAGCAACCCGGACAGCGTGCGGTCAACGGCGAGGCGGGTCCAGGCCAGCAGGAACTTGTTGAACTCGCCGACGATCAGCGCCGTGGTTCCGGGCCACTTCCACCAGTCCTCGTGCTTCACGTGATCGGGAAACACCGGGTGGGGAATCAGCGTCGCCGCCGGCAGGGCGTGGCGGAACTCCATCATGCTGCGCGGCATGTGGTAGCTGGCGGTTACCAGGCGAAGGGAGTGGAAGTCGTGGCGACGCATCCAGGCCGCCGTTTCCTCCGCGTTGCCGGCGGTGTTGCGGGCGTCGCGGCCGGCCTCGACGCAGCAGTCCAGCATCTCGCGCACGGTGGGCGGCACGTGCAGGAGCTGGCGGATATCGGTGTGCTCATAGACGCCGGACACGAGCACCATCCGCGCCTTTTGGTCGGCCAGCAGCCGCAGGCCGGTGGACAGGCGCTCGGCGCCGCCGGTCAACACGACGATGGCATCGGTGGGGGTGTCGGGATCGGCCACGGCCATCGGGATTGCGGCGGCGAAGCGGAGCAGACCGGCGCCATAGGCCGTCGCCGCCAGCAGCCCGCAGAACACGGCCAGCAGGATCACCGGGCCGCGGGGCCGCCGTTTGCCGAATCTGCCGCGTGTCATTGTGTTTCCGCCACTCCCCCAAGCGGCCGATCAAGCCATCCTTGCCAGCGCCCGCAGCACGGTGATCCGCGCCGTCAGCATGGCGATCACCGCCGCGGCGATCGGCACCGCCGGCAGCATCGCCCAGCCGATGGTGCCCAGCTCCGGCACTGGCACCACCTCGCCGGCCAGCCGCGACCACAGGGCGCCGACGCCGGCCACGGCCGGTATCGCCAGCACCAGGCCGATAAGGCCGCCCCACAGGCTCAATACCAGGGATCGGCTGGCGAACTGCCGCGCCACATAGGAGTCCCGCGCACCGATCAGATGCAGCAATTCGATGGCGTCGCGATGAATCGCCAAGCCCGACCGGGTGGCGAACGCCACCGTCGCCGCGGTGGCCAAGCCGACCAGGGCCACAAGGCCGGTGGCCATAACCTCTACCGCCTGGGTGAGCCGCAGCAGATCGGCAAGCCAAACGCCGTGATCGGCCACCAGCGCCCCCGGCGCCACCGGTTGCAGCCGCGCTTCCAGGGCGCGCGCATCCACCACCGCACCGGCTTCCAGCCGCACGTCGATCAACCGCGGCACCGGCAATTCGCTCAGCAGCGATGGATCGGCCACCCACGGTTCCAGCAGCACCGCCGCCTCGGCGGGCGGAATGGGCTCCGCCGCCGCGACCCCCGGCACCGACCGCAGCAGCGCCAGGGCCGCGGCCACCGCTTCGTCGGCACGGGCGGCGTCGGTGGCGCCGGTTTCGTCGGCATTGGATTGGTCGTCGACCGGCACCTGAACGGTGATCGCGCCGCGAATGCCCTGGTCCCAGCCCGCTGCGGTCCGGCCGATGGCGAGGGCGCCGGCCAACGCTAGGATGGCCACGAAGACCAAAAACGCCACCAGCGCCGGCAGGAACCGAGCCACCGGGTCGCGATGGAACGGCAGATCGGAACGCCGGCCGATCATCGCCGATCTCGTAGGGCGCCGGAGGGAAACGCGGCGGCTGCCGGCACGGCCTCGGCGGCGAGGTGCGCCGGCCGTTCGTCGGTCACCCGCCCGTCGGCGACCTTGAGACGCGGGTGGGAGAATCGCTCGACCATGGATTCGTTGTGGGTGGCGACGACAATGGTGGTGCCCAGGCGGTTCAGCTCCTCGAACAGATACATCAGCCGCATGGCCAGGCGGTCGTCCACGTTGCCGGTGGGCTCGTCGGCGAGCAGCAGCTTCGGCCGCCCGATGACCGCGCGGGCGATGGCCACCCGCTGCTGTTGGCCACCGGACAGCGTCGGCGGGCGGGATTCCACGTGCTCGCGCAGGCCGACCCAGGTCAGCAGCTCGATCACGTGCCGGCGCACTTCGTCCTCGCCGGCACCGGCGATCCGCATGGGCAGCGCCACGTTGTCGAACGCCGAGAGATGACTGAGCAGGCGGTAATCCTGAAACACCACGCCGATGCGCCGGCGAATCTCCGGCATCCGGTCACGGGGGACGGCGGCCATGTCCTGGCCGAACACCCATACCCGTCCGCGCGTCGGGTGCAGGGAGGCGGACATCAAGCGCAGCAGGGAGGTCTTGCCGGCGCCGCTGGGGCCCACCAGGAAGTGAAACGAACCGGCGTTCAGCGCGAAAGAAACACCAGAAAACACCTCGCCCGCGGCACCGTAGCGAAGCCCCACATTGTCGAACCGAACGATGCTGCCGGCGGCCGTGCTCACGCTGCCATCCGTATCCGTCCGGAGTCGTGGCTCACGGTCGACAGCGCCGGTTGCGCCGCCCCGCCGTAGCTTGCGTTGCCGAATCCGGAAGCCTATAAACGACAGGAGCTTATCACATCTTGCTGGCAATGATTATAACCTGCCCAAGTTGTACGACGCGATACATTGTCGAGCCTCAAACGATCGGGGCGGATGGGCGACGCGTACGGTGCTCGAACTGCGGGCAGGTGTGGCTGCAGACCCCGGTCGCGGAGACCGCCGCGCCGGCGGGCATGACCTATCCCGGGATGGCCTATCCGAGCATGGCCTATCCGGGCATGGCCTATCCGGGGGCGATGCATCCCAATATGGTTCCTCCGGGCATGGTTCCCCCGGGAATGATCCCTCCGGGAATGGCTCAACCGGGAGCGGCGTATCCGGCGATGGCGGCACCGGCCGCCGCGGCGGCGCCGGCACCGGCGCCTGTTGAACCGGCCCAACCCGCGCCGCCGCCGCCAATTCCGGAGGACCTGCCGCCCGAACCGCAGCCACCCGAACTGCTGGAAGACGAGGCCCCTCTACCGCCGCCACCGCCCGAGCCGGAACCGGAACCCGAACCGGTCGAAGCGGAACCGATCGGCGACGAGGTGGGTACCGAAGAAATCGCCGAGAAAGAGAAAGAGGATGAACCGCTGAGCCAGGACGACCTGGACGCGCTGTTCGATGCCGACTCCGAACCGGAAGCCGTGACGTCGGTGATGGACGAGCCGGCCGCACCCGACGACCTCGACGACCTCGACGAAAAGGAACCCGCCGACGAATTGGAGCCCGAAGACCTTCCCGAACCAGAACCCATCCCCGCGGTGTTCTCGGAGGCGGAAGAAGTCGAGGTCACCGGCAAGGGAGGCGTCAATCGCGCCGTCCTTTCGACGGTGATCGTGTTCGCCGTGTTGGCGGTGTTGGCGGCCGGACTGATTCTCGGCCGCACGACGGTGGTGTCCATGGTTCCGGCGACGGAACGGATCTACGCGCTGGTGGGCTTGGGCTCGGTGCTCGGTGCCGGACTGGAGTTCCGCGACGTCGCGTCACGCTATGAACGCGAGGGCGACGTCAATGTGCTGGTGGTGCACGGTGTCGTCGCCAATGTCACCAACGAATCGCTCTCCGTACCGCTGGTCCGCGTTTCGGTCGTGGACGCGAGCGGACAGGAAGTCCATGCGGAAGTGGTTCCGGCGGACCAGGCGGCGCTGACGGCGGGCGCCGAAGCCGCCTTCGAAGCGCGGTTCGAAAACCCGTCGGCGACGATGCGACGGGCATTCGCGACGTTTACCCGTCCGGACGGGCCGTCTTAGAGCGCTCTAACCGCCGTTCCTCAGAACGGCCGCAGCAATCGATCGATGTAACGGAGTTCGGGAACCAAGCGGTCGCGCTCGCCGGCCCGTCGGCGCAGTTCGCGTTGGATTCGCTGAACGCGATCCAGTTCGCCGCGGCCGGGAATCTCCACTTCGCTGGTGCCGAAGCCGCCGTTGCCGCCGCCGGGACCGCGGCCGAAGGGATCGGTATCGTCGCCGTCTCCCTCGTCGGGATCTTCGCCGAACATCCCGGCCAGTCCACCGAGCCGCCGTGCCAGCTGCTCCGCCGCCGATTCGGTGGCCTTGCGCAGGTGTTCGGCCGCCTCCGACTGCCGCGGCACGGCCACTCCCGGCTGGCCGCTGTCCAGCGCCTTGCCGGCGCCGCGCATGGCGCGTTCGGCGCGCTGCAACGGCATTGGGATGCCGCCGATGAAATCGTTCAGCCGCAGCATGAAATCGCCGAGGTCGCGACGCAGGGTCTCTTGTGCATCGGCACCCGGCGCCGGCCCCTGCGGCTGCGGTGCCGAGGGGTTTTGGTCGCGTTGGGCACGAAGCTGGCGCAGGTGTTCGTAGGTCTGGTCGAGAAGCTCCTGCTGGCGTTGAGCCAGCGACCGCAGGCCGTTCATCAGCTTCTGCGCCTCGATCAGCTCCTCGCGGGGCGACGTGGATTGCATCCCGCCGCGGAGGCTGTCCAGCGCCCGCTGCAGTTCGGTGAGCAGCCGCCGGGCGCTCTCTCGCGCGCCGCTGCGGGCGAACTCCCGAGCCATGTCGATCAGGTCACGCAGGTCCTTGCTGTCGATGATCTCCGCCGACGGATCGAACGGCATCGGTTCGGTCTGGTTCCGGGCCAGTTCTGCCATCATCGCCGCGAGATAGCGGTCGAGCGCCTGCTCCAGGTCGTCCATCAGCCGCTCGATCTCTTCCAGATCGGCATCGCTGCGGAGTGCCTCCCACAACCGCTGGCGGGCGTCGCGCAGGTCGCGCTCGGCCACCGGCACGGCGCCGTCTTCGACCCTGAGGGCGGTATCCCACAGCAGGTCGATTACCGTCGTCACCGCCACCGGCCGGCGGTCGAACAACAGCCGCGCCCGGCTGACGCCCAGCGCCAGGGAAACCACCACGTCACCGGCGAAATGGTCGGGCTTTCCGGACAGCCCTTGCAGCACGGCGGCGACGGCCCGCCGTGCCGCATCCCGCCGCTCGAACAGGTGGCGCCGCGCTTCGATCAGTTCCTGCGCCACCGGGTGGTTGAAGGTCGGCGCCGGAAGCACCGTTTCGATGGGCTCGGTGCGGCCTGTCTGGCCGGCGCCGTCCACCGCTTCCAGGCGGATGATCACCGACCGCCCGGCCCACGCATGGGCGGCGAGGTCGTGGGCGCTTTGGCCGTCCACCGAGGCCGCTCCCGGCGACGACAGGGGCAGATCCAGCCGTTCGACGGTTTCGCCGTCGGCCAGTGGTGGTCCGTCAGGCGCTTCGATCTCCGCCGTTGCCGCGGCGACGCCGAAGTCGTCCTCGGCGTGGAATGACAGCCCGAGCATGGCTCCCGGCTGCGCCGACGGCGGGTCGGCCACGGCAATGGTCGGCGGGTGGTCGGGCAACACGCGCAGAGGCCAGGCGACGAGGTCGCTGCGGCCGGCGCGCACCGCCAGGCGGTCGCCGTCTTGGATCGTCGTCGAGACCCGATAGGTGCCGCCGCGCTGGCTCTCGCCCACCGCCTCGAAGGGGACGCTGGAGTCGCCGATGATCAGCTCCGGCGGTTCGCCGGGGCCCGCGGCCTGCGCCAAGACGGTGCTGCCCGCCGGGGTGACCACGGTCGTCGGCGTTTCCGGTTCGCCATCGGTTCCCGGTGCTGCCGCCGGCGCGCTCGGATCGTGCTCCAGGTACATGGGGGCCATGCCGGTGTACGCCGGCGGTGTGATCCACACGCCGACGCTGGCCGACGCCGTTCCTCCGCCGGTCAACGGCGGCGTCAGGGCGCGCAGCAGCCGCGGCCCGGAATCGGCGCCGCCGGCGACCAGCGCCACCACCAGCCCGAGGACCGCCAACGCCCGCAGGCCGCGAGGGTCGCGCCGTGTCATGCCCGGTGCCGGCATGCCGACACGAAGGGCGCGCAGGCGCTCCGCCATGCGGCGCTGGTGGGCCACCCACAGTGCGCGCGCTTCCGGATTGCCGGCACCATCGGCCGGCAGGTCGCGCAGGGCGGTGAGCGGTCGATGGTCGAGGCCGCTGTCGTGTTCGAGGCGCCGCCGGGCCGCATCCAGGGTGACGCCCCGAAAACCGCGGAAACCGCGGACCAAGGCGAAGACGAACGCCGCGACGAATCCGAGCAGCACCACGCCGTGCAGCCAGCCGGGCAAGTGCGGCAACAGGTCGAGCAGCGCCACGGTGAGGAACGCGGCCGCCACCGCGGCCGCGGGCCACAACGCCGGCCATAGCCGTTCCCACCACAACGCCGCCCCGGCCGCCACCAGCAGTCCGGGGCGCTGGCGGGGCCGGCGACCCTTGCCGGGTCCGGATGCTGGTCCAGTCATCGGCCTGCTCCTGAGCCGAGCGCCCTCGGCGCCGGGGGATCGTCGGCCGCCACCGGCTCGTCGAACCAGGGCGGCGTGTCCTGCGCCGCGAGCATAGAGTCGATGGTCGGTCGCGCGCGGACCACGGCAATCCGGTCGTCGTTGACCATCACCTCGGCGGTCAGCGGCCGCACGTTGTAGGACGATGCCATGGTCGCCGCGTAGGCGCCCGTTCCGCGCAAGACCAGCAGGTCGCCGGCCACCACCGGCGGCATCGGCCGTTGGCTGGCGAAGCGGTCGGTGCTCTCGCAGATGGGGCCGACCACGTCCACGTCCGTGACCGGCGCGCCGGCGACCGGTTCGGCCACCGGGTCGATGGCGTGATGCGCCGCATACAGGGCCGGTCGCAGCAGGTCATTCATCGCCGCGTCGACAATCAGGAAGGTGCGGGTCGCGCCCTGTTTCACATAGAGGACCCGCGTGACCAGGATGCCAGCGTTGCCGACGAGAAAACGGCCGGGTTCCAGAACGATCCGGCAGCCCAGGTCGGCGAACGCCGCGCTGACCGCCTTGGCGTAGTCGGTCGGCGCGGGAAGCGGCATCGCGCTGTCGCCGTAATCGATGCCGAGTCCGCCACCGACGTCGAGGGCGCGGATTCGATGGCCGTCGGTGCGCAGCATCACCGCCAGATCGCGGACCCGATGAAACGCCAACCGGAAGGGCTCCAGATCGGTGATCTGCGAGCCGATGTGGACGGCGATCCCCATCACGTCGAGCGACGGCATCCGCGCCGCGTCGGCATACAGGGATCGGGCGCAGGTCCATTCGATGCCGAACTTGTTCTCCCGCCGGCCCGTGGTGATCATCTCGTGGGTGGCGGCGTCCACGTCCGGATTGACGCGGAGGGCGATCGGCGCGCGCACGTTCTTGGCCGCCGCGACCCGGGCGACCGCCTCCAACTCCGGCCGGGATTCCACGTTGATCTGGCCGATCCCGGCGTCCAGTGCCTGGGCGATCTCGGCCTCGGTCTTGCCGACACCGGAGAAGACGATTGCCGAGGGATCGATGCCGGCGGTCAGCGCCACCTGCAACTCGCCGCCCGAGACCACGTCGGCACCGGCGCCGAGGCGTTGCAGCGTGCCCACCACAGCGAGATTGGCGTTGGCCTTCACGGCGTAGCAGACCTGGGCGTCCATGCCGTCGAAGGCGCCGGCGAACGCCCGGTACTGGTGTTCCAGCGCGGCCGTGGAATAGACGTATGCCGGCGTGCCCACGGTGGCGGCGATGCGGTCGACGGGGACAGCCTCCGCGTGCAATCGCCCGGATCGATAGGAAAAGGGATTCACGGTTGTTCCGATCGTCATTCCTTCGGGTACTGACGCGGATAGTCCGACCCCGGGGGCTTCTCCGGGGCGCCCTTTCGTCCGCAGGCGCTGACGCTCAACACAACGGCCAGGGCAATGGATATGACCAGGGCGCGCTTCCACATTCGCGTGGGTCCATTCCTTCGCCGCGCGGCCGAGACCGCCTCGATACTCACACCTTAGATATGGGCTGTCCTAAGTATGGGGGTTCGGGCCGCCGGTGACGAGACCCATTCGCATCGCCGCTCACGCGATGGTCAGAGCCGATTCCAGTTACCTTGAATGGGCTCTAACCCCGTCGTCGTCGCCACAGGTCGCCACTGGCCAACGCCGCGCCGCCGACGATCAGCAGACACGCCGCCGCCACCGACCACGTGGCGCGGCCCTGCCCGAAGGCGATGAGCAGCAGTGTGGACAGCAGCGGTGCGGCATAGGCAAGCGCGCCGAGGGTGCGAATGTCGCCGTGCTTCACGCCGTAGTCCCAGGTGAAGAACGCGGCACCGACGGGGCCGATGCCGAGGCCGAGCACCGCCAGCCACTCCGCGCCCTGGGGCCACACCGTGGTCTCGAAGACCAGATGACAGGCCAGCGCCAACACCGCCGTGGCGCCGCAGAACCCGCCGACGGCATCGGTGGACACATGGGCCACCCGGCGGCTCAGCACCGAGTACGTGGACCAGGTCAACGCGCACGCGACGGCCATGACATAGCCGAAGGCGAATTCGGCCTTGAACGACAGCGCACCGCCGTCAGTGACCAGCAGCGTCGCGCCCGTCAGCCCGCACACGCTTCCCACCAGGTGCCACCAGCGCAGGCGCTCGCCCGGCAACAGCGCCGAGAACACCACGATCAGCAGCGGCCAAAGATAGGCGATGAGGCTGGCTTCCACCGCCGGGGCGTTGCGCAGGGCGAGGAAGTAGAAGAAGTGATAGCCGAACAGGCCGAGAACCCCGAGCGCCCACACGGACGCCGGCCACGCCAAGTGATGCCGCACCGGCACGCCGGCGCCGATCCAGCGGATGGCGGCGAGCACGAACGCCACCGCGAACGCCATGGCGGTCAGCTGGAACGACGGCACCGTGCCGGTCCAGCTGGTCAGCAGCGCCAGCGTCGCCCACATCAACACCGCGCTGAACCCGACGAGGGTGGCGGTGCGGGTGCGAGCGGCCGCCGCGTCGGCCATCCGATGAGGGATCGGCTGGCTTTCGGACGGCGGCTCGCGTTGCGTCACCAAGCGTGAGAGACCGTTTGAGAACTCCGACGGGGCTGCGACACGGCCGCCGCCAGTTCAGCCGGCAGGAGCTGCGCGAAGACCGTATCGGGGAATACGGACAAGCGCGGCGACAAACCGGGGGACGGCGACGGCGCGTCCCTCCGGGTTGATGGGTGCGAGCCGCCTGCGGCGTCGAAGGGCTTGCCGGTACCTCCTGGTATCGGCAGCGCCCTTCTCCTGACATCCGTCGCCGCGCCCGTCAACGCAGCCCTCGTCCGAATTCCCGAACGGTCTCTTAGATGACGGGGTGGGTCAGATCCGGGTTCTGCACCGGCGGCTTGGTCGAGTAGTCATAGAAGCCACGGCCGGTCTTGCGTCCCAGATAGCCGAGTTGCACCAAACGGGTCAGCGTATGCGGGGGTGCGTGATGCTCGTGCCGGACGTCCAGGTAGATGTTGGTGGACATGGCCTCCACCACGTCGAGGCCGATGTAGTCGGCCAACTGGAACGGCCCCATGGGGTGGCCGGCACCGGACATCATCGCGTGGTCGATGCTCTCGATGTTGCCGGTACCGCGCTCCAGCATGCGGATGGCATTGAGCATGTACGGCGTCAGCAGCCGGTTGACGATGAACCCGGTGGTATCCTGCACGATCACCGGGTCCTTGCCGATCTCATTGCAGAAACTGTTCAGCACGTCGATGGTCTCGTCCGACGTCTCGAAGGCGTGGATGATCTCCACCAGCTTCATCACCGGCGCCGGATTGAAGAAGTGCAGCCCGGCAACCCGGCCTCGGTGCTTGCACACCGCCATCATCGCCGTCACCGACAGTGTGGAGGTGTTGGTGGTGAGCAACGCGTCGTCGCGGCACACCGTCTCCAGATCGCGGAACAGCTGCTTCTTGGTCTCGATTTCCTCGATGATCGACTCGATCACCAAGTCGCAATCCGCCACCGCCTTCAGCTCGGAGGACAGCGAAATGCGGCCGAGGATCGCATCGCGTTCCGATTCCTCCATCTTGCCGCGTTCGACGATGCGTTGCAGGCCCTTGGTCAGTGTGGCCTGGGCGCCGTCGGTTGAGCCGGGCGTCGCCTTGACCGCCACCACCTCGCGTCCGGCCTGGGCGCACACGTGGGCCATTCCCAGACCCATGGTGCCGCAACCGATGATCCCGACTTTCTGGATACTCATATGAATTTCCCCCGTGATTTCATGGTGGACGTGTCCGTTTCGACCCCAGGAGCGCCGGCGCTGCGCACGCTCGCGCTACCGCCCGTCGAAACCCCAAATTGAATTCGGTCTGATGGTTTATCTCGCACGCGCGTCATAATAAAGGATTTTCTCGCAACCGCAAAAAAGACGGGCCGCCCCGAAGGGCGGCCCGAACGTCAAAGACCGGTATTTGGATCAGTCGCGTTGGATGCACATGGCGATGCCCATGCCGCCGCCGACGCATGCCGTGATCAGGCCCTTCTTGGCGTCCCGCTTGGCCATTTCATGCAGCAGGGTGATCAGGATCCGACATCCCGAAGCGCCGATGGGGTGACCGAGGGCGATGGCGCCACCGTTGACGTTGACGATGTCCGTGTTCCAGCCCATGTCGCGGTTCACCGCGATGGCCTGGGCGGCGAACGCCTCGTTGGCCTCGATGAGGTCCAGGTCGTCGATGGTCCAGCCGGCCCGCTCAAGCGCCTTGCGGCTGGCCGGGATCGGGCCGGTGCCCATGATCGCCGGGTCGACGCCCTCGGTGGCCCAGGAGACGATCCGGCCCAGCGGCGTCACGCCGCGCTTGGCCGCGTTCTCCTCGGTCATCAGCACCACGGCGGCCGCGCCGTCGTTGATGCCGGAGGCGTTGCCGGCGGTCACCGTGCCTTCCTTGTCGAACGCCGGGCGCAGCTTGGCCAGGGTTTCCATGGTGGTGCCGTGGGTGGGGTGCTCGTCGGTGTCGACCACCGTGTCGCCACGACGCCCCTTGATGGTCACCGGCGTGATCTCGTCACTGAACCGGCCGGCCTTCTGCGCCGCTTCAGCCTTATTCTGCGACTTCATCGCGAAGGTGTCCTGGTCGTCGCGGGTGATCTGCCACTGCTTGGCGACGTTCTCGGCGGTGTTGCCCATGTGGTAGCGGCCGAACGGATCGATCAGGCCGTCACGCAGCATGGAGTCGAACATCTTCACCTCGCCCATCTTGTAGCCGTTGCGCATCGGCGCGACGTGGGGCGACCAACTCATGCTCTCCATGCCACCGGCGACGATCACGTCGGCCTCGCCCAGGCGAAGCGTCTTGAACCCTTCGGCGACGGCGCGCATCCCCGACGCGCACAGCTGATTGATGGCATACGCGGTGGATTCATTGGGGATGCCGGAATTGATGCAAACCTGACGCGCCGGGCCGGCACCGGTGTTGCCGGACAGCACCAAGCCCATGATCACTTCCTGGACCTCGGCGGCCTCGGTCTTCGACCGGGTCAGGGCCTCGGTCACGGCCGTCTCGGCCAGGGTGGTCGGCGGGACACTGCTCAGCGCGCCATTGAAAGTGCCGATGGGCGTCCGCGCGCCGCCGGCGATCACGATATTGGTCATATGTTTAGTCTCCTCCTCCAAGGACCATGGAGCTACCGCGCCCGCGAGCGTCGGCCGTCGCCTTCGATAGCCTTACTTTAGCCTTACTTTGCAAGGTCTTCTCAGCGGTGATTGGTGGTTCGGCGGCAGGATAGGTCCGCTGCACAGGCGAAGCAAGCAGCGATGGCGGGCGGCACGGATTTATACGCGAGAGATCCCTTTCCACCGCGCCTGCGAGCGTCCGGCGATCGGCCGGGCCGTCGGATCGCCGTGGCCGCGGCCCAAAACCCGACCCGGGGCCGATCGGCCGGTGACCACGGCAAGTGGGAAAAATAGCCCTATTTTCAGAACGCTAAAGGCCCGCTTCCAGGCCAGCGCGGAACCAACATGGGCGATCTCAAGGCACACCCTTGACCTGACCCCTGACCTCGGGGGAATATTGCAATGCAAGATTTCATTCGGGTATCTGGAGTGTCGCGCCGGATCGTCGCGACCCGGCGCACAAGAATGAACATGCCCAACAGCTCTGCGAACGTCGTAGCGTCGAAACCGCGGTCTCGCGTCACCATCAAGAAATACGCGAACCGCCGTCTCTACAACACATCGACCAGCAGCTATGTCACGCTCGACGACCTGGCCCATATGGTCCGGGACGGGGCGGATTTCGCCGTGTTCGACGCCAAATCCGGCGAGGAGATCACGCGGTCGGTGCTGACCCACATCATCGTCGAGGAGGAATCCAAGGGGCACAACATGCTCCCTGTCAGCTTCCTCCGCCACCTGATCAGCTTCTACGGCGACAGCCTGCAGGCCCTGGTACCGCGGTACCTGGAGTACACGATGCAGTCGTTCGCCCGTAATCAGGAGCAGATGCGCTCGTACATGCGCGATACCCTCGACGGGCTGATGCCCTTCGGCCAGTTCGAGGAAATGAGCAAGCAGAACATGACGATCTTCGAGAGCGCCATGCGCATGTTCACCCCGTTCTATGCCGAGGACGGGAGCGGTCCCGAGCGCGTGCCCGGCGGTGGCAAGGGTGCGGAGAACGAGATCGAGGAGCTACGCTCGCGGCTCAACTCGATGCAGAAGCAACTCGACGACCTGACCTTGCGGTCGCCCGAGAAGGACCGAAAGTAAGGACCGCACATAACTAAAGCGCCCGGGTTTTCCTGAGGGCGCCCAGTCCTTGCACGGTCCTCGCCACGTTTTTTTCCGCTTCTCTTCGCGCTTGCGAACGCACGCGCGCCGGGTTGCCGGCGCGGCGGCTCGTGCGTCGATTGTGCAGTGCAACTCAGACTTATAATCAAACTCACTAGCTGGCCGGGTCGATTTGGTGCTATAGTCGAAGCGTCATCCATAGATGTTCGCGTCATTGGGCGCGAATTCGTCGGGTGGTTATCGCGGAAACGCCGCCGTGATCCATAGAGCGGACCCGCGCGTAGCACAGGGGAGGCCGTGAGGTTCCATGCCAGGTTCCACCGGTCTTAGAGCATAACAAGAGTTAAGATAAGTTTAGCGTCGATTCGGTGTGAAATGCACACAGTCTACCTAATCGGTAGCTAGTGTTTGTCTGGGAGTTTAGTAGCGATGATTCCGTTCGACGGAAACATTAAGACCGTGAACCGGGCGACCGACGTGGACAAGTTCGTCGGCGGTCGGATTCGCGAGCGGCGGGTCATGCTGGGACTGAGCCAGCAGCAGATGGCCGACATGATCGGCGTGACCTATCAGCAAGCCCACAAGTACGAGCGCGGGATCAATCGCATCTCCGCAGGCCGGCTTTACGAGATCGCGCAGGTTCTGCGTGTTCCCGTGAGCTACTTCTTCGATGGCGTCGACGGCCGCTCGGACGAGGACGACCTGTCGGTCCGCCAGCGCATGTGCCTGGAGCTGGCGAGAAACTTCTCGCAGATCCCCAACGAACGCCACCAGGAAGCTCTGAGCCAACTCGCCCGCGCGCTGGCGGTTCGCTGACGCGTCCTTAGCGCCGGCTCGCCGGTCCTTGTGGCGGCCGGCCTAGCGTCAGGGCGCGCAGAAAGCGCCCGCGGTTTCAGCTACCAAAATGACCCCAAAAATTTAAAGGAGTTTGCCGTGCGGTGGGCCGTCGGCGAGGCGCGCGCTCAGCGGTGATGGGTTGACCGTTACGGAAGATCGCGGGCCACGCGGAACCCGATGCCGTAGCTCTTCACCCGCGCATCGTTCTTGAAGCGCCATGACGACCGCGCGTTCTTGCTGATGTAGTACCAAGAGCCGCCGCGAATCGCCCGCGACTTGCAATCGCCGTCGGTGCGCGCCGATCCGTTTTCCGGGGCTCCCATGTGGCTCGGCGACCAGCAATCGGCCACCCATTCCCAGACGTTGCCCGACGTATCGTGGAGCCCGAAGGGGTTGGCGGCAAAGGAGCCGACGGGGGCGGAGCCTCGCCCGCTCCACGGCGTGCCGCAGTCGCGGCAGTTGGCGCGGTTGGTGCCGGGGGCGTCACCCCACCAGAATTCGGTGGTGGTGCCGCCGCGGTTGGCGTACTCCCACTCCGCGTCGCTGGGCAGGCGATAGGGCTCGCCGGTGTGGGCGGCGAGCCACGCCACATACTCCTCCGTCTCGGCGAAGGTCACGTTGATGACCGGCCGGTCGTCGCGGCCCCACTCGTGGTCGTCCGGCAATCGCGAACAGCCGCCGGCGTCGAAGCAGGCCTGCCACTCGTCGAACGTCACCTCATAGCGACCGATGGCGAAGGGCTTGCGGATCTCCACGCGGTGGGGCGGAGCCTCGTAGGGGTGACCCCCGTCGCGCCCCATGAGGAATCCGCCGGCGGGAAGCACCACCATCTCCGGGCATTCCGCGCAATCACGGAAGCTGTCGCCCGCTTCAAACGCGGACACCGGTGCACCGGAGGACACGGCCGCGGCGACCACCAGCGATCCCAGAAGGGCGAACCGTGCAGGATGTGTCATCGGTGTGTTATCCGTTTCGTCGCTCCGGAACGCAATGCGTTCCTGATTCCTCTTCATCGCGCGGGCCGCCTTCACGACGCCGGATCGCCCAGGCGGCGGCGTCCCTGACCTGCGGTGACGGGTCGTCCAGAAGGCGGCGTAGCGCACGGTGGAGCCGCAACGACCCGGGCCCGTCCTCATCGGCGTTGCCGGCGGCGATGGCGGCGTTGCGAACCATCCGGTCGCGGCCGATGCGCTTGATGGCGGACCCGGCGAACACCGCGCGGAAGGCGGCATCGTCGAGTCCCAGGAGATCCGCCAGCCGGGGTGCTGCCGACTCCGGATGCGGCCACAGCGCCTCGTGCGGCGTCGGCGTGGCGAAGCGGTTCCACGGGCAGACGGCGAGGCAGTCGTCGCACCCGTAGACCCGGTTGCCGAACGCGGCGCGCAGGTGGTCTGGGATCGCGCCCTTGTGCTCGATGGTGAGGTAGGAGAGGCATCGTGTGGGGTCGATTCGATAGGGTTGGGGCAACGCACCCGTGGGACAGGCCCTCAGGCAGCGGTCGCAGGAGCCGCAGTGGTCCACGGCGGGGGCGTCGGGCGGCAGTTCGAGGGTGGTGAACACCTCGCCGAGGAACAGCCACGATCCGAAACGGCGCGACACCAGGTTGGTGTGCTTGCCGATCCAGCCAAGGCCGCCGCGCATGGCGGCCGGCTTCTCCATCACCGGCGCGGTGTCGACGAACACCTTCACCGCGCAGCCATGGGTTTCCGCCAGCCATCGACCCAGCCGCTTCAGCCTTGGCTTGATCAGGTCGTGATAATCGCGGCCGTGGGCGTAGACACTGATGGCCCCACGTCCCGGCCGCCGCAACCGTTCCAGGGGATCCTCATTGGGGCCATAGTTGACGCCCAGCGCAATCACCGTCCGGACGTCCGCCCACAGGGCACGGGGCGAACCGCGGCGATCCGCCGTGGTCGCCATCCAGGTCATCTCGCCGTGCCGGCCGTCGGCGACGAAGGCGGCGAGGTTGCGGCTGTCCTCGGGATCGCCATCGGCACTGGCGAAACCGACGGCGTCGAACCCCAGCGCCGCCGCCTGCTCGCGGATCGACTCGCGAACGGCGGTTGTTGCCGGCCGCGCGTCGCCGGCCACTGGCCCTACGCGGCTTCGGGGACGCTGCCGCCGACGATCTCGACGATCTCGCCGATGATCGTGTTGAGGTCGAAGTCCTTCGGCGTGTAGACGCGGGCCACACCCGCCGCCCGTAGCGTCTCCGCGTCCTCCGGCGGGATGATGCCGCCCACCACCACCGGCACGTCGGCCAGATCGGCGTCGCGCATGCGCTGCATGATCTCCGTCACCAGCGGCACATGCGAGCCGGAAAGGATCGACAGGCCCACCACGTGGACGCCCTCTTCCAGCGCCGCCTGGACGATCTGCGCCGGGGTCAGGCGGATGCCTTCGTAGACCACCTCGAAGCCGGCGTCGCGGGCGCGGACGGCGATCTGCTCGGCGCCGTTGGAGTGACCGTCGAGGCCCGGCTTGCCCACCAGCATCTTGATCCGCCGGCCGAGCCGGTCGGTGAGCGCCTGGGCGTTCTCGCGCAGACTGGCGAGGCCCTGCACATCACCCGTGGCGACGGCCTGGCCGACACCCGTCGGGGCGCGGAACTCGCCGAAGATCTCGCGCAGCGTCCCGCCCCATTCGCCGGTGGTGACGCCCGCGTGTGCGCAGGCGATGGACGGTTCCATGATGTTGCGGCCTTCCTTGGCGGCGGCCACCAGCTCCGCCAGCGCCGCGTCCGCCTTCGCCTGATCGCGTTCGCCACGCCATGCGGTCAACCGCTCGATCTGCTGCGTTTCCGCACGCGGGTCGACGGTGATGATGTTGCCTGCGGCCGTGGCGAGCGGCGACTCCTCGCCGCCGACGAACTTGTTGACGCCGACGACGATCTGCTCGCCGGCCTCGATGGCGGCCAGGCGACGGGCGTTGGATTCAACCAGCCGCTGCTTCATGTAGCCGCTTTCCACCGCCTTGACGGCGCCGCCGATCTCGCCGATCCGCTCCAACTCGCTGCGGGCCTCGTACTTCAACTGCTCGACCTTCTCGGCCACCGCCCGCGAGCCGCTGAAGATGTCGTCGTATTCCAGCAGGTCGGTCTCGTAGGCGACGATCTGCTGCAGACGCAGCGACCACTGCTGATCCCACGGCCGCGGCAGGCCCAGCGCCTCGTTCCAGGCCGGCAGCTGCACCGCTCGTGCCCGCGCGCCGCGCGACAGCACCACCGCCAGCATCTCCAGCAGGATGCGATAGACGTTGTTTTCCGGCTGCTGTTCGGTGAGGCCCAGCGAGTTCACCTGCACGCCGTAGCGGAACCGCCGCAGCTTCTCGTCCTCGACGCCGTAGCGGGTGCGGGCGATCTCGTCCCACAGCTCGGTGAACGCCCGCATCTTGCAGATCTCGGTGATGAAGCGGACACCGGCGTTGACGAAGAAGCTGATCCGGCCGACCACCGTCGGCATTTCTTCCGGCGGCACCTGTCCGGAATCCCGTACCGCGTCCAGCACCGCGATGGCGTTGGCGAGCGCGTAGGCCAGCTCCTGAACCGGCGTCGCCCCGGCCTCCTGCAGGTGGTAGGAGCAGACGTTGATGGGGTTCCACTTCGGCACTTCGCGATAGGTGAAGGCGATCACGTCGGTGATCAGCCGCATGGACGGCGCCGGTGGGAACACGTAGGTGCCCCGCGACAGGTATTCCTTGATGATGTCGTTCTGCGTGGTGCCCGAAAGGGTTTCCCGCGCCACGCCCTGGCACTCGGCTGCGGCAATGTACAGCGCCATCAGCCACGCCGCCGGCGCGTTGATGGTCATCGAGGTGTTCATGCGGTCGAGCGGAATGCCGTCCAGCAGCTGCCGCATGTCACCCAGGTGGCAGATGGGCACGCCCACCTTGCCCACCTCACCGCGAGCGAGGACGTGGTCGGAATCGTAACCGGTCTGGGTCGGCAGGTCGAAGGCGATCGACAGGCCCGTCTGCCCGCGCTCCAGATTCTTGCGGTACAGCGCGTTGGATTCTTTCGCTGAGGCATATCCGGAGTAGGTCCGGATCAGCCACGGCTTGTCGCGTCGAACCGCTGTCTGTTCCGTTGCCGGTGCCAGTCGATCGGCCATGATATCGTCCTCCCGCGCCTGCTCACACGACGGGTACCCGCGCCCCTTGTTTCCCAGCATACAGGGGCCCACATCCTTTAGGATGCGCGCGGTGAGCGGTGTTCAGATCGGCGATGTTAACAAATTGTGCATTGCAAAAAAAGTCGCAAAGAGCTAAACAAAAGTCCTTTGTTCGTCAACGAATAGTTTCCTCCCTGGGGGCGCCCACCGAATCACGCCCCGCTCCACGGTCGAAGGTGGGCGCATGAGGCACGCCGACGGGTGTCCGTCGCGGCCCCCGGGGTAGAACCCAACGGCTCTCAACGGAGGGGGACTCCCATGACCAAGGAACTCTACGACGTCACCGAAGCGCCGCCGCTCGGTGTTGTACCCGACAAGATGCACGCCTGGTTGATCCGCCCTGAGCGCTTCGGCCAGCCCATGCAGGCGTTCCAGCAGGAGGTCGTGGACATTCCCGATATCGGCGACGACGAGGCGCTGGTCTACGTCATGGCCGCCGGCATCAACTACAACAACGTGTGGGCGGGTCTCGGCATCCCGGTCAACGTGATCGGGGCCCGGAACAAGGCCGGCGAGCCTGAGGAATTCCACATCGGCGGCAGTGATGCCTCCGGCATCGTCTACAAGGTCGGCAAGGACGTCACCAACATCAAAGTGGGTGACGAGGTGGTGGTCCACTGCGGCTCGTGGGCGCGCGATTGCCCGATGGTGCTGGCCGGCGTCGATCCCATGTATTCGCCCACTTATCGGATCTGGGGCTACGAGACCAACTTCGGCAGCTTTGCCCAGTTCACCAAGGTCCAGGCTCACATGTGCATGCCGCGGCCGCAGCACATGACGTGGGAAGAATCGGCGGCCTACACGCTGGTGGGCGCCACCGCCTATCGGATGCTGCACGGCTGGCCCGAGCACACCATGAAACCAGGCGACCCGATCCTGATCTGGGGCGGGGCCGGCGGCCTCGGCTCCATGGCCATCCAGATCGTCAAGGCGGCAGGGGCGGTGTCGGTGGCCGTGGTCTCCGGCACCGACAAGTTCGACTACTGCGAAGCGCTCGGCGCCAAGGGCTGCATCAACCGCCAGGACTTCGACCACTGGGGCATGCTGCCGCACTGGAAGGACGCGGTCGGCTACAAGAAGTGGCTCGGCGGCGTTCGGGAATTCGGCGCCAAGTTCTGGGAGGTGCTGGGCGAACGGCGGTCGCCGACGTTGGTGTTCGAACATCCTGGCGAGGCGACCATTCCCACCTCTATGTTCCTCTGCGACACCGGCGGCATGGTGGTGATCTGCGCCGGGACCACCGGCTACAACGCCACCGTCGACCTGCGGTACCTGTGGATGCGACAGAAACGGGTGCAGGGCTCGCACTTTGCCAACGATGAGCAGTCGTACGCGATGAACGACCTGGCGCTGAAGGGGCTGCTCGATTCGTGCCTGTCGAAGGCGTTCCCGTATGCCGAGCTGCCGGTCTGCCACCAGCTGATGCACGACAACCAGCACCCGCATGGCAACATGGCGGTGCTGATCGGCGCACCGGACTTCGGTATGGGCAAGAATGCCGAGGACCCGGTGCCGCACGAGCACCCGACGCTGCCGGCGGACGACGTGCACACGACGCCGCATCCGTATCCGCTGTCGGCGCCGCTGCCGGACATCGACGCCTCCTTGGACGGCGAGCCGGAAATCACCTTCGACGAAGGCTTCAAGGTCCGCGATCGGATGCATATGGGGCTGGTCGCCTGCTCGCGCGACGACACGTTGGGGAGTGCCTCGAAGCTGATGGTGGACAGCGACGTTCACGCGCTGGTGGTCGTGGAAGGCGAGAAGGCGGTCGGCGTGCTATCGCAGACCGACTTGGTGCTGGCGCGCCAGGGCCGCAAGCTCGAGGATGTCCGCAAGATGTCGGTGGGCGAGTTCATGAGCGAGGGCTGCGTCACCGTGGACATCGATTCGCCCATGCCGGACGCCATCACCACCATGCTCAAGCTGCGCATTCACCGGGTGGTGGTGACCGAGAACGATCGGCCGGTCGGCGTGTTGTCCATGACGGACATTGTGCGCAAGGCGATGGCCGCCAACTGACACCGGCCGTCGGCGCCCGCGGGCGACCCGGATCGGCCCGGTTCAGCAGGATTGATTTCCGCCCGCGGGATAGCATCGGCGCCTTAATGGCGCCGATGCGCCGTCGGCGACGGCGTTCGCTGCCGGCCGCCGATAGCCACAAGTCCGGATGCGAGAACCGGACGTAAACAAGAGGGTCTGGACGTAGACGAGAGAGGAGAGAAAGCCATGGATGCCCCGGCAGTCGAGCAACAGGGCTGTGTCTTGCCCGATCTGATTCCCACCTGTCTCGATGCCTTCAATGCGGCCCAGCATCTGCTGCTGGAAATCCGCAGGGGGATATCGGACATGGTCATCCGCGGCGGTCGATTGAGCGCCGATCTCCTCGATCAGCATCAGTTCGCCGCCCACGGCTATGCCTGGGCGGCGACGTATGTGGCGGCCCTGCAGCAGGCCCTGGTGTGGGCCGAGCGCCTGGAGGGCTCGGGGGAACTCGGCGAGCTCGAGACCCTGATCGTGCAGGCGGCGTACGGCGAGTACCTGTCACAGATCGCCGGCGGCATCCCCATGAGCCAGGGCGAATATGTGCGCCCCTACGACATGGGGGTGACCGACGAGGCCCTGCACGCCTTCTATCGGCCGACCGTTGCCACCCTGATGCGCCACGGCAATACCGAGGTGGTGCGCTCCCGCATCGGCGAGCTGATCGCCGACGGGCACTTCGGCAACCAGGGCGCCGACGAAATGCTGGACATGGTGCGCGACCAGTTCCGGCGTTTCTGCGAGGAGAAGGTGGTTCTGCACGCCCACGGATGGCATGAGCGCGACGACCTGATCCCCATGGAAATCATCGACGAGATGGCCGAGCTCGGCGTGTTCGGGCTGACCATTCCGGAGGAGTATGGCGGCCTCGGCATGGGCAAGATGGCCATGTGCGTGGTCACCGAGGAGCTCAGCCGCGCCTACATCGGCGTGGGGTCCCTGGGCACCCGGTCGGAGATCGCCGCCGAATTGATCCGGCTCGGCGGAACCGATGATCAGAAGGCCGGTTTCCTGCCGCGTCTGGCGTCTGGAGAACTCCTGCCGACCGCCGTGTTCACCGAGCCCAATACCGGCTCCGACCTCGGCTCGCTGCGCACCCGCGCGGTCCGCGACGGCGATGTGTACCGGGTGACGGGAAACAAGACGTGGATCACCCACGCGGCGCGGACGGACATGATGACGCTGCTGGCCCGCACCAATCCCGACGAGAAGGGGTACAAGGGCCTCAGCATGTTCCTTGCCGAGAAGCCGCGCGGAACGGAAGAGGATCCGTTCCCGGCCGCCAACATGACCGGCGGCGAGATCCCGGTCCTCGGCTATCGCGGCATGAAGGAATACGAGCTGGGCTTCGATGCGTTCGAGGTCCCGGCCGACAACCTGCTCGGCCACTCCGAGGGCAACGGCTTCAAGCAGCTCATGGCCACCTTCGAAAGCGCCCGCATCCAGACCGCGGCCCGTGCCGTCGGCGTGGCGCAGAACGCCCTGGAGCTTGGCCACCGCTACGCCCAGGAGCGGATTCAGTTCGGCAAGCCGATCTATGCGTTCCCACGGGTCCACGGCAAGTTGGCGTGGATGGCCGTGGAAACGATGATGGCCCGGCAGCTGACCTACGATTCCGCGCGGCAGAAGGACTCCGACCGTCGCTGCGACATCGAGGCCGGCATGGCCAAGCTGCTGGCGGCGCGCGTGGCGTGGTCGAACGCCGACAACGCGCTGCAGATCCACGGCGGCAACGGCTACGCGACGGAGTACCCCATCTCCCGCGTGCTGTGCGATGCCCGCATCCTCAACATCTTCGAGGGCGCGGCGGAGATCCAGTCGCAGGTGATCTGTCGGGGGTTGCTGTCGGCGCGCAACTGACGGCCGGCTACCGCCGACCACGGACTTCGGTTCCCGCGCCGGCGGAGGCGCGGGAACGATTTTTCATGACGTGCCGACAGGGTAGACCTATATCTTGATGATGACTGATGTACTACCGATCCTGCTCGGGGTTGCCATGGCGGCGACGCTGGCGGTGCTGTTCGTCGGCGTAATCGGGTTTGCCGTCGGCGGCAAGTCCAGCGGCCGGATGTCGACACGGCTGATGACCGCGCGGGTGGTGTTTCAGGGCGTGGCACTGGCCCTGATGGCGGCGATTGTCGCCTTGACCGTGCTCTAGTCGAGGCATCGTCGCCGACGATGGTCACCCTGAACCGCATCTACACGCGAGGTGGAGACAGCGGTGAAACGTCGCTCGGCGATGGCAAGCGCGTCGCCAAGCACGACCTGCGGGTTGCTGCCTACGGCACCGCCGACGAGACCAACGCGGTGGTCGGCCTCGCCCGCCAGCACACCGAGGGCGAAGCCGACGCCATGCTGGCGCGAATCCAGAACGACTTGTTCGATCTGGGAGCCGACCTGTGTACCCCGGAGGACGGGCGCAAGGCCGAAGGCGCCTTACGCATCGTCGACGCGCAGGTGGATCGCCTTGAGCAAGAGATCGACGCGATGAACGGCGAGCTTCAGCCGTTGACCTCGTTCATCCTGCCGGGCGGATCGCCGGCATCGGCCTATCTGCATCTGGCGCGGACGGTGTCCCGGCGGGCCGAGCGGCTGATCAGCGCCCTCGCCGGCGAGGAGACCGTCAACCCGGCCGCGCTGCGCTACATCAACCGGCTGTCCGACCACCTGTTCGTGATGGCGCGGTGGTTGAACGACCGCGGTGCCGCCGACGTGCTGTGGGTCCCCGGCGGCCACCGGTAGCGAGCCCCCGACTGGGCCGTCCGGCCGGCCTTCGCGCCGCAGAGGCGCCTTGACCTCGCGGAACGCTCCTTCTACCTTGCCGGTCCCAACCAGAAGTCAAAAAAGCGGCGGAAAAACCAGTCTTCTTCCGTCATTTGCCGATCGTTGGGAGGGCCGTCTTCAACGCCGCCGTCGATGCCGGTCGGACCCAACGATGAACGTGCTCGGGGTAGCGGATCGATCATGAAAGTCCTCGTTTCGGTCAAGCGGGTTATCGACTACAACGTGAAAATTCGGGTCAAGCCCGATCAATCTGGGGTCGAGACCGCCAACGTCAAAATGTCCATGAACCCCTTCGACGAAATCGCCGTCGAGGAAGGGGTACGATTGAAGGAAGCCGGCACCGCCAGCGAGCTGGTGGCGGTGTCCATCGGCGCGCAGCAGTGCCAGGAAACCATCCGCACGGCACTGGCCATGGGCGCCGACCGCGGCATCCTGGTGGAAAGCGATCAGGACCTGCAGCCGTTGGCCGTTGCCAAGGTGCTGAAGGCGATTGTCGAACGCGAAGGTCCCGACCTGGTGGTCCTCGGCAAACAGGCCATCGACGACGATTCCAACCAGACGGCGCAGATGCTGGCGGCACTGCTCGGTTGGCCGCAGGGGACATTCGCCTCCAAACTGACCATCGGCGACGGCAAGGCGGAGGTGGTTCGTGAGATCGACGGCGGGTTGGAGACGGTGGAGATCGGCATGCCGGCCGTCATCTCGGCCGACCTGCGGCTCAACACGCCGCGCTACGCCTCGCTGCCGAACATCATGAAAGCCAAGAAGAAGCCCATTGATTCCGTCAAGCTCGACGAATTGGGTGTCGATACGGCGCCGCGGCTCACCGTCACCAAAGTCAACGAACCGGAAAAGCGCGAGGCCGGTATCAAGGTCGAGTCGATCGCCGATCTGGTGGAGAAACTACGCAACGAGGCGAAGGTCATCTGATGAGCGTCCTGGTCATCGCGGAGCACGACAACGCGGAGCTTAAGCCCGCTACCCTCAACACGGTGGGTGCGGCGGCGAAATTGGGGGATGTCCACGTGCTGGTCGCCGGCGAAGGCTGCCGTGCCGAGGCCGAAGCGGCGGCCCAGGTATCCGGCGTCGCCAAGGTGCTGCTCGCCGACGGTGCGGCATGCGCCCACCCGCTGGCGGAAGTGCTGGCGCCGTTGATTGTCGGCCTGGCGTCGGGCTATTCGCACGTGCTGGCGCCGGCAACCACGTCCGGCAAGAACGTCATGCCGCGGGTGGCGGCGCTGCTCGACGTGGCGATGCTTTCCGATATCAGCGGCATCGACGGCCCCGACAGCTTCGTGCGGCCCATCTACGCGGGCAATGCCATGGCCAGCGTGGACAGCGCCGACGCCATCAAGGTCATCACCGTGCGCACCACGTCCTTCGAGGCACCGGCCGCGGAAGGCGGGTCCGGCACCATCGAGGAGGTGGCCGTACCGGAGGCGTCCGGTCAGTCCCGGTTCATCGGCCAGGAGCTCACCAAGTCCGAGCGCCCGGGGCTCACCAGCGCCCGCATCGTCGTTTCCGGCGGTCGCGGCATGCAGAGCGGCGACAACTTCACCCTGATTGAGGCCGTCGCCGACAAGCTGGGTGCGGCGATCGGAGCCTCGCGCGCCGCGGTGGACGCCGGGTACGTACCCAACGACTACCAGGTGGGCCAGACCGGCAAGGTGGTGGCACCGGAGTTGTACATCGCGGTGGGAATCTCCGGCGCTATTCAGCATCTGGCCGGCATGAAGGACAGCAAGGTCATCGTCGCCATCAACAAGGACGAAGAGGCGCCCATCTTCCAGGTCGCCGACTACGGTCTGGTGGCCGATCTGTTCCAGGCGTTGCCGGATCTCGCGGCCGAATTGGAGAAATGATCGTGCCGATGCCGGGAACGGCCGCGGTGGTCGTCCGCCGATGACCATCCGCAAGGTCGGCATCGTCGGTGCTGGGCAGATGGGCACCGGGATCGCCGAAGTCTGTGCTCTTGCCGGCTACGATGTCTACATGGCGGACGTGGCCGAGGATCGGCTCGACGCTGCCCGCACGCTGATCGCCGAGAACCTCGACGCCTTGGCGCGCAAGGACCGCATCGACGCCGCTGCCGTGGCCGAGGCGCGGGCCCGCATCGCCACTGGGCTGGGCTATGACGGGTTCCGCGACTGCCAGATGGTCATCGAGGCCGCTACCGAGGACGAAGCGGTCAAGCGCGATATCATGGCCAAGCTGTGTCAGGTGCTGCCGCTCGACGCCATCATCGCCACCAACACCTCGACGCTTTCGGTCACCCGGCTGGCGGCGCAGACGGATCGCCCCGGCCGGTTCATCGGCACCCATTTCATGAACCCGGTGCCGAAGATGGAGTTGGTGGAGCTGATTCGCAGCATCACCACCGATGATTCCACGTTCCGCACCGCCCACGATTTCGCCGTCAGCCTGGGCAAGACACCGGTCAGCGCCGAGGATTTCCCGGCCTTCGCCGTCAACCGCATCCTGATGCCGATGATCAACGAGGCCATCTATACGCTGTACGAAGGCGTCGGCTCGGTGGAGAGTATCGACACGGCGATGAAGCTCGGTACCCACCATCCCATGGGGCCGCTGCAATTGGCCGACTTCATCGGCCTCGACACCTGCCTCGGCGTGATGCATGTGCTTCACGAGGGGCTGTCGGATTCCAAGTACCGGCCCTGTCCGCTGCTGGTGAAGTACGTGGAGGCGGGGTGGTTGGGCCGCAGAACCGGGCGCGGCTTCTACGACTACTCCGGCGAAACACCGGTTCCCACACGATGACCTGACAAGGGTCCCGCCTCATGCTCTTGCATGCTTCCCCCATCACCCGAGCGGATTGCGGATCGGGCAATTAATACCTTTGAAAATAAATGGTTTTCTGCCGTGGCTCGATAAAACCGCTTGATGCGGTGCGGGCTGTTTGCCATACGTTTGGAGCGAGTTCGCGCCCCTGACGGCGCGTGCACTGTAGGGTACGACCATGGGATCGCGCGTCGCGCGGCAAGACCACGCTTTCAAGCCACTCGACTTCACCCGCTTCCAGGTCCGGTTGGCGGAAACGACGGCGGAAGTCGAAGCGGCCCAGGCGCTTCGCTATCGCATTTTCTATGAGGAAATGACCGCGGTTCCGTCGCCCGAGGCGCAGGCGCGGCGGCTGGATTTCGATTCCTACGACCCCATCTGCGACCACCTGCTGGTCATCGATCTGGAGCGCAGCAACGGCGCTCCGAACGTGGTCGGCACCTACCGGTTGCTGCGGCGCTCCGTCGCCGAAGCCCATTGGGGGTTCTATTCGGCCCAGGAGTACGACCTTTCGCTGCTGTTGGAATATCCGGGCGAGATTCTTGAGGTGGGCCGCTCATGCGTGGATCCGGCGTATCGGCCGCGCGGCGTGATGCAGATGCTGTGGCGTGGCTTGGCGGAGTATGTGCAGCTCTATGACGTGGAGGTTCTGTTCGGTTGCGCCAGCTTCCCCGGAACCGAGCCCGACGCCATGGGCCGCTCGCTTTCGTACCTGCACCACTTTCACCTGGCGCCCGAACCCATGCGGCCACGGGCGTTGCAGCATCACTATGTGGACATGGAGCGCGTGCCGCTGTCCGGGTTCGACGCCGACGCGGAGTTCAACGAACTGCCGCCGCTGATCAAGGGCTATCTGCGGCTCGGCGGATTCGTCGGCGACGGCGCCGTGGTGGACCGGCAGTTCAACACCACCGATGTCTGTATGATCGTCCGGACCGATCAGGTGACGGAGAAGTATGGCCGCCATTATCGGCGGTCGGGGCAGGAGTCGGCGGGGGCGTGACGCCGCGGCATTCGCCGCTCCGGTCGATCCCCCGGCTGGCGGCATTCCTCATCATGACCGTGGTGCTGATTCTGGCCTACGCCCTTGCGGTTATGGTGGCGGACGCCTGGGCGCGGCGGGTGCAGATCCTCTGGTCGCAATTAAGCCTCGGCCTGACCGGGCTCAAGGTGCGGGTCATCGGCGAACGCTCCGCCGAACGGCCGACGGTGTTTGCCGTCAATCATCTCTCCTATCTGGACATTCCGGTGCTGTCGTCGCTGATCGACGCACGATTCGTGGCCAAGAGCGAGGTGGCCAACTGGCCCATGTTTGGTGTCATCGCCAAGGTGACGCGGACCGTGTTCGTCAGCCGCGTGTCGTCCCAGGCGGCGGCGCAGAGCCGCGTGGTGATGGACACCCTGCAGGCCGGCCACAATCTGATCCTGTTCCCGGAAGGCACCAGCACCGACGGCAGCGGGGTGGAGCCGTTCAAGTCGTCGCTGTTCGCTTTCGGCCGCGGCGATGGGCCCGAGGTGCAGGTGCAGCCGGTGTCGGTGGCCTACACCCGTGCCCTCGACGGCACGCCGTTGGTGGGGCCGCTCAGGTCGCTCTACTGCTGGTTCGGTGATGCCACCCTGGCGCCTCATCTGGTTCGCCTGCTGGGCTACCGGGGCGCGGAGGTGGAAGTGCGGTTCCATCCGCCGGTACCGACGGCGGCGTTCGCCGATCGCAAGGAGCTGGCGCGCCATTGCCAGGAGGCGGTAGCGGCGGGCGTCGAAGCCGCTCATTCCGGGGCCTCGGCGGAGGAAGGGAACCGCTCGCGCGCCGCCGAATAGACGGCGCCGGAATGTCTCTCAGCCCATCTCGGCGCGAAGCTGCCGGCGGAACACGTCGATGGGAACCAGCGCGCCGTTGACCTCGGCGTGCCAGAACTGCCAGCCGTTGCAGGCCGGCGCGCTCTGCACGTGGGCGCCCACCTTGTGGATGGAGCCGCGGCAGTCGGGGGTGGCGAGAGTGCCGTCCGCGGCCACCCGGGCGCTGTGCCGCCGACGGGGGCCGTAGAGCACGTCGCCGGGCGCGAGCAAGCCGCGTTCGACCACCAAGCCGAAGGGGACCCGCGGTTCGTCACGCCGGTTCGGCGTCGCCAGCAGCATCTCGTCGCCGCTGGGCACGATCCCCGCCAGGCGCTCCTCCGCCAGTCGGGCGTATTCCGCCTCGCGTTCGATGCCGATGTACCGCCGGCCCAGCCGACGGGCGACGGCGCCGGTGGTCCCGGTGCCGAAGAACGGGTCCAGCACCACATCGCCGACCCGGGTGGAGGCCATCAGCACGCGATGCAGCAGCGCCTCCGGCTTTTGCGTCGGGTGGGCCTTGCGGCCGTCGCTCTTCAGCCGCTCGGCGCCGGTGCACAGCGGGATCAGCCAGTCCGACCGCATCTGCAGGTCGTCGTTCAGCAGCCGCATGCCCTGATGGTTGAAGTAATGGCGGGACTCCCGATCGCGGGCGCACCAGATCAGCGTCTCGTGGGCATTGGTGAAGCGGCGGCCACGGAAGTTGGGCATCGGGTTGGTCTTGCGCCAGACGATGTCGTTGAGCAGCCAGTATCCCAGGTCCTGCAAAACCGATCCGACGCGGAAGATGTTGTGATAGCTGCCGATCACCCACAGCGTGCCGTCCGGCTTCAGCAGCCGGCGGGTGGCGGCCAGCCAGGCGCGGCTGAAGTCGTCGTAGGCGGCGAAGCCGTTGAACCGGTCCCAGGCCTCGTCGACGCCGGCGACCCGGGTATTGTTCGGCCGCAGCAGATCGCCGTCGAGCTGCAGGTTGTATGGTGGGTCGGCGAAGACCACGTCCACCGAGGCTTCCGGCAGCGCCGCCATCACCTCAATGCAGTCGCCGACGAAGATCTGGTCGGCGTGATCCCGTGTCGCGTGCCCGTCCATGGGCCGATCCTGGGCAGGCCGCGACTCGCCGTCAAGAATTATTTGGATTCAATGACTTAACGTTAACTTTTGTTAACGGCTCGAAACCCGATTTGTCAAGATGTCGCGTTGTTCAGGGCATCGCGGCGCAAATCCTGGCAATGGGGGCGAAGCTGCGCCGATGATGCGGGGTGGGCCCGAGACGTTCGAGCGCGGCCCGATGCTCGGCGGTGCCATAGCCGGCGTTGCGTTCCCACCCGTATCCCGGACTCTCGGCGGCCAGTTCCGCCATGATCCGGTCGCGGGTCACCTTGGCGACGATGGAGGCGGCAGCGACCGACAGGCTGCGCTGGTCGCCTTTGACGATGCACCGGGCGGGGCATGGCAGGTCGGGCATTGCGTTGCCATCGATCAGGGCGTGGTCGGGAACCGTACCCAGCCCGTCCACCGCCCGCCGCATTGCCAGCAGCGTCGCCCGAAGGATGTTGAGGCTGTCGATTTCCACCACCTCGGCGCGGCCAACGCCGATGCGGGCAAGGGCGGGCAGGGCGTCGAACGCGGCCTCCCGCCGGCGACGGTCGAGGCGTTTGGAATCGTCGATGCCGAGGTCGGCCAGGTGCTCTGCCGCACGTCTGTCGAAAATCGCCGCGGCAGCCACCACGGGACCGGCCCACGGGCCGCGGCCGGCCTCATCGATGCCGGCGACGACGCCACCGATGGCCGTCTCCAGGGAGAAATCGGGCATCGGCCCTTATCCGCGCCGACGGCCGCCCGCGTCAATGGCCGGTCTTCATCCCGATTACAGGAGCGGCAACTGGTCGCCAGAACGCGGCGGCGGCCGGAACCGGCTGGTATCGAGGCCCATGTTCACCGGCCCGTCGGTGGAAAGACCCAGCCGTCGGCAGGCCAGGCGATAGCGTTGCGCCAGCATCTCGGCGTAGGCGCCGCTGCCGGTCATCCGGCTGCCGAACTCGGCCACGTACAGGTTGCCGTCGCGGCTCTCGCGCAACCGGTTCAGCACCCGGTCGGCGCGGTCCGGCACGTGTGCCCGCAGCCAATCGGTGAACACCTTCTTCAGCTCCAGCGGCAGGCGCAGCAGGATGTAATGCGCCGAGGTGGCGCCCGACCGGGCCGCCGTGGCGAGGATGCGCTCCAATTCGTGGTCGTTGACGAACGGGATCATCGGCGCCGCCATCACGCCCACCGGTACGCCTGCTTCGCGCAAACCGCGGATGGCACCAAGGCGGCGGCCGGGTGTGGCGGCGCGGGGCTCCATGATCCGAGCCAAACCGGGGTCCAGCGTGGTCAGCGAAACGCCCACCGCCGCCAACCCCTGCTTGGCCATCGGCGCCAGGATATCCAGATCCCGCAGCACCAGGGCCGACTTGGTGGCAATGGCCACCGGATGCCGGTGCGCCGCCAGCACCTCCAGGACGGCGCGGGTGATTCGCCGTTGCCGTTCGATGGGCTGATAGGCATCGGTGTTGGCGCCCAGCATCACCGGCCGGCAGACGTAACCCGGGCGCCGCAACTCCGCATCCAGCGCTTGTGGCAGGTCGGGCTTGGCAAACAGCCGGGTTTCGAAGTCCAACCCCGGCGACAGGCCGAGAAAAGCGTGGGTCGGCCGCGCGAAGCAGTAGACGCAGCCGTGTTCGCACCCCTTATAAGGATTGATCGAACGGTCGAAGGGCACATCGGGCGAGGTGTTGCGGGCCATCGCCGACCGCGATCGCTCGTCGGTGATGGTGGTGCGCAGCGGCGGAAGCTCGTCCGGGGTCCAACCGTCGTCGATGGCCTCGCGGTTCAGCGGCTCGAAACGGCCGTCCGGATTGCCCACCGCGCCCCGGCCTTTGAGGGGCGTATCGGGGCGCCGTTGAGGCACTTGAGCGGTGTCGTTGAAGCCATCACTCATGGTCGAATACTAGACCAGGAAATGGAACATTAGAAGAACACAAAGCGTACATTTCAAGAAAAACATGGAGTCCAGGAGTCGCCATATGCCGTGTGTTGCAACGCCGCAACGCCTGTGTGGGATTCGCCGATCAGACCGCGGAATCCTGTGGACGTGCGAGCCGTTCGCGTTAACCATATGGCTGGTTCGTGGCCACAACGGTACGATTTCGTGCTCAGCATTGTCATTCCGACCCTGAACGCCGCACGCTGCCTGGGGGGGGCGCTCGACGCCCTCAATCAGGAGCACGCCCGGCTGGGGTTCGAGGTCATCGTTTCGGACGGCGGTTCGGTGGACGATACCCGGTTTGTCGCCGCCAAGGCCGGGGGGATCTTCCTCGATGGTCCGCGGGGCCGCGGGAATCAGCTCGCCGCAGGCGCCGAGGCGGCGGCAGGGGATTGGCTGTTGTTCCTGCACGCCGATACCGTCCTGGCCACAGGCTGGGCGGACGCCGTGGCCGAGTTCATCGCCGATGCCGGCAATGTGCATCAGGCGGCGGTGTTCCGGTTCGTGCTGGACGACGATTCGGTCGCGGCCCGGTGGCTGGAGCGCACCGTATCATGGCGGACGCGGACCATGGGGCTGCCCTACGGCGATCAGGGACTGCTGATCAGCCGACCCCTTTACGAGCGGTTGGGCGGCTTCCGGGCGATGCCGCTGATGGAGGACGTGGACATCGTGCGGCGCATCGGCCAGGACCGCCTCCGGGTGCTGGACGTGGACGCGGTCACCGCCGCCGACCGCTACCGCCGCGACGGCTACCTGTTCAGGCCGCTGCGCAATCTGGTGTGCCTAGGCCTGTACGTGGTCGGCGTTCCACCGCGCTACATCGACCCGCTGTATCGTTGATCCCGCAATCGATGGCGGCTCGGCAGTGACCGGCGCCCGCCATTTGGTGGTCTACGCCAAGGCCCCGCGCATGGGCCGGGTGAAACGCCGTCTGGCCGCCGATGTGGGCGTCGCCACCGCGTGGTCCTTCTACCGCGCCTCACTGTTCAAGGTGCTCGCCGGCCTGCACGGCGGCGGCCGCTGGCAGCGGTGGTTGGCCGTCACGCCCGACGCCGCAACGGAGGACTGCCGCCGCTGGGCGCGCGCGTGGTGTCCGTTGCCGCAGGGAAGCGGGGACCTTGGGGCGCGGATGGCGCGGACCATGCAGGACCTGCCGCCCGGCCCGGCGGTCATCGTCGGCAGTGACGCGCCGGATGTCCACGCCGATCACATCGCTCATGCGTTCGATGCCCTGGGCCGCCACGACGCCGTGTTCGGGCCGGCGGACGACGGCGGCTACTGGCTGGTGGGCCTACGCCGCCGGCCCCGTGTTCCGCCGGCCTTTCGCGGCGTTCGGTGGTCCACCGACCATGCGCTGGCCGACACGCTCGCCAACCTCGACGGGCTGTCGGTGGCGATGCTGGAAACCCTGGTGGATGTGGACGATGGCGCCGCGTTGGACCGATGGCGGACCGGTGAGGGTCGTCAGTTCACCGGCGTCGGGCGGGAAATGTAGCGGCCGTCCTTCAGGCCGAGGAACATCTCGCGCACCTGCGGGTGGGCCACCGGATCGCCGCTGTCGTCGGCGATCAGGTTCTGCTCCGAGACGTAGGCGATGTACGTGGTTTCCGCGTTCTCGGCCAACAGGTGATAGAAGGGCTGGTCCTTTTTGGGGCGCACGTTCTCCGGAATCGCCAGCCACCACTCCTCGGTGTTGGCGAAGACCGGATCCACGTCGAAGATCACGCCCCGGAACGGATAGAACCGATGGCGGACGATCTGTCCGATATGGAATCTGGCCGTCCGGATCCGTATTTCAAACACGTCGTGTCTCGCTAGTCGAGTTCACCCGCTACCATGGTTGATAGATTGACGGACTCCGGTGGGCGTTCGCAAGACCCGAATGAGTAGGTCCAAATGGCAGTGTCCCGGCACTCGGTGGTGGCCGCGGGTCGTCATCGGTTTCGCCGCCGTAGTTGGCCTCGCCGTTTCGGCGTCCGCCCGCCCGGCCGGCGTGGACGGGTGGGAGGCAACGCGCTGGGGCATGGGCCAGGACGCCGCCCTCCGAATCCTCGGCGATGCCGCCCGTGACCTGGACCCGCCGCTGGCATTTGGTGGCGGTCCGGCGCGCCTGTTCGTCGGCGAGGCGACGCTGGGCGGGGTCACGTTGCCCGCGTACCTGCAGATGCACCCCGAAACCGGCGGCCTGCGGCAGGTGCTGATGGAGCTTCGGCCGCCACGGGTAACGCCTCGCGCGTTGGCCGACCTGGGTCGGTATCTCACCGATCGCTACGGCGACCCGGACGACGCATGCGATGCCCCCCGCGCCGCCGGCGCGCCGAGGACGGTGGATTGGACGTGGCGGTTCCCCACCACCACCATCCATCTGGTCTATCTGGACTTCAACACGCCGTCGATCGCGTACGAGGACCCCAACGTCGATCGCGATCCGCTGACCCCCTACGTGGAAACGCGGCGCAACAACCCGCGATTCCTGCCCCGGCGGGTTCTGGTGCGGCTGCACGCGACCAGCGACGCAGACCTGGCGCCCCGCCGATCGTGCGCCGCCCGCGACGTCCCTATGCCAGGTGTTCCTTGAGCCGCGGCATCAGCTCGACGAAGTTGCACGGCTTGTGGCGGGCGTCCAACTGGTGGACGAGGATCTCGTCCCAGGCGTCCTTGCAGGCGCCGGTGGAGCCCGGCACCGCGAACAGGTAGGTGCCGCCGGCGACCACCGCCATCGCCCGCGACTGGATGGTAGAGGTCTTGATCTTCTGGTAGCTGATCCAGCGGAACAGCTCGCCGAAACCGGGGATCTCCTTGTCCATCACCTCCTGGAAAGCCTCTGGGGTGACGTCGCGCCCGGTGACGCCCGTGCCGCCGGTGGCGATCACCGCATCTACGTCGGCATCGTCGATCCAGGCGCGCAGTCGGGTGGCGATGAGGTCGGTATCGTCCTTGACGATGGCGCGGTCGGCGACCACGTGGCCCGTCGCCTCGATACGATCCACGAGGGTTTGACCGGAGGTGTCGGTGTCGAGGGTGCGGCTGTCGGAGACCGTCATCACCGCGATGCGTACGGGAACGAAAGAGCGTTCGCCCTCAATTTGAGCCATGGGCCGCGACCTCGATCCGTTGGCCGTCTAGTGTCGTATAGATCGGACGGTCGCCGGCGGCAAGGGCGTCCAGCGATGGCGTCGGCTGACCCAGCCGATCGCGATAGATCCACAGGTTGGCGAGCACACGCTCGACGAACTGCCGCGTCTCGCGCGACGGTATGGCCTCGATGAAGAACAGCGGGTCGCCCAGATGATCGGAACGCTGTGACCAGCGCGCCAGGTTCCCCGGGCCGCCGTTCCAGGCCACGGCCATGCGCAGCAGGTCGCCGTTGACGGCCTGATCCGCCAGCAGATAGCGGAGATACTTCTGGCCGAGGCTCAGGTTGGTGGCCGGATCGAACAGTTCGTGCCGGCGGCTGCGCCGAAACCGCCGATCACCGGCGATGTATCCCGCGATGCTGGGCATCAACTGCATCAGGCCGCTGGCGCCGGCGCGGCTACGGGCCCGCGGGTTGAACCGCGATCCTGACGGATCACCGCGTACACCAACGCCCTGTCGATGCGGAAGCCATCGTGCGGCGCCCAGCCGGGCAGCGGATAGGCCGCCGCCGCCGGGCCGCCACCGCCCGGGAACAGCCGCGAATTCAGCCGCACGGTCACGTCGGCCAGTTCGGCCCGGTCGGTAGCGATCAGCACCCCGCGCGCCAGTTCCTCGTCGTCGCCGGCCATGCGCTCCAACTCGCGGGCGGCGCGACGGCTCTGGCCGATCTGCAGCAGCGCCAGGGCGCGGCGTCCGGCCCGGGTCTGCGCCAGCAGATCCAAGGCCTTGAGGTCTCGCTCCTCCTCGCCCCAGTCCAACGCCGTGGGCAGTCCCAGCATGCGCCGCGCCAGCAACCCGTAGAAGGTATGCGGCGCGGCCGCCGCACGCGTCAGCCAGATGTTGACCTGTTGCGGCTGCCGGGCACGGAGATGGCTGCGCGCTGCCCAGAAGGCGGCGCCCGAAACGTACCAGGCGGAAACGTCACGGCGCTTCGCCAGGCTCTCGAAATGCCTCGCCGCCTTGGTGTAGTCGCCCAACCGCCACGCCGCCAGGCCGGTGGTCCAGTGAGCAAAGGGCAGGTACTTGGCCGAGCGGGCGAGGGCCTTCTCCGACCACTCGATCGCCCACGCATCGCGGCCGTCCAGCAGATAGCCGTGACCCAAACGAGCACGCGCCTCGTCCAGCTCCTGTCGGCTGAGCAGCTTCCGCGCTTCGGCGGACCGAACCCGTTCCTTGGCGTCCTTGGTCCAGCCGTTCCGCAGGTCGTGCCGGATCAGCCGTTTCAGGCGCGCAGCCTTGCGGCGCTCAGCCTTGCCGAGGCCACGCCTCGGAATTGCGGGTGGCGAGCGTCGGGTGGTGCCCTCCACCGCCATCCCGTTGCCGGGCCGTACCGGCCGCCGCGGCGCGGCCCAGGACTTGGGCTTGCGGCGCATGGCCAGCGCATAAATCCGCGGCGCGTCGGGATGGTCGGCATAGGTGGCGAGCCAGCCCTTCAGTTCCTTGAACCGCGATCGATAGGCGTTGGGGTGGAGATAGCGCTGGGCCATGACGTGACCCACCAGCACGCGGTCGTCCAGCTCGGCGATCAGCGCGTCAACCGCCTTCCACGAGCCGCGCTCGCCGAGAGCGAAGATCCGTCGATAGCGGGTAACGTCTGCTTCCGACAACGGGCGCGGCAGGACCACACCCTCCGCATCGGGATCGTTTGTGGCGGTTGTCGGCGTCGATGTCGCTGCTGCGCTGCCCGGCGCAACATTGGCCGCGACATCGGCCAACGCCCGCGGGCCCCACACGGCCAACGCGACGATCAGACACACGGCGCCCCTCAACAGCCGCGTGCGCTGGGTCATAGCACCCCCTGCCAAGACCTCCTAAGCATGACCTCATAAGACCAAAAGGAAACCTGCGCAACGATGACCGTTGTCAACCGTCGGCATGCAATTCGGGGGCCAGCGGAAACGGGTCAATCGGGGCTGGCGAGCTTGTGGTGAATGGCCAGCATATCGCGCCAGGCGAGCCGCTTCTGCGCCGGCGATCGCAACAGGTAGGCGGGGTGGAATGTCGCCGTCGCCTCCACCGGACGGACCAGGCCGGGCGACGAATACGGGAACCAGCGACCGCGCAGCTTGCCGACGCTTTCGGTGCGGCCCAGCAGTGACGTGGCCGCCGGTCCGCCCAGGGCCACCAGGGCTCGGGGCGCGATCAGCTCGATGATCCGTTCGACGAACGGCATGCTGGCGGCGATCTCGCCGCTGGTGGGGTTGCGGTTCCCCGGCGGCCGCCAGAACACCGTGTTGGAGATGAACACGCTCTCTCGGTCGAGGCCGATGGACGCCAGCATGCGGTCCAAAAGCCGGCCGCTGGGGCCGACGAAGGGCAAGCCGCGTCGATCCTCCTCGGCGCCCGGCGCCTCGCCGATCAGCACCGCCACCGCGTCGGGACTACCGTCGCCGAACACTAGGTTGGTCGCCGTGCGGCTGAGCGGGCAGCCGTGGAATGTCTCCAGCGCCCGGCGCAGGTCGTCCAGGCTCTTGGCGTCATGGGCAGCGGTCACGGCGTCGCGTACGGCGCCATCGAAGGTCGGCTGGGCCGGGCGGGAAGCCGCCGGCGGTCGCGCCGGGGCCGCGGTGGGTTTTGGCGCCTTGATCGGGGCCACGGCCGGAGCCGGGACCGGTTCGGTCGCGGGCGGTTCCGGCTCGCGCGCATAACGGTCCACCGGTCGGTCGCCCACCGTCTCGTCCACGCCCACGTCCAGGTGCCAGCGCAGCAGCGCCGTCTTGTCGTCCGGTGACCGGTTCATATCGGGCCCCAGTATCGTCGGGCCCCAGTATCGCGCCGGCGGGAGCCTTCGCCAATCCATCCGCTGGGCACCGTCGGAATAATCGCTGGCCCGTTGGTTTCAACGGCGGACGGACGCGCCAACATATGGGATCTGGCAAGCCGGTCGGGGGATTTGCCGCACCGCAGCAGTGACCCTATGCTATAACTTCAGGGGGAAAACGGTCGACGAGACCAATGTCGAGGCGCTCAACGGCTAGGGCGACGACATCAAGGTCGACGAGTTCAAGGTCAAGACAAAGGAACCGGGACGGGGTCATGGAACGCGAAGCGATGGAATTCGACGTGGTGATTGTCGGTGGCGGACCTTCGGGCCTGTCGGCGGCAATCCGCCTGATGCAGCTCAGCGCCGAGCATGACCGCGAACTTACCGTCTGTGTGGTGGAAAAGGGCTCGGAAGTCGGCGCCCATATTCTGTCCGGCGCGGTCATCGACCCGATCGCGTTGAACGAGTTGATCCCCGACTGGAAGGACAAGGGCGCGCCGCTGAATACGCCGGCGAGCCGCGACCGGTTCCTGTTTCTCACCGAAAACAAGGCCTACGCCCTGCCGACGCCGCCGCAGATGCACAACCACGGCAACTACATCGTCAGCCTCGGCAACGTCTGCCGGTGGCTCGGTGAGCAGGCGGAGGCGGCGGGTGTGGAGGTCTATCCTGGCTTCGCCGCCGCCGAGGTGCTGTACCACGACGACGGGCGGGTCAAAGGCATTGCCACCGGCGACATGGGCATCGGCCGCGACGGACAGCCCACCGCGAACCACGAGCCTGGCGTCGAACTGCATGCCAAGTACACCATCTTCGCCGAAGGCTGCCGCGGGTCGCTGACCAAGACCCTGCTGGACCGGTTCGGGCTGACCGAGGGCGTGCAGCCGCAGACCTACGGCATCGGCATCAAGGAGCTGTGGCAGGTGGACCCGGCGAAGCACGAGCCGGGGCTGATCGTCCACACCATCGGCTGGCCGGTGGACCGCAGGACCTACGGCGGATCGTTCCTCTATCACCTGGAGGACAACCAGGTGGCGGTGGGCTTCGTGATCGGTCTCGACTACGAGAACCCGTTCCTGTCGCCTTTCGACGAGATGCAGCGGTTTAAGACCCATCCCGCCATCCGGCCCACCTTCGAAGGCGGTACCCGCATCGCCTACGGCGCCCGGGCGTTGGCCGAGGGCGGATTCCAGTCGATTCCGAAACTGGCGTTTCCCGACGGCTGCCTGGTGGGCGATACCGCCGGTTTCCTCAACGTCCCGAAGATCAAGGGCACGCACACGGCGATGAAATCGGCCATCGTCTGCGCCGAGGCGGTGTTCGAGGCCCTGGGCCAGGAAACACCGCCGGCGGTCGTCGACTCCTACGGCGAGGCGCTGAAGAAGACGTGGCTGTGGGACGAATTGAATCGGGTGCGGAATGTCCGGCCGTCGTTCCACTGGGGCATGTGGATGGGGCTCGCCTATTCGGCCATCGACACCTATCTGTTCCGCGGCCGCGCACCGTGGACCTTCAAGCACCACGAGGATCATGGGCGACTGAAACCGGCGGCCGAGTGCACGCCCATTGAATATCCGAAGCCGGATGGCGTGATCACCTTCGATAAACTGTCGTCGGTGTATATCTCCAACACCAACCACGAGGAAAACCAGCCGATTCACCTGACGCTCAAGGACGACGCGGTTCCGGTGGCGGTGAATCTTTCAACGTACGACGGACCGGAGGCCCGGTTCTGCCCGGCCGGAGTGTACGAATTCGTCGAAGAGGACGGCGCCAAAAAGCTGCAGATCAACGCCGCCAATTGCGTTCACTGCAAAACGTGCGATATCAAGGATCCCACACAGAACATCAACTGGGTGGTGCCGGAGGGCGGGGGCGGACCAAACTACCCCAACATGTGAAAGGCTCCCCTCACGTGACCTGTCTCTCCCTGTTCGGCCGTGGGCTGACAACCCGCCGTCTCATCGTGCTGTTGCTGGTTGCGTCCCTGCCTGCGGCGTGCGCCTCGGGCGATGTCACGCCGTCGGCCGATCGGTCGGCGGAGTTCATTCTCGCCCAAGCCGGCGCATCCGACGACGACCCCTCGCAATCACTGACGGGGACCTACCTGGCGGGACGCCACGCGCAGGCGGTGGGGGACCTGCCGGCGGCCGGTGCCTTCCTGCTCTCGGCGTTGGAGCGCGATCCCAACAACGTCGGCATTCTGCGGCGCACGCACCTGATGCTGTTGATGGATGGTCGGGTGGACGAGGCCCTGGTGCTGGCGCGGCGGCTGGTGGATCTCGGCCAGGACGACATGCTCGCGCACCTGACGCTGACCATCGACGCACTGCACGGCGAACGCTTCACCGAGGCACAGGACCTTGTTGCGGCCATGCCGGAGAATTTCCTCTCGCGGCTGCTTGGGTCCACCATCAACGGCTGGGCGCTGGCCGGTGCCGGCGAGGTCGACGATGCGATGGCGGTGTTGGAGTCGCTGAACAAGCGGTCGCTCAGCAAGACGCTCTATCACCTGCACGCGGCGCTGATCGCCGACGCCGCCGGCCGCACCGACGCGGCGGACCTGCATTACCGCCAGGCCCTGGAGCGCGACGGCGGGCGCTCCACGCGGCTGGCGGCGCTGGTGGGCAACTTCTACGAACGGCAGGGCCGCGGCGACGAAGCCGCGGAGCTCTATCAGACCATCCTCGATGAAAGCCCTGGCACGCGCCTGATGAGGGCGGCACTGGACCGGGTGCAGGCCGGCGATGTGCCCGAGCCTCTGATCGCCGGGCCGAACCAGGGCGTGGCCGATGAGATGCGCGATGTGGCCAGCGCGCTGGCCGGCCGCAGCCAGGCCAATACGGCGCTGGCGGTGGGGCAGCTGGCCCTGCGCCTGGTGCCGGGCGTGCCGGAGCTGCAGATCCTGGTCGCCGGTCTCCTGGTCTCCGCCAAGCGTGACGAGGACGCACGGCGCCTGTTCGAAGCCGTCGACCCGGCATCGCCGTATGCGTGGGAGGCGCGGCTGAGCGTCGCCCACGTGCTGAACCGGATGGACCGCGTGGACGAGGCGGAGTCGCATCTGCGGGCGATGGCGCGCGAGGCGCCGACCGCGGCGGAGCCGCTGGTCCGGCTGGGCGATCTGATGCGCCAGCACGAACGCTTCGAAGCGGCGGTGGATGCCTATGACGCGGCATTCGACCGCATCGGCACGGTGGAGCATCGGCATTGGCGGCTGCTGTATCACCGAGGGATGGCGCTGGAGCGGTCAAAGATGTGGCCGCGGGCCGAGGAGGATTTCCTCAAGGCGCTGGAATTCAAGCCCGAGCAGCCGAACGTGCTCAACTACCTCGGCTACTCCTGGGTGGAGCAGGGGCAGAACCTGGAACGGGCGCTGGAGATGATCCGCAAGGCCGTGGAGCTGCGGCCAAATGATGGCTACATCATCGACAGCCTCGGCTGGGCCTACTATCGGCTCGGCCGCTTCGACGAGGCTGTGCAGGAGCTGGAGCGCGCGGTGGAGTTGCGGCCGCAGGACCCGGTGATCAATGATCATCTGGGCGATGCCTATTGGAGCGTCGGTCGCGAACGGGAAGCGCGCTTCCAGTGGCATCGGGCGCTGTCCCTGGACCCCGAACCCGAACTCAGGGCCGCCATCGACGAGAAGCTGGCGCGCGGGCTGGTGCGTGAGGCCAAAGCCGCCAACGATGGCTGAGGAATGACCGTCGTCGAGGCGGCGCCCGCCAAGGTCAATCTGTACCTGCACGTGGTCGGCCGCCGGGACGACGGCTACCACCTCCTCGACAGTCTCGTGGTGTTCGCCGATGCCGGCGACGTGATACGCGTGCGGCCGGACGACCGGCTGTCGCTGACGGTGGAAGGACCGTTCGCCGATCAGGTGCCGTCGGACGACGACAATCTCGTGCTGCGGGCGGCGCGTGGGCTCGCCGAGATGGCAGACGTTTCCTCGGGCGCGGCCATCGTCCTCGACAAGCGGTTGCCGGTGGCGGCCGGGGTGGGCGGCGGGTCGGCCGACGCGGCCGCCGCTCTGCGTGCCCTTTGCGACCTATGGGCCGTCGAGCCGCCGCCGGAGCGGCTGGCGCGGTTGGCGACGGACCTGGGCGCCGACGTGCCCGCGTGCCTGGCCGCGGTGCCGGCTTTCCTTGGCGGCATCGGTGAACGCCTGGATCCCGCGCCGGCCCTGCCGGCCTGCTTCATGGTGCTGGTGAATCCCGGCGTCGCGGTGCCGACTCCGCCGGTGTTCAAGGCCCGCCAGGGTCCGTTCTCGACGCCGGCGCGGTTCAACGAGTCGCCCGCGGACGTCCAGGCGTTTGCCGCGGCGTTGGCCGACCGGCGCAACGATCTCACCGATGCGGCGGTGGGCATCGCGCCGCCCATCGCCGAGGTCCTGGCGGCGCTGGTTGCCCTGCCGGGCACGCTGCTGGCACGGATGAGCGGCAGCGGCGCCACCTGTTTCGGCCTGTTCGCTACCAAGGCGGAGGCCGAACGGGCGGCCGGGTCACTGCGGGCTGATCATCCCGGCTGGTGGATTTGCGCAACCCGGTTGGCGAACACGCGCTAACCCTCGTATCAGCGGGAGACGCGCACCCGGTAGGTCAGTACGGCCGCGCCACCGGCGGGGACCGGCAGCTCCCAGACGGCGCGGTTGGCGGCGTCCTTCCGGTGGGGCGCGGACTCCTCGAGGATGCGCCAATCGCCGGTCAGCACCTCTTCGATCCGCACCGTCACCGCCGAGTCCTTGGCGTTCCGAGCCTCGACCCGGTGGGCCGACTCGAACACGCCCTTGGGCAGGCCGCTGCGCACGAAATCCGTCTGCGTGCGCTCGACGGTGATGTCGAATGCCTGACCGGGATTGAGCTCCACCTCCTCGCCCACCGGCGTGGCCGGCAGGTGGTCCTCGCCCAGCAGCCGCAGGTCGCCTCGGCTGTCCCGCGCGTAGACGCGGGCGACGCCGGCGGGCAACGGCTGGCCGGCATCGCCGTCCGCGGCGTTACGGAAGGTGTAGCGCACCTCTGGGTAGGTGGGGCGCGCCGGCGCGCCGCGCGACGGCCCGAACACCGGCGCCCCGGCTTCGCTCACATAGGTCTGCTCGACCGCAACGCTGTTCACATCCAATAGCGCCACCTGCCGCGTTTCCCTGTCGCGCAGGGTGATGGGGCCCGGCAGGGAATGGAGATGCAGGTCGCCGAGGGTTTCGCGCTGTGGAATCGGTGCCGCCTCGGCCGCCATCGCCCGTACGCTCCCGTCGAAGGCCGCCTTCGGCGCCGGCGCGACGCCGCCGGCGGAAACCCGGCGAACGTTGCCGGCGACGAGGCCGATGGACGCCGCCGCCATGTCAGTGCCGGAGACGTTGGTCAGCATCGCCCGCCCCGCCAGATCGAGGCGTTTTTCGGTGGCGTTCAGGACCACCACATAGTCGGCCCGCCACGCCAGTCCTTCGGTCAGGTAGGCCAGTTCCGCCACGTCGCCATCGCCGTTGTTGGTCGGCGGCGTCACCTCGGCGATCAGCGTCGGCTGCGGGCGCAGGTCCGCCGGTGTGTCGTCGAAGACCAGGCGACCGGGGACTCCGGTCTCAACGCGGTCGCGATATTTCAGCACCACGCCGCCGGCAACGCTCATCACCGTGGCGGGTTCCACCGTTTCCTCGCCCGTGGTCGGATGGGTGCGGACAACCCGGACGGTGTTCCCGAGCGCGGCCCGCAACAGGGCGTCCGGGGTCAGTAGGTCGAAGGCATAGGTGATTTGCTTCACACCGAACGGGCCGGACAGGACCGCGCTGTCGGAAATCATCCGCGGGCTCACGCCGACGAAGGCGATTCGCGTATCGCTCTCCAGATCGCCCAGCGCCCGCCGGTCGCGGATGAAGGCCAGGCCGTTGCCGTAGACGGTGACGGACAGCGATTCCCGATCCTCGGGAGTCAGCGGCCGTTCCGTCGAATCCGCCGATCCGGCCGCCGAAATGGCGACGGCGAACAGGACGACAACCGCAATCATCAACGAACGCATGGCGGGGGGAATCCTCTCCTTGGGCACCGTGGGGGCTGAGTTTGCGTTTCGAGGCATGGTCGTGCAAGGTCGGCTACTGTAGCGAGGGACACGGAGCGTCATGGGGCCGGTGGAGATCGTTGCCATCGTCGCCGCGCTGGCGGTCGCGGTGGCCGTGGTGGTCGCGCTGATGCGCGGCGAACGAACGCGGGCCGAACTGGCCGAACGCATGGGGCGCCTCAGCGACGTCACCGAACGGCTGGAGGGCGCCCAGGCGCAGTTGTCGGGCCGGCTGCAGCAGACCCAGTCGGGCGTCAACGAGCGGCTCGACGCGCTGACCAAACGGGTTGGCGACGGCCTCAATCAGCAGACGGAAAAGACCGGCGAGACCCTGCGCATGCTGCACGAGCGGCTGGCGGTGATCGATGCCGCACAGAAGAACATCACCGACCTGTCGTCGCAGGTGGTGGGGTTGCAGGAGATCCTCGCCAACAAGCAGGCGCGGGGCGCCTTCGGCGACGTGCAGCTTCGCGACCTGGTGACCAACGCGCTGCCGCCCGCCGCCTACGCGTTCCAGGTTACCTTGAGCAACGGCACCCGCGCCGACTGCCTGTTGAAGCTACCGAACCCGCCCGGCCCCATCGTCATCGATGCCAAGTTTCCGCTGGATGGCTACGCGGCGCTGCGCGATGCCACCGACGAGGCGGAGCGGGCGGTGGCGGCGCGGACCTTCAGCGCCGATGTGCTGAAGCACGTCCGCGATATCGCCGACAAGTACATCATCGACGGCGAGACGGCGGAATCGGCACTGATGTTCCTGCCGTCGGAGGCGGTCTACGCCGAGCTGCACGCCGGTTTCCGCAACGTCATCGAGGAATCCTTCCGCCGCCGCGTGTGGATCGTCTCGCCGACCACGCTGTGGGCGACGCTGACCACCGTGCGCGCGGTGCTGAAGGACGTGGAAATGCGCGAACAGGCCGGCCGAATCCAGGTGGAGGTGCGGCACCTGTTGGCGGATGTGCAGCGGCTGGGAACCCGCGTCGACAACTTGCGCCGGCACTTCCAGCAGGCGGACAAGGACATCGGCGATATCCAGACGTCCACCGGCCGGATCACCCGGCGCGCCGAGCGCATCGAGGACGTGCGGCTGGCTGAGAACGACGATGCCGACGGCTTGGAGGCTCCTCCGAACGTTTCGCAGTTAGTCGACGCGAGCTTGACTCAAAGTCGCCAAATTCCCGCGTAGGATGTGTCTTTCGTAACATTTCCGTGACCGGACAGCGGCGCGGCTGGTGATGCCGAGATTTCGGCCGTACCCTTAAGACGAGTAAAGGGAACAGGGGGAGCTATGCGCGGACTGGTGTTTGCGATCGTAATCGCCGGGTTAGCCATCGTGGGCGGCCGGGCGGCTCTGGCGGAAAATCCGGCGCCGTATCCGGGAACCCGGACGGTGATGACCGAGGTTCCCTTCGCCGATTTCTATGAGGACCTGAAGGCGGCGATCCGCGCCAATGGCCTGGGAATCGTCTCCGAGGCGTGCGCCCATTGCGGCGCCAAGTCGCTGGGCAAGACCATACCGGGCAACCGAGTGGTAATGGTGTTCCACCCGCGGTTCGCCGTGCGCATGCTGGCCGCCAGCGAGGCCGCCGGGATCGAGGCGCCACTGCGCCTCTATCTCACCGAACAGCCGGACGGCCACGCCAAGCTCACCTACCGTCTGCCCAGCGCGGTGTTCGGCGCCTATGAGGTAGACGACCTGGTTATGATGGCGAAGGAATTGGACGGCATCTTCGCCCGCGTGATCGCCGACGCCACCCAGGCGCGGTAGTTCCAGGCTTAGTCCGTTCGCGGCCGGGGCGGCGGGCGGCAGGATTGAACGGAGCCAAATGATCGCGGGCGAAACGGCCCGCGGTTCCCGTATCCAACGCCCCATCCTGGCGGCGGCGCTGGCGGTTGCCGGTCTGATCTTCGTCATGCTGCTGCAGCCGTATGGCCTGCGTCACGCTCTGCTGCTGCCGCTCGGCATGGCGCTTGGCCTTACCCTGTATCACGCCGCCTTCGGGTTCGCCGGGGCCTACAGGCGGGCCATCGTCGACCGCGACATCTCCGGCGTGGTGGCGCAAGCGGTGATGCTGGCGGTGGCCATCGTGCTGTTCGCGCCCATGCTCGCCGCCGGCGAGGTGTTCGGCCGGCCGATGGGCGGCGCGCTGGCGCCGGTGGGCGTATCCATGGTCTTCGGCGCGTTCCTCTTTGGCGTCGGGATGCAGGTGGCCGGCGGCTGCGCGTCGGGAACCCTGTACACCGCGGGCGGCGGCAACGCGCGCATGCTGGTGGTGCTGGCGTTTTTCTGCATCGGCGGCTTTCGCGCCAGTCTCGACCTGCACTGGTGGTCGGGGCTCCCCGGCTGGGGTGCCGTGTCGCTGCCGCGGGAGCTGGGCTGGCCGGCCGCGGTGGCGCTGCAACTGGCGGTGCTCGGCGCTGTCGTGGTGGCCATGCGCTGGGCCGGCGGCGTGATGGTGCGGCCGCTTGGCGGCGGCGGGTCGGTGTTGCAAGGCGTGCTGTGGCGCGGCCCGTGGCCGTTGGTCTGGGCGGCGGTGGGGCTCGCGGTGCTCAACGCGCTGACCCTGGTGCTTGCCGGGCACCCATGGTCGATCACTTGGGCCTTCGCGCTGTGGCCGGCGAAGATCGCCCACGCCGTGGGGTGGGACCCCACGTCGAGTCCGTTCTGGAGTGGTGGGTTCCAGGCCGCCGCGCTGGCGCGGCCACTGCTCGCCGACAGCGTTTCGGTGATGAACGTCGGCATCCTGCTGGGGGCGCTGGCCGCCGCGGCATTGGCCGGCCGCGTGGTCCCCGATCTGCGCATCGGCGCGCGGCCTCTGGCGGCGGCAGTGATCGGCGGTTTCGTCCTCGGTTACGGCGCCCGCTTGGCCTACGGCTGCAACATCGGGGCGTTCTTCAGCGGTGTCGCCTCGGGCAGTCTTCACGGCTGGGTGTGGATCGCCGCGGCCGTGGTCGGCACCGTGGTGGGCATCCGACTGCGCCCGTTGTTTGCCCTACGTTGATCACATTGAGTGGAAAAGGTTCACGCCAAGGTGACTTGAGGTTACCGCCCGACCGCCGAATATTCGGAGAATTCCCGACGCCCCGAGGCGGCGTCAATGGAGGTCAATAGCCGAGGCTGCTGAAAAACCCGATTGAGTGACGCTTCCGTGCGTGATTCCTTGGCGCTGGGTTTGTCAGCGGGGGATTGCGGTGATGCTGGGTGCGCCGGTCGGTCGGCAGGGCCGGCTTTTCT
>Ga0209780_1000014_pt1 | contig 97057 bp, 86 predicted proteins | sample WorMetexBAHAMAS2_FD_187384 | JGI IMG/M metagenome (GOLD analysis project Ga0209780, IMG submission 187384) | Marine gutless worms symbiont microbial communities from Max Planck institute for Marine Microbiology, Germany - Inanidrilus exumae... | ecosystem: Host-associated > Annelida > Digestive...
ACCATTTAGTCCGCTTCATCCGTAGCGATCGAAAACTCAGTGTTTTCGGAGAGACTTTTTTACTCGCTCCCGAGCTACAGTACGAGTATGTGGTGGCTACTGTCGATGTCAAAGAACAGAAACTCAAAATCTTCCTGGGCAATGACCAGGTTGATGGTTTCGATTATAAATTACGATGACTGTTATCGATGTCGTGGCACAAGATAGTGTTATCGATGTGCTGGCACTCATCACCTAGCTGTTTGCTGCCATTGGGTGTCGAGTCCGATAACGGCATCAGGAACACTTCCCCGGCCGGTGGCATAATAACGCAAATCTGAGGGAGGGTCGCCCTCACTAAAGGCCCGTGTCATCTCCGTGTTTCGTTTGAGACTTCCGCCCGGCCCGGCCGTGGCCATCGGCGTCATCATCAGCACTGCCATCCCTAAAGCGATTAGCATTATTTTAGCGTTCACGGTGTCACCCATTCCATCGGTTTTGGAAATCCACATTGACGGATCCTCCGGTCTGATCGATATCGCTTCTGATCACTCAACATCGCAGCGGACTATGAGCGTCAGGGTCGAGGCGGCGGTGTGGGCCGATAGACTCGAATTTCCTGTTCCCCTCCCACCCGGATGATGGTCCAGTAGATAGAGGACCAGTATACCCCGATGACCTCGCCGTCGGGTGCTACAATGTCCAATGCCTGGGGATCCCTGTCACGATAGTGCATCACGTTTTGAATCACCATTCCGGCGTTATCCGTATGGGGGTCGACCTCTCGCCAGAACTTGGCGCCCTGGCGCCAGCCGGATTTTAGTCCGATGACGGCATCCGGGAAGTTTTCCCTCCCGGTGCTATACCAGCGGAGACCGTCGGGCGGTTTTCCAGCGGCCAGCAATTGACTCATCTCCGGGTTGTGCATCAAACGGCTTGAATCGGCTGCGGCAGCAGCAGTGAGAACTGCCAGGGTCACCAATAGGATGATGGTAATCGGTGGGAGTAGTCGCATGGGCATACCCTTCTGCTTCTCCGTCAACGCTCTCACCGGCCTAATCGTACAGGCATCGGCGGTTTAAAAACACGTTAACCACGGTCACAGACACATTCAATATCGGCCCCCGGTTTCGAAGGCGACAGATTTCCCCGGCCGTAAACACGGCCCGTGTCTGTCTTCAGAGGTTTTCGATCATTCAGGCGAAACTCCTTCTCACCGAGAGTCGCATCCGGCCGGGCGATCCTTACACGCTGATCGCCCGTTCCGGTTAAACCATTAGCCAGGTTTTACCTGTAGTAGCGTTTGAGCCTGGCAGGGGATACGCCACCATAATAGAACGCCACCAGCGCGATGTTCACGATTTGCTGCCGAATGTTTCCCCGGGCCCGATATCTTCGGGCCGATGTGACCATCGGGTGTCGGATTTTAACGAACCGTCCAATTCGGCGGAGCCGTCGTTGAATGTCCACATCCTCCATGAGGGGTATGTCACGAAACCCGCCGACCACTCTAAACACATCTTTTCGAACAAAGAGGCCTTGATCACCATAGGTGAAGAGAATGTGGTTGATACGGGAAAACATGGCAAAAAATCGAAGCACATAGCTGTCGTCATCAAACGCCAGAGAAAACGAGCCGCCGGCGATGCCGTTTTGCGTGATCATGAGATTTTCAATGGCGCTCAGACCACCGGAAGGAATACGGGTATCGGCGTGAAGAAAAAACAGTATATTCCCCCGTGCAGCGCATGCGCCCCGGTTCATCTGACATCCTCGTCCTTGGGGCGATTTCAGAACCGTCACCTCCTGAAAGGAACGAGCCATCTCGATGGTGCCGTCGGTGCTGCCCCCGTCCACAACGATAACATCCGGATGATGATTGAACGAGAGCAGATGGACCAGGCAGTCCTCAATGGTTCGCGCCTCATTCAAAACCGGAATCACAACAGAGATCGTCATAATCAGGTGGTTCCCAAGTTTACTGGTGTGCGATATCCCGGCCGGGATCTAAATCGGCTATGGGCCTTCGGTTGCATGGTCTCAAGGCGGTATCGCCTTGTGCTCCCCCTCAACACGATCCCGCAGTGCGGCCAGAACCGCCGGAAGGTTTTTTTTAAGGGATCGTCGCACGATCCATCCGGGCACCAAAAACCCCGGATCCAGGTACACGCTGTAGTGCACGATGGTATGTCTTCCATCGGCCATCGGCCTCAGCCGCCACATGCCTTTCATTTCTCGAAAATCGCCACGCAGCCGTTTGAATGTAATTTGCCGGTGAATCTGATAATCCGCTCGAAATACGTAAGCGACTTTTGGAAATAACCACATCCACTTTACATCGTGGCGTATGATCTCCCAATTGTCGCCGGATTCCAGCACCCGACACGCCTTCAATCCCGGGACGAACTCGGGTGCAGCGTCGCAGTCGGTCATGATCCGCCATATGGATTCGGCCGATGCATCGATCCACACCACGGCTTCCACGGATCCCCTTGGCTGTCGGTCGGATTGGGCAAGATGCACCAGGATCTCTCCGCCCTGAATCCTCGCCAATTGTGCGGCATCCAGTTGGCTGTTTACTCCGGCGTTAGGGCTCATTGGGGCCGCAAACGCGGAGCCGATCACCAGTAGCCCCAAAGGGATAATCGCTTGAAGCGGGCGCATCAGATCCGGGGTCCTTTTTTCGAGTTCATCATGTCTCGCAAATACCTGATTGTCCGCCGTGGCCGGCTCCAACGAGGGGGGATCCGGTCCAGCGGGGCTGTGGGGGTAGAAGTTATAGCCCTTCACCCCCACTGGCGACATTGCTGCGTTTTATAAAATCGTTATACGATTTTCTATCGAAACATGAGCATGGACCGGATGGGCGTCAAACCTTCCGTTACATTATGAAGGGGTAGAAATCGCCGGTCGCGTATCCTTTGAAATCACCTCATTGAACTTCGAGGGAAGGTGCCCATGTTTAGGGGTAAGTGTTCTGCACAGGATGGGACATCAATATAAAAAGGCGGACAAGATGAAAAAGGCAGACTGTATGTACGAACGCATAACGCTGCGCACCCTGGGACTGGTGCTTCTGCCGTTTGTACTGTTCTTTGTCGTTGTGGCCGGCATCGTTGTGCCGGTGGTGGGTGCGATCTTCGCACTGCCGCTGCTGGTCCTGGTCGGGCTCTTTCTGGCAGCCCCCAGAAGCAAAACCTGTAAACTTCTTTTCAGCGACACGGAATAGGGCAGGCTATTATAGCCATTGCCATAATAGCGTTCCGATTGATCTTGCGTTCAACGTATTACCGCAAAGACGCCGAGGCCGCGGAGTAGATTTTGATTTTGCATTTCGCTGACCCTTCGACGACGCTCAGGACAGGAAGGGCGAAATGCAAAACGATCGCCTGTTAAAATATTTATAATTTCAATATGTTTTTGAGGAGCTCTTTCCCAGAATCCCCCTCTCAGGGATTATGGGAAAAATAGAATTCCTTTGCGCCCTTTGCTTGCCGGGTCGGCTTGTAGGGTCGAAGCCTTAAGGCGAAGCCCTAAGCTCGAAGAGCGAAGCCTGGGGACTCGGCGGTCATCTTTTCCGTATTTCTGCAAACGGAACATATTTATGACTACCACTATAACTTGAACGACCCGATGATTTGAGCCCCTAAAGGCTTCTGCGTGGAGGCTCCAATCTCGGGAAGAGCGCGATCAGCCCGACGCTCAGAAATGGCACCATGGCGATCCAGAACAGGACCAGTTGAATCGAATAGACATCGGCCAGTTTCCCCACCACCGGCGAAACCGCTCCCCCCAGGCCATAAGCAAACCCCATCATCAGACTGGCGACCATGGATCTGCCCCTGGGCGCCAGTGCCTGAGCCATGACCACACCCAATGGCATGGTGGCCAGGGTAAAAAAGCCCGCCAGCAGGGCACCCGGGAACACCCAGTTTCCGGGCAGGTAAAGCAGTATCATCAGGGCAGGGGTCATCAACGCATGGGACACAATGAAAATCGCCTTAAAACCGATCCGATCAGACAGGTAGCCGGCCAGTAATCCGCTGAATGTCCCGGCCAGGGTAAAGAGTGAAAACATTGCTCCTGCCGATACCAGGGAATATCCCCGGTCCACGTACAGGACCGGCATGAAGGTTAAAAAGGACTGCCCCACGATGGCTCGAAGCATCATGACCAGCCAGATCAGGAAAATCGGTTTCCAGGCATGTCCCAATGCTTCTCTCAGCGAGCCGACAAACCCGTATTCTTTCAGTCCCTCGCTCTGGGGGGGCGGCACCGTAAAGTACAGATAGGCCGCCACCATCAGGCCGAACATCATGGTTACCGAAATCCATTCCAGGCCGAACAGCCCCGCATACCAGGTAATGAAAATAGGTCCCAGGGCGAACGCCAGGGTGCCGCCGGTGTTGAACACCGACATGGACATGCCGGCATTTGCGCCGGCATACAGGGGGACCATGCCGGTGGCCGGCGGATGGAACATGGATGACCCGATGGAGCCGACGGAAACGCATCCCAGCAGGACCCAGAATGAGGGGGCAATACCCGAGAGCGGGATGCACACCACGACCAGCAACAGCCCGCCGAGAATGAACCCCCGGGACTGGTATCGATCGGCCAGATAGCCCACAGACGGCTGTACGACAAAGGCCAGCAAGCGGGCCGTCCCGGCGATCACGCCCACCTGGGTCAGAGACAGACCGAGTTTGGCCACAAACAGGGGAAACAACGGGCTGATAAAAGAGCTGTAGAGGTCGCCGGTAAAATGGATCAGTGTCAGTGAGAAAATGATACGGAAATTCATCGCGCCGGCGTCCTGGGATCTGGTCATCATTTACGAGCGATGGCCCAGGTCAGCTTTCGCCCGCTCTGAAAAGCTGCGGAACCGCAATGCCTCTTCAGCATTTCCCCGGGATGCATAAATGTTGCTGATCCGGTCGAAATAGACCGCGGCGTTTTCCGGAATCTCCCGCGCAAGGGACAGATACAATTCGAGAATGACAGAATCGCGCACGCCCTCATGGAATGACAGTTCCGCGTATTTGTGCTTGATTTCCGGATCCACCTGGGCGCGGCAGCTTGTGCAGGTGTCTATCACTTCCTTGTAAAGCGCCCGGGCCCGTGACGGGTCGCCTAAAGCCTCATGGGACTTGGCCAGTTCTTTGGCCAACGCTTCATTCCAGCCATATTTATCCAGACAATCCTGTAAATACGCTCTGGCCCCCTCGATGTTTCCGGAACGGATCATCGTCTCTCCCCGAAGTAGAACAATCGCCAGGGACTCGGCAAATTCTTTCGGCACGGTGGCCAGGAGGGTGTCGACCCGCTGGAAATTCTCCTGTTCCCAGTAAATGTCGCACAAAAGCCGATAGGCGGGCAGGGCAGTCGGATGAAAGGTTAAAAAGTTTTCGAGAAGGCGCTGGGCCTCGATGGGTTGATCCAGGTTGACGTAAGCAGACGCCAGTTCCAGGGAGATATAACTTTCCGGATCCGGATGCTCTTCCATGGCGCGGGACAGCAGCTGCGCTGCGGCGTCAAAATCCCCCCGGTTCAAGGCCAGGTAGCCGGCTTTGAAGTTTTCACCGTAACTCAGATACGCATCTCCGACTTCCTCGGGGAGCGTGCCGCACAGTGCCATGAAATACTCCTCGTCGGAAACGCTTTGGGGGTGCATGCCGTGATCGGGTTCGTCCGTGGGTTGTTGCATCAGGTCCGCCACTGCCTCATCCGCTTCCGTGTGCTCGAGGCGTCGGCCTTGGAGTTCACGCACCTGTTGTTCCACGGCATGTCTGTGGTCACCCTCAACGCTCAGCTCAAGCGCAAGGGCCAGAAGATCCTGTGCCTCATTCCAGAAGCCGCCCTCGATCAAATTCTCGGCATTCTGTAAGTGCTCCTGCGCCAGGGCTTCTTTAACCGAGACGAGTTTTCCGGTGATCCGCTCCTGGGCATCCGGATCGGCATTTTGCTCCACTAGTTCCAGCGCGTGCTCATACTCCAGCTTTGCCGGACCCCACTGTTTGGCCCGGAACAGGGCATCTCCCTTTTCTTCCAGCTTTTCCGGAGTGGGGCGGGCAAACAGGTTAAACAAACCCATAATACGGTTCTCCTTCAAAAGGGTCGGTGTCCCGATATCGGCCGATCATCTTATCTGAACATTTCCCGGGAATGCAACCGACATTCACGGGAAAGAGCCTTGAGCGGACATCTTCCTGTTGGAAATTAAACACTTCTGTTTTAGAATAGGGGATAGGTCGAACCGGCCGTCGGACGAAGGCGGCCTGGAATCTGCGAAGCCTGGTTTGGCGGCATGATGCCACACGTTACTCAGTGAGATATCCGATGTGCGGTTCTTCAGAAAGCACAAGTTAGATTGATTTGGATGTTGCGCACCACGAAGACCACGAAGCACGAAGGTAACAAAATGAATTTAGACTATTTTTCTTCGTGTCCTTGGCCTGTCCGCCATAGCGTCGGCGACGGCGGGTGAACCTCGTGGTTAAATAGTCCCTGCTGGAGCTTTCAAGACAAGCGTAATCCGATGATTGGTTACCTCCTACTCCTGGCTGCGGTTCTACTGGTTGTCTATGGCCCCCATTTATGGGCCCGGAGCGTGCTGAACCGTTATAACCAGAGGGAATATTTTTCAGGAAACGGAATGGATCTGGCCCGTTTGGTTCTGGAGCGGCTGGATATCGCAGATGTTGCCGTGGAGGAGACCCCCATTGGAGACCACTATGATCCCAAGGCCAAACGCATCGGTTTGACCCGTGCCAACTGCGGCCGTCGAACGCTCACCGCCGCTGTGGTCGCCGTTCACGAAGTCGGGCATGCCATTCAGGACCACACGGCCTATCGGCCGCTCCGGACACGCACCCGTATGGTCGTTACCGCTGCCAGGCTTGAGCGGATCGGCGCCGCCATTATGATGGGCGTTCCGATCATTGCGATGCTGACCCGGGTTCCTGCCGCCGGCGCCCTGATGTTTCTGGGAGGACTGGCAACATTGTGCATCCCGTTGGTGGTTCACCTGCTAACCTTGCCGACCGAGTTTGATGCGAGTTTCAAACGCGCGCTGCCGATCCTCAATGCGGGTAATTATATTCCCAAGGAAGATCTGCCGGCGGCGAAGAAAATACTGACCGCTTGCGCACTGACATACGTGGCCAGCGCACTGATCGGACTGTTGAACGTGTGGCGATGGATACGGATACTCAGAAGATGACCCTGACATTGCATGAAATATTTTCAGAAAGGGATTGGACGACACAGCAACCATGGATTCGATTACTCAAATAGCTCTCGGAGCGGCCGTAGGCGAAGCCACGCTGGGCCGACGCATCGGTAACCGTGCCGTTCTATGGGGGGGTATCTGCGGTCTCTTCCCGGACCTGGACCTGTTTGTCCCTATTGGAGATGCGGTAAAGTCCTTTACCTATCACCGAAGTTTCAGTCACTCTCTGTTTGTCCTGGCCCTCTTGACCCCGATCTTCGTGCGGCTGATCATGAAGGTGCACCCGAATACCCGGCAGTACCGAAACCGCTGGTATGCGCTGGTTTTTATAGCCTTTGTCACCCATGTGTTGCTGGATTGCCTGACGGTTTACGGCACGCAGATCTTCTGGCCAATGCCGACGCCTCCAATTATGTGGTCGTCGATCTTTATTATCGACCCGGCCTATTCACTTCCGCTGTTTGCAGGGGTTCTGGCCGCTCTGATGCTTTCCCGAAAAGCTACCTTCGGCCATCGGTTCAACGGCGTGTGCCTGGCGCTGAGCACGATTTACCTGTTGTGGGGGGTCGGGGCCAAACTGCATGTCGAACAGGTGGCGCGCACCTCTTTGAAACAGCAGGGTATTGGTTACCACAAACTGCTGACTGTACCCTCGCCGTTCAATACCCTGCTCTGGCGAGTGTTGATCATGGACGATACTGGATACGCAGAATCCTATTATTCCCTTTTTGATCCCAGCCCGGATCTCAAGGTGACCCATTTCCCCAGCCAGCGTCACCTACTCGAGGGGCTCGACAATCACTGGCCGGTCAAACGACTTCGGTGGTTCACCCATGGATTTTATTCTGTTGGGCGGCGCAGCGACGATATTGTGATCACCGATCTTCGGATGGGGGCAGAGCCAAACTTTGTGTTCCGGTTTAAGGTGGCCAGGGTGGGCAATCCCCATGCCCAGCCGACCGAAAGCGAACGGGTCATCAGTGAGCGTAGTTGGACAATGCTCTACGTGATCACCTGGACGTGGCAGCGCATATGGTCGCCCAACCCCGATGTGGGAGCAAGCCATGCCCTTGAATAACGCGAATCCGTTGACCCCGGCCGCTACCCTGGTGCTGGTGCGTCCTGCCCGGACCTCGTTTCAGGTGTATCTGCTCAGACGGAGCCCGAATAGTGGGTTTATGGCCGGCCAGTATGTGTTTCCCGGTGGCACTTTAGAAACCGAGGATCAGGATATCGCCTTCTGGAGAGACCGGGTGGACCTGGATATCGAAGGGATCCAGTCGGGCATCGGCGGGTCAATCCCGGCCGAAGACATCCTGCCGTTTGGAGTGGCGGCCATCCGTGAAACCCTGGAAGAGGCCGGTGTGTTGCTGGCTTCCGGATACTCCTGGTTCGATCGTCAGTTGAAAGAGGTCTGCCGGCGACGACGATCCGAGCAACTTTCAAAAGGCTGGTTCAGGGATCAGACAGCGGAAGATGAGTGGGTGCTCTCTGTATCCGGGCTGAAGCGCTGGTCCCACTGGATTACACCACTAGGTATGGCCCGCAGGTTCGACACTCGATTTTTTCTGGCCGGCATGCCGGACGATCAATCCTGCGTTCCGGATAACCACGAAACCATACATGGCCTTTGGGTGACTCCGGAAGAGGGGCTCCAGGGCAATCTGGATGGCGAGGTTCCATTGAGTCCACCCACCGTTGTGACGCTCCATGAACTCCTGGATTTCCCTGACGTGGAGACGCTGATGGCATCCGCCGCTGAACGTGGCTGGGGGGAGGCGGTGCGTCCTCGAATGGTGAAAATGGAAGAGGGCGCCGTCATAGTGGAACCTTGGGACCCAGACTATGAAGAGGCGACCATTTCAATTGATCCGGCCGGCCTCGACAGCACTGTGGCCCCCGTGGGGCGGTCCTTTTCTCGGATCTGGATTCACCGGGGCTGGTGTCGGCCGGTCGTTACGGCATAGGCCCTGACGGTCGAGCCCCAGAGAATCCAGCATGATCAGAATTTCCTGAATGATAATGTCAGGCTGCTCCCAGAGGATAAAATGGCCGGCATCCGGGATCCGCACCATCTTCAACGGGCCCTTCACCATCCGTTCAACAAAATCGGCATTGGCCGGCATGACCAGTTTGTCCTTGCCCCCCTGGATCACGGTCACCGGAGAAGACATCCTTTCCCACAACGGCATCATCTCCCGCAACTCCCCCTGAAGGGCCATTACCTCGCGGTTTGCCAGTACCAACGGTGTGGGCACCGCCCAATTCACGGCACGGTATGACGCCAAATGATTATACCATCGGGGATCTTCCAGATCCGGATCGATGGAAGGTGCAATCAAGACCATACCGCCAACCTGCTCTGGAAATTCCATGGCCATACGCACAGCCAGCGGAGCCCCCAATGAATGGCCAACCAGTATGGCCCCACAACCGGTGGTATCCTGATTCAAAAGCGGATGCAGCAAATGGGTCTGCCGAGCCAGTGAAGGGAGCAGTTCCTTATAATCGGATTTGCCGAATCCCGGACGGTCTACGGCGATTAACCGGGCCCGGTCCACCAATGGGTCCTGGGCTAGAAATTCTGCGAACGCCTTCCAGGACCCGGGGGTTCCGTGGAGAAATATAACCAGGGGCCGTTGGGTCTCTCCGGCCGCGGCGTAATGGATGTTCCGATCCTCGATGGTGTATTCGTGAAAGGCAGGGGCCGATCGGCCATCAAACAGTTTCGCAGGATCCGTTTCATAGGGGGGCGCACACGCCCACAGCAAGGCACACAGGCCGTAAACTCCGAATTGCAAACCCCTCTGTCGTTGACATCGCTTTCGTTCCATGGCCCCACCCTGGATGCCGGGTGGATTGCAAATTTAGGCACTGGGCCGTTGCGGCCCGGGGTCCTTGGTGGTCAGTCGATCCACCGCGTGCAAATCTAAATATGCTCCCGGATTTTAAAGCCGCAACTGATGGTTGTCGGCGCCTCCCCAGTCGAGCCAATGGATTCGACTAACGATCCGCCGGTGGACCATGGACTGTCGGCTTGCATCCGCGTCTGAGGGGATGATTACCCGGCGGCTGCCTCCAAACGGTTTTGTTTGTGACGGGTTTCGAGAAAAAAGCCCAGGGTTGCCTGGATGACCCCGGTGTCGGCCAGGATTCGCTTGTGACCGAGACCTTCCGTTGCGTGAAGCACCACGTTGGAGGATGTTGCGGATACGGTCTGGGAATCCATAAACGGGATCGTTTTATCTGCCCTGTCGTGGATGATGAACACCGGTGATCGGATTTGATCGATCAGCACGTCTGGATTATCCCTGTTCAGGTCGTAACCGAAATGATGTTCCAGATCCGACACGGCGCTCCGGTAGATCTTTGACGGGATCCCATACAGGTTGAATACGTTAAACAAAATTTCCCGGAGTCTGAGTGCCGGGGCGATCAACACGGCATCCAGGTCCGGGTTTTCCTTCGCGATGCAATTGATGGTTGCGGACGCACCGATCGAATGGCCGACCATCCCGACGATGTTCAGGCCCCTTTTCGGATCCACCAGCGCTCGAAGGGTATCGGTATACTGGAAGTAATTTGTGGCGCTTCCTTCGGAGTTGCCATGGGCCGGTGCATCCAGGGCAATGACGGAATATCCGGCCTCAATAAATGGGGGGAAGAATCTGGAAAAATGGCCGGCGCGCCCATTCCATCCATGGACGAATAGGATCGCGGGTCCATCCCCCCATCGCCAGCATTGGATGATATTGCCGTGAACCGTCAGGCGAAAGGTCTCCCCGGATTCCAGGATTTCCCGTTGCCGGGAGGACAAGGGGCAAGGGGAGGGGGCAAAGAACAATCTGGCCAGAAGGGCTTTGGCGACCGCCGGGGAGAAGAACCACAGAACATTGAACAGGAGGCGGATGGCTCGCTGCTTGATAATAAGTAAACGAACGTTCGTGCGATATCCTGTCAAGTTTGAATAGTGTTTGGGCATGGTGGACTCCATTCTGTAATTTCAGGATGTTACGACCGAAGGGCAGTCATACGGGGCTTACGAACCCGATGCCTTTTTTTGGTATGTGTGAAGCAGTTGCTCTAGGGCCTTTTCCTGGTGTTTCCGGGTGTCTTCGCTCTTGAGCAGATTGTGGTAGAGGTGAAACCCGAGCAGCAGGGAATATAGATCATACGCGAATTGATCCCGGTCGATATCTGCGTCAAAATCGCCGACACGGATGGCGGATTCGGCAATGCGGCGGAGGCTTTCCAGCCAGTCCTCCTGCTGGCGCAGCAGGAAATCTCTGACTTTACCGGGGCGGTCTGTAAAGTCTGAGCTGGCCGATACAAAAATGCACCCTCCTTTGAGCCTGGATGTCCATTGGGTCCAGTTGGCGACCAGGGCCCTGATTCTTGGAATCCCTGCCGGGGTCCTCAGGGCCGGGATTACAATTTTTTCGGCAAACACATCTCCGGCATGTTTGAGGATTTCAACCTGCAGATTCTCCTTGGATTGAAAATGGGCGAACAGGCCGCTTTTAGACATATTTGTTGCCTTGGCCAGAGAACCGATGCTGACCAGGTCCAGCCCCATGGTGCTGGCCATGGATAGGCCTCTTTCGAGAATTGCCAGTTTTGTGTCTTCACCCTTGCTCATAGAACCAAAATAGAACGACCGTTCGTATTTGTCAAGCCGGTTTGAATTTTTTTTTAAAAATGCGACATACACCCCATCCAGCTTCTCCCCTTTTACAATTACCCGTACGTCAAAGGCCTGTAAGAGCAAAGCCATGAATCTCACGTCAGAAAACATTACCGCCGACTGGATTAGAAATCTGATCGAAACATTTATTCTGGAATCCCCGGACAATCTGCTGGGCACGACCCCCACCGAGCCCGTGTTCGACAAACCGCTGGTTGGCTTCTCCAACGGAATGGATCCCGTTTACGAGGAATACGTCCGGCACATCGGCGAGTTTTACCTGACCCCGCTGGAGATCTTTCAGCATGGATGCCCGGATGCCGGCAGTGCCTTGCCCAAAGGCCTGACCGTAATTTCCTGGATTCTGCCATCCACCGCCGCCACCCGCAGGGAGCAGGCTGAAAATACAAGACGGCCCTCGGAGCGCTGGTGCCGGACGCGGCATTATGGGGAAAAATGCAATGACGCCCTGCGACGTCATCTGGTGACCCGTCTGGAAGAAGCCGGTATCCCGGCGGTGACGCCCATGTTGTCCGCATTATGGTCCAAGTCCGATATGGGCCCCTACGCGCCCTGCTCGAACTGGTCCGAGCGCCATGCCGCCTATGCTGCCGGCTTGGGAACGTTTGGTCTCTGTGACGGTCTGATCACACCGGTCGGCAAAGCCATGAGGACCGGTTCCGTGATTGCCGGGCTTGCGGTGCCGCCGTCCTCCCGGTCATACGCGGATCATCATGCCTACTGTCTTTTCTATTCCCATGGCAGCTGCGGCAAATGCATCGAACGTTGCCCGGCGCAGGCCATCAGCCGGGAGGGCCACGATAAACGGCGGTGCATGAACTACACTTACGGAATGAACGCTTATATGAAACGGCAGTACGGCATCGACAATACGGCATGCGGTCTGTGTCAGGTCGACGTACCCTGCATGGATCATATTCCCTCTTCGGAGGAGGGATGATCCCCTCTATGTGGAGTCGACGGGGATGAATTTCAGCGAACAGATTACACTGGGCCGAACCGGACTCAAGGTCGGGCGGCTGGGCCTATCTTCCAGTTATGGAGCACCTGCAGCCGCTTTCGAAGAAGCGTTTGATCGCGGCTGCAACTATTGGACCTGGGGAGCGTTCATCAAAGGACGGTCCTCTCAAATGAAAGCCGCCATCAAAGGAATTGTCGGTGCCGGGCGGCGGGATGATCTCGTGTTGGCCATGATCTCCTATGCCCATAACAGCATCCTGACCGAGTTCTTTTTGAAGAAGGGCCTAAAGGCTGCCGGGATTGAATATGCGGATGTTTTGATTCTGGGATACTATCCCAAACGACCGCCCCAGAGGGTTATTGACGGGGCCCTGGGTCTGAAAGAAAAAGGATTGGTGCGTTTCATCGGTCTGACCAGCCATAATCGAAAGGTGTTTCCTCTTCTGGCTGAAGAGGGGCTGTTTGATATCTTTCACGTTCGCTACAACGCTGCCCACCGCGGTGCGGAAACCGAAACCTTTCCCCACGTGACCGGGGAAAATCGGGCCGGAGTGGTATCCTTCACTGCGACATCTTGGCAGCAATTGCTCAAACCGGGAAAAATGCCACCGGGTGAACCGGCCCCCACCGCTTCGGACTGTTACCGGTTCGTCCTCTCCCATTCCAGTGTAGATGTCTGCATGGTCGGTGTTAAAAATATAGACCAGATGCGACAAAACATATCGGTTCTCGACGCCGGTCCCATGACGCCGGAAGAGCTCGACAGAATGCGGGCAATTGGAGACCATATCCACTCCAAGCGATAGAGATATTCGAATTTGGACAGACTTGATACAGGACAGCGGATGGAGTATTCTCTGCTGATTCAACCAACATTATTCAATTCCACACGGCATCCATGACCATGTCAGTCGACATATTAATTGTATTCACCGCGGCCGGTGCGCTGGTGGCCGGCATGCTGATCGCATGGCTCATCATGCGGGGCCAGGTTGTGCGCAGCCGGCAGGAAGGGGATCGAGAAATCGAGCGGTTGACGTCCGCGACGCATGAAAAGGACGTCGCGATTCAGGCGCTGGAAGATCGGCTTTCCGAATCCACGACGGCCGCAGCGCGCCTGGAAGGTGATCTTAGAGACCTGGAAAAACGGCTGGCCGTTGTCGAACATGACAATCAGAGCATTCCCGGTCTAAAAGAACAACTCACGGAGCGATCCCAGCGGGAAACTCAACTCCAGCAGGAAATCCGGGAGATCTCCACATCCCTTGCCCAGGAGAAGGAGCGGACGGTTCACTTAAAACGTGTCGGTGACAGGCTTGCCGAGCGAGAACAGACCATTGACGACCTCAAAGAGCGGATTGCCAGGCAGGATTCACTGAACAGTGAATTGAGCGCGCGCATGGAGGAGGAACGCAAGGCCGCAGAAGAAAAGCTGGTCTTGCTGAATGACGCCAAGGCAGAGCTGACCAACCAATTCCAGGTTCTGGCCCAGGAGATTCTCGACCAGAAAGGCAAAGTATTCAGCGAACAGAGCAAAGACGGGCTCAAAACACTGCTGGATCCCTTTCGGGACCAACTGCGAGAGTTCAAGCAGAAAGTCGATGATGTCTATGTCCATGAGGCCAAAGAACGGGCGACCCTAAAAACGGAAGTGGAAACCCTGCGTGATCTGAACCAGCGTATCAGCCAGGAAGCCATTAACCTGACACGCGCTCTCAAGGGGGATAAAAAAGCCCAGGGGTCCTGGGGAGAATTGATATTGGAGCGGGTCCTCGAGCAATCCGGGTTGCGCAAAGGCGTGGAGTATGAAACCCAGGGATCGTTCCGGGATGCCGAGGGTAAACTGCTGCGGCCCGATGTCATTGTGCACCTGCCCGAGCAAAAGGATGTGGTGATCGATTCGAAGGTTTCCCTGCTTGCATATGAGCGTTACGCCAGCGCAGAAGACCCATCAGAACGGGCGACCGCCCTATCGGAACACGTGCGCGCCGTGAAAGCGCACATCGATGAGTTGGACAGCAAGGACTACTCCAATCTCAAGGGGCTCCGGAGCCTCGACTTTGTCTTTATGTTTATGCCCATCGAGGCGGCCTTTGTGGCGGCGTCTAAAGAAGACGAGAACCTGTTCGCCTATGCCTTCGAAAAACGGATCATCGTCGTGATGCCATCCACCTTATTGGCGACTTTGAAAACCATCGAGAATATCTGGCGCTACGAGCGACAGAACCGGAACGCCCAGGCCATTTTCTCACGGGCCCGGAACATTTATGACAAACTGAGACTTTTTATCGAAAGCATCGAAAAACTGGGCCGGCAACTGGACACGGTTCACGGCACCTACGAGGAAGCCATGAATCGATTGTTGCGCGGGAAGGGAAACGTCATCAGCCAGTTAAGTCAGTTCCCGGGGCTGGGGGTTTCGGTAAAAAAGGAGCTGCCCCGCACCGTCACCGATATCGCAGAAATCGAAGGGCTGGGGATAATCGAGCCTGAAGAAGAAATATCAGAGGAGTAGACATACCTTCCGACGCGTCACTGTGCACTGAATCTTCCAGCAAAGAGAAACCCGATCCATGGATTTGATCAGCGTATCGGCTGGAATCATCGTCCACGACGGGATGTTGCTTATCGCCAAGCGTCGACCGACAGCCGTGCTGCCCAATGCCTGGGTGCTGCCCGGCGGCAGACAGGAACCGAATGAAACACCGGAGGCGTGCCTGAAACGGGAACTGAAGGAAGAATTCGCCATCGAGGTGACGGTCGGTGAGAGCGTCGGCTCCCACACGCATACGTACGATTTTGGAACCGTGGAACTGACGGCATTTCGAGCGGATTGGGATGATGGCGATTTTAACTCCAGAGACCATGAGGAAATCCGGTGGGCCTTTCCCCATGAACTGGATCAGTTCAACTTTGCCCCTGCCGACCATGCCGTGATCCGGCGAATCATCAGCGGAGAAATCGAAATATAAGTAATTTGGCTTGCCAAATGACTCGGGGGTAAAAATCGTGGACCCGGTTGTCTTTCGATTCTCCAGATCTTCGTGGGCCTGAGCGGCGTCGCGCAAGGCGTAGGTCTGGCGAACCTCGATTTTCACAGCGCCTCTTTCAACCACATCAAACAGGTCCCGGGCATGGGCCAGTAAATCCTTCCGGCGCGCGGTATAAGCCATCAGGCTCGGGCGGGTCAGAAAAAGTGATCCCTTGGCGGCCAGCACAGCGATGTCTACCGGCGGAATTGGACCGGATGCCTGACCGAAGCTCACCATCATTCCCATGGGGCGCAGGCAATCGAGGGAGTTCATAAAGGTCGCCTGGCCGACCGAATCGTAGACCACATCCACACCCCGGCCCCCGGTGATTTCCTTTACGCGTTCCACGAAGTCTTCTTCGGTATAAATGATGGGATGATCGCACCCATGACTGCGGGCGAGATCGGCCTTGGTCGCCGACCCAACGGTTCCAATCACCGTGGCTCCCAAGTGTTTTGCCCACTGACAGGCGATGGTACCGACCCCTCCGGCGGCGGCATGGACCAGAATCCAATTGCCTTCCTGAACTTTGTAACAGCCAAAGAGCAGATACCGGGCCGTCATGCCCTGCAGCATCATGGCCGCCGCCTGTTGATAGGGAATGCTCTCAGGAAGTGCTACCAGACGATGGGCCGGGATGTTTCTGACTTGAGCATAGGCGCCCGGTGGAACCCCGGCATAAGCCACGCGATCGCCGGGCTTGAACTCGGAGATCTCTTCTCCAACGGCTTCCACCACCCCTGCACCCTCCATGCCCGGTATGGCGGGCAGGGACGGTAATGGATACAGGCCGGTGCGGTGATAGACATCGATAAAATTCAGACCAATCGCTTCGTGCCGCAGAAGGACCTCTCCGGCGCCGGGCTGACCCGGGTCATGGGTTTCCCAGCGAAGTACTTCGGGGCCTCCGGTGTGTTGCATGATGATGGCGTTCGGCATGGTTTATCCCCCTTCTCCGATAATCTCATTCCACAGTTCCAATATACGTGCCGGCCTTTTTCAATGCGTTGACCATCTGGTCAGGTCCGATGACCTCCGGGTTGTACCACACCATATTGATTTCACGGAATCCGCGAAATCCTTTGGTGACGGCGACCACACCTTCCAGCCCTTCCAGGGCGGCTTGGCCGACGTCATATCATCGAACGAAAAAGGTAATTTGTTTCGATGTCTGCTGCCCATCGCCGGCGACCGCAGGCACGGCCATTGCCAACATGACCAGCACGGTAACGAGTATTCTGGATGGTTGCATGGCAATCGTTTCCTTAATATCGGAAGACATCTGTCCAGGGGCAGACAAACAGATCCGAGACCAGGCATCCGCTGATGACGGCCCAAATTACGATGATCCATGTGATGAGGCGCCGGGGTTGTTTCATGGGTATGACGACCGGTATTTTTATTTCAGGGGTCTCGGATAATTTATTTCAACATAGGCATCCCAGCGTTTTTGGCAAATCTCTGCCGATTGGACGTGTTGATTTTCCAATGTGCTTTTCGGTATGGTCCGTGCAACGGAAACGCATGTTGCGCTAATTTAAAAAGGGGGAGTCTTGTGATTCAAATTGTCAAACGGTTTTTTGGCAAATCCGTATCCGACGGCCGACCGCAGGCCGGGCAGACAACACAGCACGATGTCCGGGTGGCGGCCTGCGCCCTTTTTCTGGAAATGGCCCGAATCGACAGTTCATTTTCCGAAGATGAAACACAGGAGATTCTGTCCATCCTTCAGGACAGGTACGGGTTGTCACCGGACAACGCAACGGAGTTAATGGCGGCGGCCGACCGGGAACTTAAAGAGAGCGTTGATCTGTGGCAGTTTGCCCGCTTGATCAACGAGAATTACACCAACGAGGAAAAGCTCGAAATCATCGAAATGCTCTGGCGGATCGTGTTTGTCGACGGAAAGCTGGACAAACACGAGAATTACCTGATGCATAAACTCGAACAACTGCTGCGCCTTTCCCATAAGCAGCTGATCGATATGAAGCTTAAGGTGCTGCACGGCAATCCGGACATTTCATGATGTCTTCCCAAAGTTTGGTGAAACGTCCAGATAGACCCGGTCGTTTCATGATATCCATAACTATCAGATAGTTATGAGCTTTCTGAGTATGAAATCCCTGTGGGTAGAAAAATGTTTATCATTGGTGTATATATATAAGTTGAATCTTTCTCTGATACACCTGTAATTGGAGGTTGTCGCACAGTGGGCCGAGATTATATCGACGAGCTAGTGCATGCGATCGAGCGGGTGGTGACGCCGGATGCTGCGTCATTGAGGGAGATTCTGTTTGTCGCCGGAATGCCGGAACAAACCCAGAACCTCCGGTACCTGGGCTACAACCGACAGATTATCACCGAGGAGTTCCGTACCCTGGAATTTTCAGCGGTGGCTGTGATCAACAATAGACGGATCGGCCGGTGGCGGTTAACAGGGCGTAAAAAGAAGCTCAGCCAATTAATTTTCAGCGCTCGATGGACCCGGAATCCGCTGGATCTATTCCTGAACAATCTCAGATGCCACTCGGAAATGATGGACATTCTGGCATCTGCGGATACGGATTATACCCTGCTGGGCATTCTCCAACTGGATCAGTTGCACGGAACCGATGTGCTGACCCACAATTATCGGTACATCCGGCCAGTGATCGCAATTCCCAATATCCACGACGATGCCCTCAAGACTGTCAGGGAGTTTGAAGCAGCCAACGAGATGAGAGAGTCTCGAATAACGGGCTCGCTCCTATACCGAAAATCCGGTCTCCAGATGCGCAGCCACTAGCCCGAACAAACGACAGCCGATCAGGAAGTTGTTTTAATTTGTTATAGGATGGGTTGGCTTCAGTTGTCGGTATGGCGGTTGCCGAGAATCGCCTTTTTCAGAGCATTGCTGATCCACCGGGCAGGACGACCGGCTAGAGAATAGCCGATGGTTGCTACCATCACGTATACCAATGCACGAGCGGCGGAAGTGAGTTCCGGTGGGAGTAGTCCCGGGGTCGCCACAAAGGATAGAATCAAGCCCAGCACAATCCGCCAGGTTTCGGTTGAAAAGAGAATATAGAAGATAATATAACTCGGTGTCACAGGACGGTTGGTCACTGAATTGCTCCTTGGAAAGTCCACACCTAATTATTGGGTTACAGGTAACCCAACTTCGAGCCCGCACATCGAACAATCGATTCCAACTTGTCATCTCGATAGCAGGCCATTACCGGAATTGCCTGTGCGTCGTTGACCCGTTTCAGCTCTCTGATGTACGCAACAGTGGCTTCAATGACCTCCCGGGTCAGGGAAAACATCTCGGCGAAATCATCAACGGAATACTTGCCCCAGTCCCGAATAATGTGTTCCACCTGTTCCACCGTGGGCAGCTTTTCTTTATCAATACCGGTCATGAGCTCTCTCTCCAGCAATTTATTATTAAACCACAAACGGGAGGTCAACGACTAACACCAATGTAATGTCACGGATGCCGATATACAATCGGCGGCTCCTCGGCGCGTCATTTACTGTCGCCAATGGGATATGGCATTGGCGTAATATTGCATCAGCGCCTGTTCATTCGGATCCATCCGGTACGTATCTTTGTCAGCGATCAGCACCCGCCGCAATTGCAGCAAATGGACCGCCCCGGCGATGACGTGGGCCAGGGAACTGCGTGAAATCTCGAAAACCGGTCCTCCGGCGGCCTGGAGGTCGTGAATCAGTCTGCCGGCGCGATCCTCTATGTCCAGAATACTGAGAGGCAGTTCTCCGGATTCGAGAAACACCGTCGCCACCACCGACACAGGAAGCACCGGTATAACCTTCTGAACGTCCTCCATAAGGGTGTCACATAACCGCTGAACTTCAGGAAATCGGTCATTCCGTTCCAGTCGGCTGAAGTCGATCCCGTGATCCGTGCAGAAATTCCGCATCGACACCGGATGGCCGAAATTCACACACGCATATCCGTAGCGCTCCCATCGGTTCAGCACCATTAGAACAAGGCTTCTTCGAATGAATCGGATCGTCGTTCGAAACACAAACCAGCGGCTGCGTTTCTCGGCGGAAGGATCCAGATCCCGCAGGAGGCTTCGATCCTCCAGGGTCCTGTCGTAGTTGACACCGACGGGAATGAAAACGATGTCCCGGTCCGAGTTCGGGACATAGTCTCTCAGCATATAATCCACCAGGCCCAATTTGGGTGTGTGCAAGCGGCCGTCGCGGCTCAACCCCCCTTCCAGAAACACGGCCTGGCAGACCCCCTCCTCGGTGGCCATTTGGACATAACGTTCAAGGATTCGCCGATAGAGGGGATTGGTGCCTGAATTTCGTCGAACGAAAAATGCACCCATGGCCCGGATGAGAGTTTGCAACGGCCAGATTCGGGCCCACTCACCTACGGCATAGGACAGGGTCGTTCGTTCGGCCGCAAGAAATGCCACCAGAATGTAATCCATGTTGCTTCGGTGGTTCATGACAAATACGACGGTCGATTCCGGATCCACTTCAGCGAACTGCTCGTTGTCCAGCAGACCGACGCGCACCCTGTAGAGGAGCCTGGCCACCTTCTTCGCCAGCCAATATCCGATTCGAAAGTAGAGGTAGGCATTGAAGGACGGCACGATTTCACGGGCATACGTCAACGCCTTTTTCTGTGCCACTTCCAGAGGCATTTCCTTGTCCTGAGCGTAATCCTGGACTGCTTGAAGAACTTTGGTGTCATATGCCAATCGATCGATAAGCACCTGACGTTTGGTGAGCTGAAAGGGCCGTATTTCGATGTCCAGTCGAGAACTTATTTCATTCAGTACGCGATTGATTTTTCGCCGGATAAACCAGCGGGTGCTGGGGATGAGGATTTTGTCCAATAGTGCCAGACTGGCAATACCGACCAGTACCAGAAACAACCACAGCGAAATGGTCACCTGATCCGTCACTGTCAAAATCTCCCTAAAGCTGGACGATTCATGCCCTGTTCAAGGGGAAGCCTTCACTTTCGGCAGGAGCAGTTGTCACGTATCTGACGGGATAATTCAAGAGATATCATCATCTGGAAGGCGTCCGGAACTAAACCTCGGCAACACAACGGCGCGTCTTGCACCCACCTTTAATATCTTGTTATAATCCTAACATTCGCCAGACGTTCTCCGAAGGACGGTTTGAGCCCGACTGTGGGGTCCGGGTCGATCACGCATAAGGGTTTGGTCCTTCTCCACACGGTACTGAAGCTCCCCCGACCCGAAAATAGTGTGAACGTAGCCCCTGAACGATATGGCCGGGTTGGCGGGGAAGGGAGGATTCCATGATCACGGTCAGCCAGATCATGACAACGGAACTGATTACCTTGACACCGGAGACAGAAATCACCAAGGCGGCAGAGATCCTTTTGACAAATCGTATCAACGGGGCCCCGGTGGTCGATGAGGAAGGCCAACTGGTCGGCATCCTCTGCCAGAGCGATTTGGTCGCCCAACAGAAAAATCTTCCGGTTCCCACCATTTTTTCCCTACTTGAAGGCTATATTCAACTCTCGCCTCGAAAAATTGCCGCTCTCACCGTGGGAGAGGCCATGACGCCGGATCCCGTCTCCGTTCGGCCCGATACCGGGATCGAGGCCGTTGCGGCGCTCATGGTGGACAACAATTTTCACACCCTTCCTGTGGTCGATGGCAATACACTGGTCGGAATCGTTGGAAAGGAAGATGTTCTCAGAACCCTCATCACTCCAAGTATTTCATAAAATAGTTTCCGTTATAAATCGCAACCTGAGACAATCACCCCTCGCACCCTTCAAAACGGTCTCCAACCCACAACAATTGGTGTTATGAAACGGATAAAATTGTTGTTCCCTCGTCGCAGACAATTCTTTACCCTGTGGGACCAATAAAAAATAGTAATATTATAAGCATGTTATTGGTGCACCCAGAGTTTTTAAGATCTGCTGAGAAAATGGGTACAGAACTTGCAAACTTCATGGGGGCAATGACGATCACGTGCCATAATGACCCGATTTCGGCCGGGAGGTACGATGAGATGCGGGTGTCCAAAAACAGGGGTTCGGTGGCGGAGGAACAACATGAGTAGGACCACAATGGACATGTCAGACACAACCGGGTTGCATCCGGTACCGGAAGAGGAGCTGCTGGAGAGACTTGTAAAGGCCTGTTGCAGAGATTGTGAGCATACGGCCTTTGCCGGGCGAACAACCGTCGAAAACATCATGGATTCAGACCATCAGAGTGAATCGATGGGGCAAAAAGGCCGGGTGCTCTGGGATCTCTTCAGCGAGCTGGTTCATGAACGGTCAAGGGGGAAGTTTCTCAAGCTGCGGGAATTGATTATAGAAAGCGGCAACTATACCCCCTACGCCGGTCTGATTGAAAACATGGAACGATGCTTGAATCTGGAAGGATATCCGCAGGTTGTTGAGCTGTACAAGGGATCGTGGCCGAACTGTTTGCTCAGCCCCAGGGCTCACCTGCTGCTCGGTCGCATCTTTCAGATTCAGGGAGACACAGAGAAGCACGACTCCGAAGAAGCCCTGGCCTATGCGGTCCTGGATCTCATATTGAAAAGTGGCGACGGGACCAAACATAACCCCTATTGTGTGCTGCACCTGACCGATGAAACGGATGTACTGATCGCTCTCGAAAAAGAGAAAGTAGGAGAGGAATTGATCGAATGCAACGGTCGTTACCTGGATTGTGTCATGACCGATGACGAGCAGGAGATCTACTTTGATGTTACCGACATGATTCTGAGGGGTCAGGATCGTGAAGAAGATTTAGATCAGCAAATAGCGATTTAGCCGGAGCAAAAACATATATCCGGCCTCGTGCTGGGCCTTCGATGTCATCATGGGTTGCTGTATAATATCCGATCATTTATGCGTTCGGCAGGGATAAGGCTTTCCGGACATCGTTCTCGTGTATGCGGGCATGCTCATAGGCCCAGCGTATGAATCTTCCCAAACGGCCGTGACCGTGAAAAGCATGCCGGCCCTCACGGTCCAGGTCCTGCTGAGTCATTTCTTCCACCATTTGAATCGTTTCGCCGCGAACCGCCTCGAAACGATTCACCATTTCCTCCATTGACAGGCCGTCAAGTTTTCTGGGTTGGGTACGGTTGAAGCGAGCCACGTCAAAATCCTCCGGGGAGCCCGGGCCTCCTTCGAGGATGTTTTGAAACAGCCGCTGCATGGAGGCTTCGATCGTGACCAGATGGGCAAACACCTGACGGGCGGTCCATTGTGGACCGTCGGTGTATACCCCGGTAGCGAGCTGATCCGGTCCCAGGGAGGTAAAAAAAATGACGAGTTCCCTGGCGTTTGCGCTAAGCTCCCGAATAAGCTCTTCTTTCGTGTCGCTCACAGTGACTCCTTCGATGGGCGGCAGTTGCATGTCACAAGCACTCTTACCACATGTCTCGCACCGAAACCAGTTTCCGGGCCATCTCCTTTATGTGATCCCGATGATATTATCGGGATCGGAAATGTTGAGCGGGATCCGGAGTTAGGGTTTCGCCGCTCGCCGGAGGGGCTTCAAGCGGCTCACCGAAACGGTCCATGAGCGCTGCGGCGATCGAATGGACCCTGTTGCCAATTTATCTGCAGAGACATATGTTTCCTTGTGTGCCGAATCTATCTATGCTTCAGAGGAGACACCGATGTTCCGAGCCGTGTTCATTATTATCCATGTTCTTCTGGCAAGCTATTTTTTAAAGATGGGATTTGATGCCTACGAAACGGGCCGTCCGGTATGGGATACCGGCGCGATTCCGATATTCTGCGCATTCTGGTTTTTATTCGCCGCCCTAAGCTTTTATCTGAAGAATGCCTGGATGGTGACCATGTTCACCTTTGCCATGGGCGGGATCAGTCTGCTGTACCTTTTCATCGGCGGTATTACGGAGCTCAGCATGTACGGCGAAGCCGCCGATGTGAGCGGCGCGACCATGCCCATCGTCAGCGCTTTTTTCATTTTTCTGGTATCCGGTCAGATTTACGCCATGGTTATGGGACGGAAGGGAAAGAAGGACTCGGGAGCAGGATAGATATCCCGTAGATGCCCGCCCAGGGTGCATCACCGCCCAGCCACCTTTTTTCTTTCGGTTATACGGGATCTGGTGTATGACCTTGTGTTATGAATTTCTTCAGTGGCATCTCCTATAATCTCCAGGGATTGAAACTCGGATTGAAGTCCCCCCAGTTGCTGGCACTGGGCCTGGTTCGTCTTGTAGTGGTCATCGGATTCACCATACTGGCCGCGGGGCTCGCCCTGGCCTACCATGACGATATCCTGTTGACCTTATGGGCCAGACCGGAAAGTTGGTGGCTCGTCTGGCTTTGGTATCTGGTGTCATGGATGCTGGGCCTGGTGTTATTCGGACTCGCAACCGCTGTCGCCTATCTTGTGGCCCAGATCCTGTTTGCCGTAGTTATCATGGACATCATGTCCCAGATTACGGAGCGGCGTATGTCCGGCGACGTTCAGGCGGGCACCAAAATGGGATGGATCTCCTATTTTATATTTCTCCTCAAGCAGGAGATCCCCAGAGCCGTACTACCGGTGTTGATCAGTCTGCTGGTCATGGTGGTGGGCTGGCTTACCCCCCTTTCTCCAATTACTACGGTTGTCGGCAGCCTGGCGGCGGTCACATTTCTGGCCTGGGACAACACCGACCTGGTTCCGGCCAGGCGGCACGAACCCTTCGGCGCCCGTTTCAGATTCCTATTCCGCTATTTCGCTTTTCACCTCGGTTTCGGGCTATGGTTCCTGATCCCGGTCCTCAACATCCTGTTTCTGTCCTTTGCTCCGGTTGGTGCGACATTGTTTTATGTGGAGCGCTTTGATGGGAAGGAACAGCCGTAAAATTTAGAAAACCATGGAGCGGCTCCTTCTCGGGCCTTTGCGGATGATGCCTCATAGCCCGGCGGGTGTCCGGGAGCAGCTGAGGGTTTCACCTCTTACTTAATCCGTAGCGTTTTGGTGAATAAGGATTGGACCCATGGAGCAGTATGATATCGCTATCATCGGTGCAGGACCTGGGGGGCTGGCCTGTGCCATCAAGGCGACGGAGTTCGGCCTGAGCTATGTGTTGCTTGAAAAAGGATCGAATGTATTCCAGGGAATCATCGATTCCTACCCTCGAGGGAAAAAAGTGTATCCCACCATACCCAAGGGAGAGTCCGGGCCTTTTCCCATTGCTGAACTGGAACCGGAAGACACCAACGAGCCGGTTGAAGAGTACCTGGAAAAGATCCAGCGCTGTGTTGAAGAGAAGCATATTGATATTCGCTTTCAGGAAGAATTCAAGGACATTCAGCAAGGAAAGGACGGATTCACGGTTAAGACCCGAAATAACCGGTATCGCGCCGCCAACGTGGTGTTGGCATTCGGAAGCAACATCCCGGTAGATCTGGGCGTGTATGGCGAGGCAAAGACGGTGGCGAGAAAATTGGACAATCCGGAGGATCACTTTGGCGCTCCCACGCTGGTCCTCGGAGGTGGAAATGCTGCTGCAGACGTTGTCGCAGCGTTATCCAAAGCCAAACGTGCGGCCAATGACCCGACGCCGATATACTGGGGGCATCGCATGGAAAGTTTTAAAGTCAACAAGGACACGGCTCGAGACCTGGGCATTGAGATTCTCCTGGGGGGCAACATCAAAATTCTTCAGGGAGCCGTTCCCCGTATCGGGGAGGTCGACGAAGACGGCGTGGAGCGGCTTGTCATCCGTGTTCAGCAAATTCCCATCGGAGAAGGCGCCAAGCTGCATCAGGGAATGAGTTTCCCCATGAAGCACGTTATCGCGTGTATCGGAACCCAAGGGCCCTCTCCGGTTTTTGACAAGCTGGGACTTCAACAGATCACCTGCACCGGCGGGATATGTCGCATCGGAAAAGAAGGGGCCCGCCTCATCCTGCTGAATTCCGTTTTTCAGACGAGTGTGGAAGGAATCTTTGTCGTGGGCGGGGCGATCAGTCCGGCCTATATAGCAATCGAGACCGAGGGCGCGTTCAAGGAACGCAAGCACTCCAATCTGATCTACACCGCCGTCAAGGATGCGGTGATCGCAACGGAGGCTATCGCCCGTCGGATGGATAGGAATGAAAAAGATGCAGATTAAATCCAACCTGCCGGATCACAAGCCGAAAAAAATTGTACTCCAGGTCGACACACCGGATATTGATTTTTCGACAGCCAGGGAAATCGCCCGGGAGGCTGTTCAAAAAACCGGGGCCGATGCCATGCTGCTCTCCTGGCACAATAAGAAGACCGGCGAATTCTACCCCAAAACCGAGTGCGGCAGGGACGACCGCCCGCCATGGGTCGTGTTCGCCGAGTCGAGGGGGGCAAATCTGATCGTGGATATCAACGACGGCGATTTCCAATTTTATTTTCTTCTGCTTTGATTTATGTCCGTTAGCCCGTTAGCCCGTTAGCCCGTTAGCCCGTCTGCCGGTTTGCCGGTGACGCCGGGATACAAGATTCAGGATCCAGGATTCAAGATACTCCGATCAAGCGTTGACTCTCGGCTCACGTGGCTTGCATCTTGTATCTTATATCCTGCATCTTTGTATCCAGTCTGCATCCAATCCGCCGTCGCTAAAGCTATGGCGGACAAGAATCCAAAATCCAAAATCTAAAATCCAAAATACGGAACGCTGCTCGCCTCTCGTTTGACAGACTAGCCGACCACCTATAAGTTAAACCATCGCCTATGCCGTAATCTTCTTTTTTTCCTGGACTTACAGCCAATGAAAGAGGTTAACGCATCATCCGGCCAGGATACCGTGGCCAATCTCTGGGAAGTCATTTTGCAGGAATTGGTGCGCCGGTTTCCGGTATGCCTGTCCAGCGACGAATTTCATTACTTCCCCCAGGCGCGGACGACACCCATGGATGGAACCGTGTGGGACAACTTTTCCGCGGAATCGGTGGGGGCACTGGTTCCCAAGCTGTCCCGCTGGGAGTCGGACTTGGCCGGCGTGGCGGCATCCTCCGGTAACCGCCATTCCCGCATCGATGCGGTTATGGCCGGGCGGGTTATCCGAACTCTTAAAGAACAACTCACGGAAGTGCGTTTTCATGAGATTCAGCCGACATTCTACCTCACGATTGCTGCCATCGGTCTGGCCGAAGCCTTGGAGGACGGGCCCGATCACTGGCGCATGCGTGTCGAGGGACTCCCCGGATTTCTGGACCAGGCACGGCAAAATCTGCAGCAGATCCCGCATCTGTTTCGTGAACTGGGCCTGGAGATGATCGTAAAGTTAAAACATTGGCTCCGGTCAATGGTGGTATGGGGCGCGAAACTGCCGCCGGCTCTGGAAGCGTTTGATCGGTTGGACGATCACCTGCGCGCGGTTCCAGTTGCCCGCGAGTTTCGTCCGGCACCGGGTGTTTACGACCGTATTGTCCGGGAGCATATTGGATGCGGGATGGATCTGGCGGAAATCTCCTTACATTTGGACGCAGAGATTCGAGAGACACGACAACTGCTGGAGGAGGCATCGTCACATTTAAGTCCTGGAAAGGCCTGGGCAGAGACGCTTGCCGATCTCCCGGTTCCCGCACACCGGGACGGGGTAGTTGGGCTGTACCGGATCACCATTGATGCGATTGGGCAACATTGCCTCGAGCAGGGGTTGGTCCGTCGCGGAATGTTGGCCGACTGTCCAATTACCGTGGCACCCGTACCCGATTATCTGTCGCCCGTCCGCAGTGCCGCCGCATACAGCATGCCTCCCGGCCATCCTCCGGAGGGCGGGACGTTTTTCATCACCGACGCCGATGACAGTGCTTCGGCTCCAACCGACTGGCGTCTTCTGACAGCCCACGAAACCTTTCCGGGGCATCATTTGATGGACACCCACCGGTGGAACCTGACGCGGGTCCTGAGGAGACATATCGAGTTTCCGCTGTATTACGAGGGATGGGCCAGTTTTTCAGAAGAAGTGTTATTCGATACGGGATTGTTCGAAGGACCGGTGGATCATCTTCTCATGGCCAAACGCCGGTTCTGGCGCGCCATGCGAGGCCGGATTGATTTCGATTTGCAAACCCGAAAAAAGACAACGGAGGAAGCTGCCGAGTTTATGACAGACGCCGGGCTGGCGCCGGAAACCGCGCTGGGGATGGTTCGACGGTATGCCTTGAAACCCGGCTATCAGCTCAGTTACACTATCGGCCGGATCCGCTTCCGCCGTCTCTATGATCGCTTTGTCGGCATGGGAGGATCCCCGGCAGAGTTCACCCGACACGTTCTGACCGAGGGAGAAATCGGTTTGGATAACCTAGAGGATCTGCTTTTCAATGAGAACCCTTCTCAAAACCGCATCTAAGGGCCCATGGCGGTGTTGCAATGGCCAGGTTATACGCCAGCGCTTGTTGAACACATTTTAAAACCATAAGATGTGAAATCCCGCTGGCCGGCGGAGCCCTGGACCCTGATCTACGTTTTTGAGAAAGGTTCTATAAAAACGATTTTACGGAGGGAGGAGAATATTGAACGGTTTTCTTGGATATCACTCTGAATGGAATCTGGGCAGTCCGGGCGGATACGATTATCAGCGGATGACCCAGGAGATCGCAAAGGTCGTCTGGCAGAAACTGAATGACATGACCGATATCGGCGTTGAGCTTGACTTCGATCATCCGTTTCTCTACCCGGTGGTCGGGTTTTCTCAAATGCTGGTTGACGCCCATCGCCGGCGGGAAGGGGCTCAACCCGGCGTTGTCGCCATTGTTGCAGAAGAAGAAACCCTTGCCGATGTTACCGAGAACATCAACATTGCCGAGCGATTGGATCGGATTGAAGGGATTACCGGAGTGCTGGCCGCACCTCACGAATTTGAACTGAAAAACGGTCGTACCTGTTTCCGCGGGGAGCCGGTATCCCTTATGTTTATGGATTTTAACAATGACGTACTCCTTCGGCTGCACCGTCAGCATGACCTGTCGCCGGTTCTGCAGGCCGTTCGCGATAACCGGGTCATCAATCCTCGGGGAACGGAGCCCATCAATGTCAAGAGCATGTTCGAAGTGTTCACCGGGCCCCTTGCCGGAAAATTTACCGCCGAGACCCAGGCACGCACGCCCTGGACGCGCCGCTTTTTCGATCGACAGACCACCGGCCCTAAAGGAGAAGCGGTAGCCGACCTGGTGGCGTGGACCCGTGAGCGCTGGAACGAACTGGTGCTCAAGCCGGAACGGGGATATTCGGGCAAAGGGGTGCGTGTCGGAGAGGTGAACCCGGATAGGGACGAAGCCATTGAACTGGCACTCCGGAAAGGCCATTACATCGTTCAGGAACGTGTGCCGCTGGGGATGTGGGCCGAAGAGATCCCGGAGATCGATCCCGACCGGCAGGGGATCCTGCTGAGCCGGCGCCAGACCGATTTCCGATGTCTGATGGGGCCGGGGACGGTCTTCGGCTTTCTCGGAAGATATGGGGATATACCGACCAACGTGGGCAGCGGGGGCGGCGTACAGCCCATTGGGGTGCTTAATTCCGGGTCGGAGGTGCGGGAAGCCGTGGATCGCATTAACCGGGCGGTGTTGAACCTGGATTACCGGCATGCGGCAGAGCTCCAGGAGATGCAGAATGAGCTCGCACTTCAGAAGAAATTCACCTACCTGCTGGGACCGATAAAGATCGCTTTGCGTCCCCGGATTGTAACGACGGATCAGTTGAAAGCCCTGGAGAATTATTGCTTTGCCATGTGGGAAGACTGCCTGACCCTTGAAAGGATGTGGCTTGCCGGGGAGCTGGACGAGTATGTCGACATCGAGGAAGAAGAACTTGAGATCGCCCGTATGCAGCCGTGGGCCGGTGGGGCGGCTATCTTCGCCGCAGACGGTCTCTTCGGTTTTGGTGCCGAGCTGGAGGATGTATGAGTATCGAGGTCAATCCGGAGTGGTGGAAAACCCTCTTTGACGACGTCTACCTGGCAACGGATGCCCGGTCGGTGTGCAACGACGATCTGACACGCCGTGAGGTCGATGTGTATTGCGAACTGGTTCCGTTTCGGAAACAGGATCGCATTCTCGACCTGTGCGGCGGGCACGGCCGTCACAGTCTGGAACTCTGCCGGCGCGGATATCACCGGTGTACCGTATTGGACTATTCGGAGACGCTCCTGGAGAAGGGACGACAGGGGGCCTCGGAGAATAATTATTCGGTATCGTTCATTCAAGGAGATGCGAGATCTACCGATCTGGCGGACCGCTCCTTTGATCGGGTGATGATCCTTGGGAATTCCCTGGGGTATGTTCCGGATGAAGAATCTGACCTGCAAATCCTGGTTGAATGCTTTCGGTTGCTGGTCACGGACGGCTGGCTGCTGGTGGATCTAACCGACGGCCGGCAGGTGAAGGAACGCTTCTCACCCAATGCCTGGCACGAAATCGAACCGAATGTCGTGGTCTGCCGCCAACGGGAGATCCACGGTGACCGGATCTGTGCCCGGGAATTGGTGCTGAGCAAGAATACGGGAATCATCCGGGACAAGACCTACTGCGTGAGACTCTATGAACCGGAGGCCGTGAGCGCTTTGGTGCGACGGGCCGGGTATCAGGATGTCCGTGTTCACCGTGGATTTCGACCCCACAGAGGCCAAGAGGACTTTGGTTTCATGAATCAACGGATGCTCGTTACCGCCAGGAAGCATTAGCACGTTTTTGAGATAGGTTCTGATTCAATGTTTAGGCGTCTCGAGGAAGCGATACGTGGGAAGGAAGTTTCTGAGAGGGAAGATAAACGTCTAAACCCGGATGAACTACAGGAGGATCACACCTGCCGGCGGCTGCTAGCAAATTCCTTCGGTCGCCAGCAAACATGCCCGCCGTTCCTGTTCGATCAACCGTCCGGTCGATGATCTTCGGTCGTCGCCGCTTCTCCGGTCGTCTCCCGACCGCCTTTCGGGAAAATGAAACGTGTAGGAGAATTGACGTCGATCCGGACCTTGCCGCCTGCCCCCTTTATCCATTTCGACGAATTTCCTTTATCGTAAAAATACTAGGGGAGGCATGCAAGAATCGTACTTATGGGCGATAAAAAATTTTCTATAAGATTTGAGTTAGTTATATCGGCAGCCAAAAGTTGGAATGAGAATTATCTTCACCATTTTTGGCAACCCATTCCCCATATGTTACGAGAAATACATGATTCCTCATCAATGACGATCCTGCTTCCAGCGGAGGGGACGGGCGTCGCCGATCAATGTTGAAACGTCACGATGCGCTCGGCCACCAGCCCCAGGCGGGAATGCCAGATCGTTGACGGACTGTAATGATCCACCGTCATCAGATCACGGATGGCCTCTCGCTCCTGGTTCATGTCCATTGAGCGACGCTCAAGGGACGCTCGGTAGCACCCGTACAACTCCAGGGGGTCGGACCATGTTTCGGGGAAGGGTTCGTCCAGGGCAAGCGGATGCTCATTCGTCAACTCATCCATTATATCAAAAATTTGCAGATCGCCGATCGGATCTCCGTCCCGGCGGGTGGGCTCGAGTGTTCGGTCAGTCATCAGGCTACCTCCGTTTCTGCTTTCGTCCCGATCGAGATATCCGGCTCTGATTCAGGGCAAAAAAAAACCTCCCGTCGGGAGGCCTTACCGTTCCATTGGTTCCATTGACCTCATGGTTCCCCTTGGGGGCTGGCATTGGCACCATGCGTTGCTGGTTGCCGGGCGATCTACGGGCCAGTTCCCTCACGCCGCTCTGCATGATATAACAGCGCTCTAATATCATTGCTGACGCAAAAATCAAGAGATTTCTGACTCATACCGTTTTAAACCGGGAGGTGAGAGAAATGACGATCCGATTGACGATACTTTGCGAAAATTCGGTCGGCGCACCATTTGGGGTGATCGGCGAACATGGATTCGCATGTTTTGTGGAAACTCCGGCTGCAAACTACCTTTTTGACACGGGTCAGGGATTCGGGATCGTCCAGAATGCCTCGGCCCTGAAGAAGGAACTGGACAGCATTCAGGCGATCCTGATCAGCCACGGACATTTCGATCACACGGGAGGGTTGCCTGCGGTCCTGAAGAGAAAAGGCCCGGTGGATGTGTTCGGACATCCGGACATGTTCAGGGAGCGCATCTGGGCCTCCGACGATCAGTCCAGATTCATTGGCATACCATTCAAACGTGGCTATCTGGAATCCCTCGGTGCGGTATTCAGGCTCGGCTCGGAGATGGTGGATATCGGGCCGGGTGTGTTTCTCACCGGCGAGATTCCACGAGATACTCCCTTTGAAACAGGAGATCCGAACATGACCGCCATCACCGACGAAGGCCAGGCGATCCACCCGGACCCGCTTAAAGACGATCTGTCCCTGATCATTCAGACGGACAAAGGCCTGGTTCTGGTGCTCGGTTGCGCCCATGCCGGCATGATCAATATCATCGAATATGCTCTGGAACACATGGACGATGACCGAATTTACGCCATCATCGGGGGTACCCACCTGGGATTTTCCGACGGCGAACAGTTTGACGCAACCGTCGGTGCCTTGGAGCGCTACCGGATTGAGCGGATCGGCGTGTCCCATTGCACCGGGCTGGAGAAAGCAGCACTGCTGCACGCCAGGTTAAAGGAGAAATTTTTCTTTAGCTGCGTGGGAGCGGTCCTGGAAGTGTAAACCATCACTAGTCTAAGCAATCGTCTGAACAGATTTAACGAAACGCTTCAGTCAGGCGGCTTCCCGTATCATCGCCGTATCCACTGCCAGGGGGGTGTATCCGCTTCGGTATTCGACGGTCTCTCCACCGCGATCCTTCCAGATTTCGAATTCAAAATCTTTGAGCCGGGAGTAGAATGCATCGAAAATACGGGATTGGGCTTTGAGGGATATCTGATGGTCGACATCCGGCGTCGCATGTTGCGCGAAATGCTGTACGAGCAGAAAAAAACAGGCTGCTGAAAGGTATTTGGAGTTCTCTCTGCGTATCAACTCCGGGAAGAATTTGCTGATGTGCAGGCAATGGGCATCCCGGTCCTGCAGGAAGACGATGGCGTAGGACACCCGATGACCGGTGCGCCGGCTGGTGATGAAGTATTCGATCGTATCGCCAGTCCGTCTATAGGAGATCGCAAACCGGCGGAGCAGATGTGCCACCTGCGTCCGGATAAAATCGGAGGGTATGTGGTCAAGCCGGTCGCCGTTCATGATAAGGCCTTTTTGAGTTACCGTACTCTCGGCACCCCCCGAATGACATGGCCTTATTCGATCGGCAATCCAGCGAAGGTCATGCACGGGGCAGACGCCGAAGGGCCGACCCTATCGACGACCTGCCCCAAAGTCAACAGAAATGAGGATGATCAGCAAGATGTCATAAAACCCAGAGGCGACCACCCTTGGGGGTTTCACACTGAAAAGAGTTCATGAAAGCCAGGGGTTAGCCCGGACATTGCACGAAAAGGAGAAGTTCATGTACAAGCGCACACCTTATTCCATACGATAAGATGTGTGATCCCGCATCGCGGGAGGCATTTCCTGACGGGGTTACACAGGTACTGACGTACCACTTGCCGTCTTTCCGCCGCGCGGAGCCGGCAAGGCGCCTCGCTTCGCGATTCGCTGCTCACTACGAGGCTCAGCTGTAGTCCACCTACCGCAAGTCTCGAATAACGCAGACCATGGACTTCTCCTTTTGGCCCGGCTTGTGGGGTTGAAGCTCGAAGAGCGAAGCCTCAAGAGTGAACTCTTTTCAGATCGTTTATCCGTAATCCAGGCTGTACGAACTGTTTGCTCACGGAATAGCCCAGTAACTACGATAACATCTTGATATTATATCTTTTCAGCCATCCGCTGAAGAGAGTTCATGCAATGTTCGGGTTAGGAGGAACCCGCCATAGCCGGCGTTCCCATGAGGCCTCGAAACACACCGGGCAGCGAGAGCCGACGCCACAGGTTCATGCCTTTTGATTGCGGTTCCATACCCTGGGCCACCAGCACGTCGATCTGCCCGGGCATCCCCCCCGACGTTTTGTGAATGGTCCGGACCTGCCGGGAGGAGCACCGGAAGGATTCACCGTCGTATGAATCCACGAAACGGAATTGAAGGTAGGCCTCTGTCTCCGTCTCATTCAAGGGCGGCAGATAGAGGGTATTAATCACGTCGGCTTTAGCTCCGGAAGGCCGGCAGCTCTGGATGGCTCGGCTCAGTTCGGGCCTTCCGAATAGCACCAGGCCATGTATCTGACCCCGGCGTACCGCGGACGCCGCCGCGCGCAGCAGGTAGTCCAGTTGTCCGGTATCCAGCGTGTGGGCATCGTCGAGAAGAACCACCGGAGCATCACCGATCCGAAGCAGGAAGGCCTGCCGATCCGTTGAGGCGATGGGAATGTGCCGCCTGTTCTTGCCATGTTCGGAAACCGTGATTCGGCACCGGCAGTAGGGCTTGCCGGATTGTCTCAGGAACTCCGCCAGCAGGGCCGTTTTTCCGCTGCCTTCTTCTCCCGCCACCACGTGCAATGCATCGTGACCATTCACCAGATTGGTTAACATCGCCAGGGTACGCTCAAAGGCCGGATACTTGAAAATCTTCGGGTCTTCGGGTTCCGATGGAAGACCCAGAACCCAGCGCTCGTCAGTTCTGATGGTGTCCTGAAATGAGTGCTTGCGTTTCATGGGTCGGTACCTCTCCCTCCCGATTCCGGGAACACGTTGCGTTTCGTTTAGGAGACGGTTTGGGATGTGATTGTTGGCGATGTGTCTTCCCCTGTCGTTGATGCGCTCGGGTCAGCTGGATAGAATGTTATCCAGACGTTCCAGATCGTTGATCACTCGCCATTCACCACCGCCCTCCTTCACCCGCTTCTCCCAGAAATCCAGACGCTGCATATATTCTCGCGGATCGATATTGTCCGTGCGAAGTTTGGTGACGTTCAGGGCGACCACCCTCACCCCTTCCATCTGAAAGGGGATAGCCCGGACGTAGCCTTTGACCAGATCCTCTTCGAGGTCCGAGAAGATCAGGATATACTTTTCTCCCGCACCGGTTTCGTTCAGGTATTCCACCGCCTGGAGAATCCCGCCGGTAATATCCGTGTAAGGGCTTCCCTTGGCGGTCGTGATGAACCGATCGATTCTATCCTTGAACTCCCGTTTCTGGTTGTTTGCTACAGATGGACGCCCGTCAAAGTTCATTTTTGCGACGATGTCCTTTTCACTGAAACTCCCCGTATCGATTCTGGCAACTCCAAAGGAATCTCCCGGCTGCAGCGTCCCCAGTAGATAATTGATAATGGATTGGGCCTTTGTCAGTTCATGACGGTACGTCCCGGATGTGTCCAGCAACATGTAAACACCTTTGGCGTGGCTGGTGGTATCCGCGCACCCCGCTGCGATTGCGGAGAGACACACAAGCAGGGACAGGCATGCAATGGTTCTCATGTCGTATCCTCCTGGGGTTCCATTTCTATTTCGACGTCTGCGGGTTCGCTTCGGCCGGTAAACAACTTCTCGATCCACAATGGCGGCACGATCAGCAGGTCGTACAAGTGTACCATGAGGTTGCCGAAGTTCTTTCCAAAATTGGCCAGTAGATGAAGGAAAAAGGCCAGCGCCCTTAGAGCGGCACAAACCACCGTTCCGATAACGGTCCGCGAAGACTGAATAAAGGACTCCAGTGGGATCGCCACAAATGTCAGGGCAAACGGCAGGATAAATCCGAGGGCCATCTGCCCGACGGTCGGTATCCAGCTGTTGACCGTTTCGGTGGTCTCACCGGCGACCAATGATTGGCGAAGCGCATGAAGGTCCGCGGCGATGGTGTCCCGCATAAACGCCAGTGCCGCTTCTACGCTGGCCAGGACCAGGAGCATGCTGAACGTAATCCAGACCATCTTGATCCGCATTTTGTCGTCCATGGACCCGATGACCGGAAAAAGCCGGGTGATCCGAAGCGCCTCCATCAAAAACAGCCCCATGGCCACTTCAACGAGAATGATGACCAGTGCGGCCACATTTGACGTTTTAAAGGAGCCGATATAGCTGCCGCCGCCCACCATTTCCGACATGGGCAGGGCGATAAGATTAAAGTTGATGATGGCGCCGCCGACCGCAATCAGGAGCACAAAGCCGGCAATGACAAACTGAGTCATGGCCGATGACCTGTACATGCGTTCGGCCTTGTCGGATCCGTTACGGATCTCCTCGTATTCCGCCATGTGTCGGTCGATGATGGCCGAACGCTCATGAAGACCCGTGATGGTTTTTCCCACCTCTTGCAGCGTGTCGGTCATTTTCCGCCAGTACTGGATCATCTGTTTCAGCAAGGCATGCCGATCGCTGACACTTTTCCGATACTCGCCCATGGCATTCTTGTACTGGTCGTTGATGATCACTTTAATTTTATCCAACACCTGTACAACGGTCGGATCACCATTGGCTGGGATCTTGGCCACCGCCTCGACCGCATTGACCCACGTGGGTGGGGGAGGAGACGGCTCGCTGCTTTGACGGTAGTCTTCCTCGATCAGAGCGATCTGATCGGTCAGGGTTCGCTGCAGCGTTGGATAACCGCTCAGGTCACGCTTCACAACGGCATCGACCCGGTGAAATTCTCTATCGATGAGTCGTTCCAGGGATTCCCGGCTGGCCTCCAGCAGCACTTCCTTATTTCGAGCGGCCAGGCGTTTCTCGGCAAGCAAGACGGATCTGGAGGTGATGCGGAACCCGTGGTAAATGGTCCGTCCAAAGGAATGCAACGCCCGGTGCGCCGGCTCCCGGGCAAAATAGAGCAAACCGACGATGAGCCCCACCCAGACGAAGATGGACAGAATGGGAGGACCCGGTATAAAAATTAAGAGTTCAGCGACCTGCATATCACCCTCCTTTCGTTGCGCCGGTTCGGGCGTCTCCCTGATCCACAGGCAAGCGGCGACATGTCTTCCGGTTACGGCCTGTGGTGGTTGACGACCTGTTGACCGCCCGACCTGGCTGGCACACGACAAGTACCGAGTTTTATGGAACCGCTGACGGCATCCATAAAGGAATGTTCGGAATGCGCACCGCCGGTCGTGGTGATTCGCCGGACGGAACGCATGCACGTTTTGTCTGAATTTGGGCCCTTGATCCCGTGGTAAAAAAACAAAAACGCCTTTGGGGCACTTCTACCCAAAGGCGCAAAGCCTGAACCTTCGGCGGCCCGGCGATCATGACCTTTCGGCGTTAGACCCGTAGCTTTGCGTCACTGCCTTTCGGCAGCGTTGCCCTTTCGATGTTCAATCTGATTTTTTTGTAACAACCATTTTACTCGCAAATCAAAACCCTGTCAAATTTTCCCGGTATATTTATAGTTAATTGAGAGAAATCGGTAGGTTATTGCTGATCCAGAAACGTTTCGAAAATAGATCGCGAAACGGCGTCGTTGGAATGGCGGGGGCTACGATGTATGAAAGAGTTTAAGAGCGGTTCGGTTGGCGGGAATTTTATGGGATTCGGGCTATCGGCTGTCGTTCTGAAGCATTGCGTTTGCGTAAGAAACAAAGGGGCGCAGATTGCCGACACACGGGAGACCCAGGGCCTCAATATGGTTTCGGTGGGTTTCGGCCTCCTTACCCCCGACGACGAGTTGAATGCCCGGGGTCAGGCTGCGCATGAGCCGTTTCAGTTCCCGGATCAAACCCAGCCCGTCGACACGGTGGACAAGGCTCAATGCAACGGCCTTGGCCTCTTTCCGGCCGGCGGCGGCAGCGATCTCTTCCGGTGGCAGGTTGGGGCCGAAGTAGTGGACATTCCACCCGACGTCAGCCCCAACCAAGGCGACCATGAGGGCACCCAGCTGGCACCATTGCCCTGTTGGTGTTGCGACCACCATCCCTGGTGCCGCTTCGCCGGGATCAGCGCTCCTCAGCATATCCCATAGAAGCGCCTGGGTGGCGGTGGAGGCCATATGCTCCTGAACGATCTTTATGGTTCCACCGGCCCACTGGTCGCCGATAACTTCAAACAACGGTGTGATCACATCGGCCAGAAAGATAAGTCTTGATAATTCCACAGAAGCCTGGTGTAGACGTTTCTCAAATAACGCCACATCCAGAGCCTGTGTAGCCTGTAAGAGACCCTCGATGTGCATCCCGACAATGACATCGGTTGGCTCCTTTTGCCAGGACTGAACCGCCTTCTTTCCGGGGGTTCGGTCGATCTGTAGCAAAGAGGCAAGTTCTGCTCCCGGGAGATTTGCAATACTCGAAATGGTGTGTCCCGATTGTACGGCTACCTGCAGCTGGGTTAGATGGTCGATATCCTCCCGAGAGTACAGACGGCGATTTCCCGAAGACCGCTCAGGACGGACCACTCCGTAGCGTCGTTCCCAGGCCCGAAGGACATGGGGAGACAGACCGGTTCTTTTGGATACATATCCAATGGGAAACAGTTTTGACGAATCCACGATGCTGCTCCTTAATTTAATTATCGTCGCCGCGTTATGTTGATCCGGGTATCCGGTCTCCTTCGGCGACCATCGCCGCAATTTCGCGGACACGCAGCCCAAGGTTGATCCCGGGTATTTTAATTGATCAGATTCTCCAACGCGATGGCGCACGCGTCAACGGCTTCTTCAGGCCCGTCGAGGTTGATCACAAGAGATTCAAAGTCGACGTCCACGATGGTGCAACCATGTTTTTCGACAGTCTGCTTTAACACCGTGAAGAAGGCAGTATCATCTATGGTCTCGGTCATCTCCGTTCTCCCGTTTATGTTGGGTGACGTATTAAATTTGCCTGTTTACAGACCTAAATCTAGTTGGACCCATTGTTGTCAATTTTTTGTTTATGTTAATACCCAAATAATTGAGACATTTAGTGCGTTGTCAATATTTTGTCTAAAAATTTATGGGCTTATAATCAAAATTAAGGATGCGGTATTCGACCATTTTTCCCTCCTTCGATAATGGGGCGGAATTCAAAAGGTGGAGTACAATGGTCGCATTGTCTTCATTTACCCATCAGCACCGAAGGAAGCGACCCTGAGTCCCGCCTTGGCGGGATCGAAGGGGAGCGGGCGGCAAACAGTGGGATACAACCGACTCACTCCTTATTTTTGTTCATAGGACCGTAAATTTATATATGCAGGACGAGTCAGGAACCGTTTGCAGGGATTACGAACGTATTTCGACCTTCCCGGTGAGGTAGGTTTTGACCCGGGATATGGGAACTTCCTGTCGGTGAAAAATTCCGGCGGCCAAAGCGGATTCGGCCTCGGTTTGGGTAAAGACGTCGTGAAAGTGTGCTTCGCAACCGGCGCCGCTGGATGCGATGACCGGTATGTGGACCGCCTGTTTGACTGAATTGATCAGTTCGATATCGAACCCGGCATTGGTGCCGTCCCGGTCTATGCAATTGAGGAGTATCTCGCCCGCGCCAAGGACTTCACAGGTTTTTGCGAGGGTTACCGCATCCAGATCGCGCCCCTCTCTACCCCCTTTGATCGTACACTGGTACCAGCAGTACCGCTCTCCGGCCGGCCCTGGAATCGTCGTTTCAATCACGTGATGGGGCACGGATTCCGGGGAATCGACGTAGACCCTTCGTGGATCTATTGAGATGACTACCGCCTGACTGCCGTACACCCGTGAAATTTCTTCGATGGCACTTTTTCCCGTGGCCTTGCCGGTCCTCAAATACGCCTCAACAATCATCACCGCATCGCTGCCGATGGAGACCTTGTCCGCGCCGGAGCGAAAGTATTCCGCCGCTACGGTCAGCGCCGAATAGTGTCGACCGTCCTTGTCCGTGTAGTCCCGGATACCGCCGCCGATGGTGAGGGGAACGAATACGTTTTTGGATGTCTGCCGAAGCACTTCCATCATGGGCATGTCTTCCAGGGGGAAATCCCGAAACCCGGTAATATTCAGAAAAGTGATTTCATCGGCCCCTTCCTCATAATACCGACCGGCTAAATCGACGGGCTTGCCGAGATTTCGCACCTCTCCGGCTTCACGCACATCATACTGGTCGCCTTTGGTAACCACCAAATCACCGCGATCGTTGGCGCGCACATCCAGGCAGGCGATAATCCGCTTGGACAAACGGGTCGGGGCGTCGTGAATCTCGGGGATCACCGCCTCATTTCCGGGATTCAGGAAGTTGCTCAAGAGCGTACTGCCGGCTTGTCCGCTCTTTTCCGGGTGAAACTGCGTGGCCGCAATGTTCCCCGATTGGATTCCGCTGACAAACTCAATCCCGTAATTTGTTGTGGTCATCACCACGGTAGGATCTTCCGGAGCCACATAGTAAGAGTGGACAAAGTAAAATTTTTCGTCCCCTCGGATATCCTTGAACAAACGGGAGGGTTGGCGAGCGGTTATCCCGTTCCAGCCGATGTGGGGAACCGCCAGATCGACGTCGAACCGCTTGACCCGCCCGCGAAGCAGACCGAGCCCCTCGATTCCGAACGCTTCCTCACTCTCTTCAAACAGGGCGTGCATGCCCAGACAAATGCCCAGGAACGGTCGGCCGGAGGTCAGATACGCTTTCAAGGGTTCGACAAACTGCTTCTCCTGGAGAATGGCCATCATGTTTCCGAAAGCGCCGACACCCGGAAAGACCAGTTTGGGTGCCGAGAGGATGTCTTCCGCGGTCTCAACCAGCCGGACGGTTTCGCCTAATTTTTCAATGGCGTTGATAACGCTCCGAACGTTTCCTGCACCGTAATCGAGCAACGTGATCATGATAGGACCTGGATGTGTAGAGGGTGGTTAATAAGGTTTTGTCTCATATCCCAACACCGGATAAAATACAAGGGTGTCTCCCGGCACGGGAGAATTTATGATATGCTGATAAGGATTTTATATACCCCGGAAGCAGAGGTGTTTTGAGCATCAAGGTTTGTCATTCCGGACTGGCCCGCCAAAGGCGGTAAAATCCGGAACCCAGATTTTCTCAGGGGCATTTCTGGATGCCGGTCCGGAGCCTGTCCCTGTCCAGGCAGGGGCCGGCATGACGGGATAAACACCCCGATCCATGATATAATAACTAGAACCTATCTCTAAAATGTGGATCAGGGTTCAGGGCAAGGCACGGGGCAACGAAAAAGCGGTAGTATGTGAGCATTTTTTGTTGGCCCGTAATCCCGCCAGCGGCGGGACTATGGACTCTTAGACGCGTTTTTGAGATAGGTTCTACGATCGTCCCGCAATTTTATAGGTGGACGCAGGTGATCGAAAAGATTCTTTCAGCAGGGCGCGACGGCGCGGAACGGGCGGCTATCGATACCGCTCTGGAATTGGGTATCCATCGCGGGGGAAGCCGGTACGATCCGGATGTTGTCCGCGCGGGGTTGCCCGTGGACACCGCTTGTAACAGCGCAGCACCGTCGGCAGACTATCGGGAGTGTATTGAGGAAAATGTTAAGAATTCAGATGGAACCCTCATTATCACATTGGGCCGACCTGAGGAGTATGCCGATCATGCCCGAAAAACAGCGCTTCGAAATCGGCGGCAGCTTTTGCATGTCGATGCGTCCAATACCGATGTGCTTGAGGCTGCTTCGCTGATACGTTCATGGATCGACATCTATGCTATCCGCACCTTGCATGTCACCGGCCTGTCAGCCGAGAATGTCAGTAGCCTGTACCAGGCCGCTTTCCATATTTTGATGAATGCCATTTGCTCTCCTGCCGCCGAAGGCCCCCCGGAGGACACCCGGCCTTATCCCTTGCCGGAGAAAGACAAACCCCGAACCGTCGATCGGGCGCTCGAGCGGTTGTTATTTGAGATGCCCCTGAAAGATAAGATGACGCTGGCCAGAATGCGGTCCGACGAGCTTGCCATGATCCACTCGTCGCTGGCGGAGTTCATTATCGTCCGGTTTGGATTGGGACCGGGCAATCCTGCCCTGATGAAGTCCTGCTGCTTCCACGCCAAGCAGAAAGAAATGGATGTGAACCAGGCGGCGACAACCCTCATCCGCTCTCTTTGGGAGCAGTTGCAGAAAACCCACTGTCTCAGGATCGTCAAGAAGTAAGCGATAGTTGTACAGGGGGGTGAAAATAGCGGATTGTTGTGGGAATCATACCAACATGCCGTGGAGCGGTTCTTAGGTTTGCCCGTGGGCCCGTTGCCCGTTCGCCCGAAGGCTTGGGGCCAATGATAGCCATTGCGCTAGAGCCATGGCTCTGCTTTAACTCCACGGTTTTCCAATACTCCGATACTCCATAACTCCAAGTATCCCTAATCCAGCATCCAACCCGCCAATGGCGGGCAAGTATCAAGGATCAAGTCCCGAGTAACTGGCTGTTACGATCCAGAATCTAAAATCCAAAATCCAAAATCTGTACCCGCTACCCTCCGTCCGTCTGCGGAAACGCCGTATTGGCGTACAGGTATTCCATCTTTTCCTTGTGTTTCAGTTCTTCGTTGGCGATCCGAAGCAGCATATCTTTGGTTTCGCCGTCCTCATGCTGGTTGGCCAGTTCCGTATAAAATTGGAAGGACCGCAGTTCCCGATGACTGGCGACGAGAAAGACATCTTCCCGCTTCATGTCTTTGGCGATCTCCGGCTCCTCCTGGTACTCGGCAATCTTGTAAAGGACAACGTCGGCCATCCTTAGCGGCCCGGATCCGTATTTTCCGGCACGATAGTTCACAAGGAATTCCCTGTGTTTTTTTTCTTCGCCGGCAATCCACTCTAAGGTCTCTTTCACGCTGGCATCCTGAACCTGGTCGTACACCTCCATATAAAAGGCATAGGCTTCTTCTTCTCTCTGGATCGCGGTGTCGATGAGTTTGAGTAGTCTTTCGTCTTCCATATTGGGCCTCCACGTTCTCTATGTCACTTGCGCTGTATCGGTCAATCCGGGCCTTGCACCCGAACTATTGCGGCAACACCACGCTTTCTACCCAGCTGCTTTTTTGGCTACCTGAGCATTAAACTTTCCGGCATCGATTACGAACCGCTCGTGGGTTCCGCTGGAAATCAGATCAACACCATCATCCGCCTGGATACTGAAGACCAGTTTTCGGCCTTCCACTTTCTCCAGGGTTCCCTTCACCGTTATCTTAAATCCCGGTGGGGTGGCTGCGGTATGACTCACGTCTACATGGATGCCGACGGTCTGCTCCCTGGGCCAGTCAATGTGAGGATTGATGGCAAGGATGCAGGCAAACTCGAATAACCCGACCATGAATCCGGTCGCAAATACTTCGGGCATGACCTTTCCCTCCGGGATATCCGGAAACAGGTGTGGAACGGTCTTGTCCGGTGGGACTTCATAGGTGTATTCAAAGGTAAGCCCGGGTTTGAGGGATTCTTTCATGGAAAACCTCCGTCTTTCAAGATGCACTGCTCCGAAATGGAACGGCAAACCGTCGGAGCCTGTTTTATATTGATAACAATTCCATAGAAGTCAATGGTTTGTTTGACAACTGCGCGAGAGCTCCGTTATACCAGAGCCATTTTACAGTCAGCACTGTGAACCCGTCACCGACAGGAATGCCTGCCCTTATGAAGCCCATTGTCGCTCTAGTCGGACGGCCCAACGTCGGCAAGTCCACCCTGTTTAACCGAATTACCCGATCCCGCCTGGCTATCGTGGATGACCTGCCGGGCATTACCCGGGATCGAAACTATAGTGATGCGGAGTGGGACGAAAGCGCTTTCACACTGGTTGACACCGGTGGGTTCATCGGAACGGACCGGGATCCTTTTGCTGAGCAAATCCATCGTCAACTCCATGCGGCCCTGGAAGACGCCGAGGCGGTTGTGCTTCTTCTGGATGGCAAAAGCGGTCTGTCGCCCTTTGACGCGGACCTGATAGCTATTCTGCGCGGCCTCCCCAAACCGGTTTTCTACACGGTCAACAAAATCGACGCGCCGGAACAGGAAGACAGGCTTTCCGATTTTTATGATCTCGGCGTCGAGACCCTTTACCCGATTTCCGCGGAACACGGCTACGGTATTTCCGACCTGCTGGACGATTTGATCCGTTCATTTCCGGCAGCCCCGGCCGAGGTGGATAACGGCATGGTCCGCCTGGCTGTTGTGGGGCGGCCGAATGTGGGAAAATCATCACTGATCAACCGCATCCTCGGTGAAGAGCGCATGTTGGTCAGCGAAGTCCCGGGAACCACTCGGGACGCGGTCGATTCTGTCTGTCATATCGGTGATCGGCAATACCTGCTCGTAGACACCGCGGGCATCCGCAGGAAAGGGCGGGTATCCAGAAAAATTGAAAAATTTTCCGTCATCCGGGCGTTGCGAAGCCTCACGCGCAGCGACGTGGCGCTGACTGTGCTGGATGCCCATGAGGGGATTACCGATCAGGATATTCGGATTGCCGGCTACGCATTGGAGCGTGGTTGTGGATGCATCCTGCTGCTAAACAAGTGGGATATCGTGGAAAAGGATTCTCATACAGAACGACGCTTTATCCATGAACTCCAGAGGCAGGCGAAGTACTTGAACTTTGCTCCGGTGCTCACCATTTCCGCCCGCACCGGCCTTCGCGTCCGAAAGATCTTCGGGCAGATCGACCATTTATATGATCAGTATACGACCCGTATCGGAACCGGGCAGCTCAACCGGATCATCGAGGAGGCCGTCCGTCGAAACGAGCCGGCTTTTCATAAGGGGCGCCGCCTTAATTTTTATTATACGACCCAAGTCGCCTCTAAACCGCCGACATTTGTTTTTTTCGTCAATCACCCGGAAGCGGTGCACTTCTCCTATCGTCGATATCTGGCCAATCGCATCCGGGAGGCCACCGGCCTGGACAAAACGCCGATTCGGACCTATTTCAGAAAGCGTACGGGGCGCCCGAAGAAGAAGTAGGTGTCTGGATACTTGATACTGGATTCTGGATACTTGCCCCTCTAGTTGCAGGCTGGATACTGGACGAGAGGACATGGAGTACTGGAGTAGTGGAGTGATGGATCGACGGGACCATGTCCAACACTCCAGCACTCCATCAATCCGCCTTTCGAGCGGGCCAACCGGCTAAACCGGACAAACTGGCAAACCCTTCGACTCGATTCGCTCGCTCAGGGCAGGCGGGCCAACGGGCCAACGGGCCCACGGGCTAACGGGAATCATGAACGATCTATTCGAACATGCCGCAGAGCAGGCGGCAGAGGCTGCCAGGCCTCTTGCCGAACGGATGCGGCCGGCCTCCATTGATGAATTTCTCGGCCAAGGCCACTTGATGGCCCCGGGGATGCCGGTTCGACGAGCGGTTGAGACAGACCGCATTTTTTCCATGATCTTCTGGGGGCCTCCGGGGTGCGGCAAAACCACGCTGGCCCGACTGATCGCCGGACAGACCGCCTCCCATTTTGTCCATTTCTCAGCGGTGCTTTCCGGTGTTCGCGACATTCGAGCCGTTATCGAGGAGGCCCGGGAGCAGAGGCGCCTGAACCGTAAACGAACAATTCTTTTCGTCGATGAAATCCATCGTTTCAACAAGAGTCAGCAGGACGCATTTCTTCATCATGTGGAAAGCGGTCTGATCACGCTCATCGGTGCGACCACAGAGAACCCATCGTTTGAGGTGATTGCGCCGCTGCTGTCACGCTGTCGAGTGATGACCCTTGAGCCATTATCGGCTTTGGATCTTCGCCGGATCGTAACCCGTGCGATTTCCGATCCGGATCGGGGCTTCGGCCGGCTTAATCTGCAAATGGAGCCGGATGCTATCGATTATCTGGTGCAGATTGCAGACGGAGATGCCCGGGCGGCTCTAAGCGGCCTTGAACTCGGCGTGTCTATGATCGCAGGGGAAGCCCCCGAGGATTCAGGTGCGATACACTTGACCCTGGAGACGTTGAGCAACGCCTTTCAGAAACGGGCGTTACGTTACGACAAGTCCGGGGAAGAACACTATAACTTGATCTCAGCCTTCCACAAAAGTCTTCGGGGAAGTGATCCGGATGCCGCCCTGTACTGGCTCGAACGGATGCTGTCCGGTGGTGAAGACCCATTTTACATTGCCCGGCGCATGGTGCGGTTTGCCTCTGAAGATGTCGGAAACGCCGATCCCCAAGCCCTTGGGGTAGCCTTGGATGCCATGGAGGCGTTCCGATTTCTAGGGCATCCGGAGGGTGAGCTGGCCCTCTACCAGGCCGCTGTTTATCTGGCGACGGCCCCTAAGAGCAACCGGATCTATGCCGCCTCCAAGTCCATTAAGCAGGTGATCCGGGAGACCGGATCTCTTCCGGTTCCGCTGCATATCCGCAATGCGCCGACCCGCCTGATGAAAGATCTGGGATATGGAAAGGGATACAAATACGCCCACAATTATGAGGACGGGTTCGTACGCCAGGAATATCTACCCGATGCCATACGGAAATCGGTGTTTTACCGACCGACGCAACGCGGTTTTGAAACGGAAATCAGAAATCGGATGCGCCGTTGGGCACACACACCGCAGAATTCTGGTCAGAGAAAGAAGGGCAGGGAAACTTCGGTGCCCGAACCTACCGGAGAACCGTCAGAGCCGGAAGAATGATATTCATCGAACACTCGCCATGTGAAGATCCTGCCGTAAATCTTGCCCTGGAGGAGTACTGCTTCCTTCACCTGGATCCATCTGAGGAGATTGTTCTGACCTATGTCAATCGGCCGTCTGTGATCATCGGTCGACACCAGAACGCATTCGATCAGGTCAACCTTGGCCTTGCGAGACAAAAGGGGATTCCGGTGATCCGCCGTCGGTCGGGTGGCGGCGCTGTGTACCACGACTGCGGAAATTTGAATTTTTCGTTTATCGGTCGATATGATCGCTCATTGTTTTTGAACTACCAGCGCATGCTCAGGCCGATCATCGATGCCCTGGGTCTTCTGGGAATTACGGCCACATTTTCAGCGCCGAATCAGATTTTGGTAGGGAGTAGAAAGATTTCAGGGAACTCTCAGTATTCCAATATGAAGCGGATGGTCAGCCACGGTACCCTGCTTTACGAGACGGACCTGGAGACCCTCCAATCCGTCCTCGCACCGGACCTGGATGTTGTCTATTCAAGAGGGGTGCGTTCGGAACCGCGACCGGTTGTCAACCTTTCGCAATACATGGCGTCGGCAACCCGTTTCGCCGATTTTCGACGGGACTTCACCCGGTGCATGGCAGATGGATTCGGGGGCAAAACGATCTTTCGGTTGGCACCGGAGGCCTGGGAGAAAATTCACGACCTGGCCGACCAAAAGTATCGGCGCTGGGAGTGGAATTACGGTCGCTCTCCTGAGTTCACCGTCGCGTGTCGAAGGGAGAACAATAAGGTGCTGATTGATGTGTCAAAGGGGATTGTCAGGGAACTGAGAGACGACGTTAATAGACCGCCCCCCGCCGAGATCGACGACCTGCGCGATCGCTGGGTCGGACGGCGATTTACAGACATTCGAATCGACGACTGAAGCCGTTTGATGTCGCCCAGTGGTTCCGGTGTCGGAATCGCGATCGGAATCGGAATCGAAACAGGTTGGTCATAGTCGAAGTCGATACCGATCCCGACTCCGATACCGATTCCGAAAACTCCGCTACGTTCATTCGCCTATTGGCACTCTGATCTGGGGGAAACTTAGCTCATCAGCCATGGTGGTGGGTGAGGGCCAAAGGAGCGACCGCGTCGCCTTTGATAAAATCGTGTAACGATTTTATAAGGATAACCGCCGCGTTTCCTCCGGGTGGACCCGCCCCTGTCCATCGGGGATAAAGCTACGCTCGATCAATTCGTGTTCGCCCGTTCGGCTGACTAGAAGTATTGATGAGGACCGGGTGCCGTAACCCGGAATGGTAATGAACAATGGGGACAGTGCGCGCTCCTTTTCAATACCCACGCCCGTGTCCGGCAGCTTGTGGTCCGGTGCCTGGTTCCGACTCTCGAGCTGCTCAAAAACGGTCTCCGAATCCATGACCGCCTCGCCGGTCAGCATTTGCCGCAATCCTTCTTTTGCCTGCCGAACTTTCGGCCACGGGGTGTCCAGCAGGTGGTTGCTCAGACCGTAGTACCCGGGGGGCAACTCCTGAAGGCCGTTCCCCCGGTTTGAGTAGTAAAATAGGGCGTCGACGTCTCCCACCAGAAGGTTGAACCCGTTGTATTGGTGTCCCGTGGCGTCCAAGCGTTCCAGGTAGATGGGAAGCGGTGTGCTGCCTTCCAGAAATTCGCTGACCAACCGCCCCCGGGTCGGTGCATCCGTGCGAATCGAAACAGGATCCCGATAATTAGTGATGGCTGCAAACCGTCCACTCCGGCTCACACCGAGCCAGGTTCCGCCGCCCTTAAGATCCCGTCCGGCCAGGATGTCCGGATGATCTTCCCAGAAGCCGATCGGGGCGGTAGGGCGCTCGTAGAACTCATCCCGGTTGGCGGCGAGGGCCAGTTTGAATTCCGGGTGAACATCGTATGAAAAAACGATCAAACACATGGGATCACCCTTGACCTTTGTTAAGTCCCTGTGTTAACCGAAACACCACTGCGGCCGGTCTACAGTTTACGAAATCGGCTGGGATGTCCGCGATTAGAGCAATTATGCTTAAATTAGAACATGTTCCGTTACTTGCAACGCACAGCAAATTCAGATTGGATCAAGATCCTGACAAGATCGAATGTGAAGTGTGCCCAATGTGGCACAGCAGGACGTATTAATTTCGGCAGTCCGGTGTAGCGACCATATTGTGGCGCCTCTCGATATCACAGTGACCTCGTGGCGTTTCATAGTATCGTCGCACGATGTTATTAAGGGATTTGAAAGTCAAAATCAATAAAGGGGTAGCATTATGAAAGAAGCCGTTATCGTTAGTGGAGCACGAACCGCTGTTGGAGCTTTTGGCGGTGGCCTGAAAACCGTTTCCGCAGTTGAACTAGGGGCCGTGGTTATGAAGGATACATTAAAGCGGGCGGGTCTCAGACCGGCAAAAAGCGATGCCATGGCCCGGATCGCGCCGGACAAGCTAAAGGACCAGGGGACGATCGAACTGGAGCAGCAGGCGGATGACTGGGATACCGCGGCCACTCCGGTTGCTCTGGACGAAGTCATCATGGGCAATGTCCTGCAGACCGGCCAGGGCCAGAACCCTGCCCGACAGGCCATGATCCGGGCGGGTATCCCCAAAGAGACTCCCGCATGCACCATCAACAAGGTCTGTGGATCGGGACTCAAGGCCATCGCCATGGGGGCCTCGGCGATCATGACCGGCCAGGCGGATGTGATTCTGGCCGGCGGACAGGAAAATATGAGCCTGACGCCAATGGCACTTCCCAAGGCCCGCTGGGGATATCGCATGGAGTTGACCGGGGCCGGCGAGGTCACCGATCTTATGGTGTTCGACGGGCTTTACGAGATATTCTACGGGTACCACATGGGCGTCACTGCCGAAAACATTGCGGCCATGTACAACATCAGCCGGGAGGAGCAGGACGAACTGGGGGTGTTGAGCCATACTCGAGCCTTGGCCGCCATGGGCGAGGGTCATTTTAAAGCGGAAATCGTTCCGGTAACCATCCGGTCCCGAAAAGGCGACATCGTGGTGGATGTGGATGAGCGGCCCATGGAAACCAGTATCGAGAAAATGGGCAAGCTCCGTCCGGCATTCAAAAAAGATGGCACCGTCACCGCCGGCAATGCCTCCGGCATCAATGACGGCGCAGCCACCGTTCTTCTCATGAGCAGTGAGAAGGCGGCGGAATTGAACCTGGAACCGATCGTCAAGATCAAAGCCTTTGCCTCAGGTGGAGTCGACCCGGCGTATATGGGGCTCGGCCCGATCCCCGCGGTACGGAAAGTTCTGGACGCCACCGGCATGGGGATCGACGACATCCAGCTGATCGAACTGAATGAGGCCTTTGCAGCCCAGGCCATCGGCTGCATGAAGGAATTGGGGATCGCCACCGACAGACCCAATGAGATCGGCAGTGGAATTTCCCTGGGACACCCCATCGGATGCACCGGCGCCCGGCAAATGGTCAGCGGTATGAACCAGATGAAGCGAAAGGGATACACGACCGGGATGGTGACCATGTGCATCGGCGGGGGCATGGGGATGGCGATGATCGTCGAACGCTAGCTTGAACCTGGTATGAAATCTTTTCAGCGTTGGAACCTGACTGAAAAATGTGGATTTAGGAATCAAGGTTAGGCGTGCGGCGGCTAAAAAGAGGAGCATACACGTCAGTATGCGAGCATTTTTAGACGACGCACAATCCCGCCAGCGGCGGGACCATGGTTCCTTAGACGCATTTTTCAGACAGGTTCTATATGTTCTTTACAGGGGAATTCAGATCTGCTAACAGATATTAAGTTTACCAAGGCAATCAGAACCACGCCGTTTGAACGAGGAAACCAGGAACAGGAGAAGCGCAAGACATGACCATCAGCAGGAAACTGGGTATTCTTGTATTTTGTGGTGTTCCGGCCATTATCGGTGGGGGTATCATCTTTTGGTTGACCCACAGTTATCCCATAGTGTTCATTTATGAAGCCATTTTAATTCTCATTGCCGGAGCCTGGGTGAGTCGATAGGCCTTCTTGCCGGTCAAACATAGATCGCTCAACGTCAACATCAGCAGGGCGCCGGGATCCTGCGGGGCCGACCAGCAGCCTGGGCGAAGACCAACCGTCCGAACAAATTAAACGACACGTCTTGATGAATGCCGCGGGGATCCCCGAACCGATCTTGACGGGGATCTGCAGCAATCTCAATCGCATTACCCCCTATCCCCCAAACTCAGCATCCGAGAAGGCCGATACCGGCATTTCAGCCGGGACTGACCTCCAGGGAGGTTTTCAGGAGATATCATGACAGTTGCGGAACAGGAGAGCAAAATCAGCATCGAGCGTGAGATGAAAAAATCTTACCTCGACTATGCCATGAGCGTGATCATCGGGCGTGCGCTCCCGGACGTCCGGGATGGCCTGAAACCGGTTCATCGCCGGGTGCTGTATGCCATGCGGGAGTTAAAGAACGATTGGAACAAGCCCTATAAGAAATCGGCCCGAATCGTCGGTGATGTCATTGGTAAGTATCACCCCCACGGCGATGCGGCGGTCTATGACACCATCGTTCGGATGGCCCAGGATTTTTCACTCCGGTATCCGTTTGTGGACGGTCAGGGCAATTTCGGATCCGTAGACGGCGACCCGCCGGCGGCCATGCGGTATACCGAGGTGCGAATGGCCCGGCTGGCCCACGAAATGCTGGAGGACCTGGACAAGGAAACCGTTGATTTCGCGCCCAATTATGACGAATCCCTCCAGGAGCCGTCTGTCCTGCCGTCCAAGATTCCCGCCCTGCTGGTCAACGGGGCCTCGGGTATTGCCGTCGGCATGGCCACCAATATTCCTCCACACAACCTGGGAGAGGTCATTGACGCCATCAAGGCGCTGATCGACGATCCCGATATGTCCGTGGACGACATCATGGAATTGGCGCCCGGTCCTGATTTTCCGACCGCCGGAATTATTTACGGGTCGGGAGGTATCCGGAGTGCCTATCGAACCGGAAGGGGAATTATCCGTATCCGCGCCCGGATCATGGTCGAAAAAGACAAACGGACGAAAAAAGAGGCGATCGTCATCACCGAGATTCCCTATCAGGTCAACAAGGCGAAATTGATCGAAAAGATCGCCAATCTGGTCAAAAACAAGCAAATCGAAGGCGTGAGTTTCGTGCGGGACGAATCGGACCGTGACGGAATGCGGATCGCCGTCGGTTTGAGAAAAGGCCAGGTTTCCGGGGTGGTGGTCAACCTGCTGTACAAACATACACAGATGGAATCCAGCTTCGGGATCATTTTCCTGTCGATTGTGAACAATCGACCCGAGCTGATGAATTTCAAGGAGATCCTCGAGCATTTTATTTTTCACCGTAGGGAGATCATTGTTCGGCGCACCCGATTCGATCTGCGCAAAGCCGAGGAGCGGGCCCATATCCTGGAAGGACTCAAAATAGCCCTTGAACATCTGGACGAAGTGGTCGCACTCATACGAAAATCGGCGACGCCGAAGGATGCCAAGGAAGGCCTCATATCCCGTTTTGAAATGACAGCCATCCAGGCACAGGCCATCCTGGACATGCGCCTCCAACGGCTCACCGGCCTGGAACAGGAAAAGATCCTCGAGGAATATACCAACATTCTAAAAGATATCGCCCGGTTCAAGGAGATCCTCGGCAATGATCGGCTGGTGCTTCAGATCATCAAGGACGAGTTGCCCGAAATACAGGACGAATTCGGTGATGAGCGCCGGACAGAGATCATCGAAGAGACCCGGGAGTTGACCATTGAAGACATGATTGTCGAGGAAGACATGGTCGTCACCGTGTCGAATACCGGTTACATCAAACGGAATCCCATCACGCTCTACCAGAGCCAGCGTCGGGGCGGCAAAGGCAAAACCGCTATGGGCACCCGGGATGAGGACTTTGTCCGCCATCTGTTTGTGGCCTCGACCCATCATACATTCATGTTTTTCACCAATAAGGGAAAGGTGTACTGGCTCAAGGTGTACGATATCCCCCAGGCCGGCCGTGCCAGCCGGGGTAAGGCGATCGTGAACCTCCTGAATCTGAGCCCCGAAGAACAGTTGACGACGATTCTGGCTGTGCCCAATTTCGAGCCCGGGTGGCATGTTCTAATGGCCACCCGCTCCGGGCTGATCAAGAAGACGGACCTGATGGCGTTTAGTCGGCCCCGCGTCGGCGGCATTATTGCCCTGAACCTGCTTCCGGACGACGAGTTGATTGCCGCCCGGTTGACGGACGGCACCCGAAACGTCTTTCTCTGTTCTTCTTTTGGTAAATCCATCCGGTTTCTGGAATCGGATATCCGACCCAGTGGCCGGTTATCCCGGGGCGTCCGCGGGATGCGATTGGCCGCCGGCGACCATATCATCGGCATGGAGGTGCTGCATCACGGTCAGACGTTGACGGCCGTCACCGAGAATGGATTCGGCAAGCGGACCTCCATCGATGAATACCCGGTTCATCGGCGTGGCGGTAAAGGTGTCATTACCATCAAAACCAGTGAGCGCAATGGTCGCGTGGTCAGCATTTTACTGGTGCAGGATGAAGATGACCTGATGTTGATGACCGACGCCGGGAAACTGATACGCATGGGCATCAGCGGGATCTCCGTGATGAGCCGCAACACCCAGGGGGTCAAGCTGATCGGTATGGAGCCCGGAGAACGGGTGGTCAGCGCGGCCGGGCTTGCGGAACGTGAGGATTGATCCGCTGCCAGGAGAATAAAATGGAAACGGTAGTTCATACCGAGAACATCCATGTCGGGGTGATCGGGGCCGGGAGCTGGGGCACCGCTCTGGCCAATCTGCTTGCCACAAAAGGGATGGCCATCGACCTTTGGGTCTATGAGCCGGAAGTGCGGCAGCAGATACGGGAAACCCGAGAGAACCAAATCTTTCTCCCGGGGGTCCAGCTCTCCGAAAACCTGCGTCCGTCCAACGATCTGATGGAAGTGATCCAGGGTAAAAATCTGCTCCTGATGGTCACTCCGTCCCATTTTGTCCGTGATGTGGCGGGCCAGATGGTCGGCCATCTGGACTCGAACACGATACTCGTGTCTGCCTCCAAAGGCATCGAGAATAAAACTCACCTGACCATGTCCGGTGTTTTAAAGGATGTCATTCCCGGCCTGTCCGACAATCGTCTCGCCATTCTTTCCGGCCCCAGCTTTGCCAAAGAGGTGGCCAACCAAGTCCCGACAGCAGTCACGGTGGCCTCCCGGGATGGGGTTGTTGCCGATCTGGTGCAGCACATCATGGCCACACCTTTTTTTCGAGTTTACGCCCACGATGACATTATCGGGGTGGAACTCGGCGGGGCGGTGAAGAATGTCATTGCCATAGCCGCCGGGATCATTGACGGCCTCGGGCTGGGACTGAACACACGGGCGGCGTTGATTACACGGGGCCTTGCGGAGATTCGGCGGCTCGGGTTGACGCTCGGTGCCAACCCGAGGACGTTTACGGGCCTCGGCGGCATGGGTGACCTGCTGTTGACCTGCACCGGAGATCTCAGTCGTAACCACACCGTTGGAAAAAAACTCGGTGAAGGAAAGAAGCTTCGAGAGATTCTGGACGGCATGACCATGGTTGCCGAAGGCGTCCGCACGGCAAAATCGGTGTACAATCTTTCCAGGAAACTTGACGTCGAAATGCCCATATCCCATGAGGTCTACACCATCCTCTATGAAGATCGAGAACCTGCCAAAGCACTCAGGCGGTTGATGACGAGGGACCTCAAACAAGAACTCGACGCCATCTAATCCGAACATTTCATGAAGTGTTCGGATCGGAAGCGGATTCAAAACCTCCCCTGAACCCAATTTAGATCGACACCAAGCGACGCCGGAGCCTACACAGGCACGTTCAGCCCATTGAGATTCCCCCACAGTATTACTCCCCCCAAAACTCATTCGTCATTTTTTCTTTTAACATGTACAGATCTGGGTCAGCTGTCCTATCCCGATCTTCACAAAGGGGGAAACCCATCATGACGAACGAAAATGTCCATAAGGGGGCAGGGCATCGACAACGGCTTCGGGAAAAATTCCTTTCCACCGGATTGGCCGGATTCCATGATTACGAAGTGATCGAGCTGCTTCTGACCCTGGCGACCCCGAGAAAGGATTGCAAAGAAGCGGCAAAGGCGGCACTGAAGCGGTTCAAAATCCTCCAGGGGGTATTTGAAGCATCAGCCGAAGCGCTTTGTTCCATTCCAGGTCTCGGTCCCAACAATATTCTAGGCATCCGTCTGATTAAGGCGGCGGCGGATCGCTATCTGGAAAAAAAGATCGTTGATCGGGACCCTATCCGCAATTCCAAAGAACTTTTCGAGTTCCTCCAACTCACGCTTCGCGACGCTCCCAAAGAACGTTTCATCGGCGTGTTCCTGGATGCCAAGAACCGGGTCATTGCGGTGGAGACACTCTTTGAGGGTACATTGACCGGCAGCAGCGTATATCCCCGGGAGGTCGTTGTTTCGGCACTGCGCCATCATGCCGCGGCGGTGATCTTTGCCCATAACCACCCTTCCGGAGATCCACACCCCTCCGAAGAAGATCGGGCAGTGACCCGGAAGCTCATTTTTGCCTGCGGCAGTGTCGGCGTAACGGTCCACGAGCACCTGATCATCGGGGACCGGGGATACTTCAGTTTTGCCGATCAGGGAGACATCGCCCGGCTGACGGCAGAATTCTGGGGTTTGCAGGATAACCGTTAGGGCCTGCATAAGTTCATGGATGGGTTTCCCGTTTACAGATGAGAACCAGGGGGTTATGGTATGGCCATGCCTGAAGAAAAGAAAACAAAACTTCCGGATTGCTTCGGCGATCTGGAGACCGTATTTCCCATGGAGAAAAATGGATTGAGGAACTCCCCCATCGCCTGCCGGGCATGTGTGTTTAAAACCGAATGCCTTCGAGAGGCCATGAAAGGCGGGGATGGACTCAAAGTTCGGGGAGAGGCCGTGGACAGAGCCTATACTTCCGGTACGATGACCTTTTTTGAACGGTGGTCGAAGAAGAAAGCACTACACCGGATGCAGAACCAGAAACGTCCGCCCGGGAACAAAGATTAAGAAACAGCTTGATCGGAAAAATCCGGAAAAGGAGAACGATATGAAATCGATCAGGGATATCGAGCTGGCCGGAAAGCGGGTCTTTATTCGAGTCGATTTCAATGTGCCCCTGGACGACCGACGGCAGGTCACCGATGACTCCAGGATAAAGGGGGCCTTGCCCACCATTTCCTACGCCGTGGAGCAGGGGGCACGGGTGATCCTGGCCTCCCATCTCGGCCGCCCCAAAGGAAAACCGGTTCCCGAGTTCAGTCTGGCCCCGGTGGCAGAGCGCCTGTGCCGGCTGCTAAACACAGATGTTCAGATGGCCGAAGATTGCATCGGCCCTGAGGTTGCCGCCAGAATTGCCGCCATGGGAAATACCGATGTCGTTCTCCTTGAAAATCTCCGGTATCACGCCGGCGAACAGGAAGATGACGACGCGTTCGGGGAGGCGTTGGCCGATTTGTGCGACATCTATGTGAATGATGCGTTTGCGGTATGTCACCGCAGAAATGCGTCGGTGTCTGCCATTACCCGACATGTACGCGAGGCCGGAGCCGGACTTCTGCTGCAACGTGAGCTGGACTATTTTGCTTCCGCCATGGAGGATCCCAAACGACCTCTGGTGGCCATTATCGGCGGTGCGAAGGTGTCCAGCAAGTTGGGGGCGCTGCGCAATATGCTCCAGCATGTGGATAAAATCATAATTGGCGGGGCAATGGCGAATACGTTTCTCAGAGCCATGGGGATGTCGGTGGGAACATCCAGGTTGGAGGAAGACATGATTGCCGAGGCCAGCCATGTCATGACCAAGGCCTCCGAGCAGGGCATCCGGTTCTACTTGCCGGTGGACGTCGTGGTTGCCGATCAACTCGACGCCGAAGCGGTTACCCAGATCGTTCGGGTAGAAGAAATCCCCGAAACCAAAATGGCTCTCGATATCGGGCCGGACACATCAGAGGCCTATGCCAAGGCCCTTGATGCAGCCGGGACGATTATCTGGAATGGGCCCATGGGCGTTTTCGAGATGGATCCGTTCAGCAGGGGAACATTCGCCCTGGCGGTCAGTGTCGCTTCAAGCGGCGCGACAACCATCGTCGGGGGGGGAGACACGGATGCGGCCATCCACCACATTGGCGTCGCCGATCAGATTACCTTCATATCAACAGGTGGAGGCGCTTTTCTGACCCTGATGGAAGGAAAACAGCTGCCGGCTGTGGCCGCTCTGGAGGCGGTCGCAGGCTAGCCGACGATAGTATGAAATCCTTCCAGCCATATCCGGGCTCGGAAGACAGACCCCAAGCACTCCGGGCTTTATGAGAGAAGCCGTCCCGAAAATCGACAATAAAAAGCGTATTGTGCTGGCCGTTGTCCTGATTGTGTTGATCTTGATCGGGGTGTTTTCTCTTTTAGGGCCCCTGTCGCATCTGTTCCAGCACATCAACATCTTGCTGAAGGACCCGGAGCGGATCCGATCCTTCATCAACAATTTCGGTCCCTGGGCGCCACTCGTCTTCATCGGTATCCAAATTTCACAAGTTCTTCTGGCTCCCATCCCTGGTGAAGCCACCGGATTTCTCGGTGGCTTTCTCTTCAGCGCCCTGCAGGGGTTCATCTATTCCAGTATCGGGCTGGCGATCGGATCGTTGTTAAATTTTTCAATCGGCCGATTCCTTGGCGAACGATTTATCCGAAAGTGGATACCGGTCGATATATTTCAGAAATACGACGCCCTGCTAAAACGCCAGGGAATTCTAGTCATCATGATCCTGTTTCTGTTCCCAGGCTTTCCAAAAGATTATCTCTCGCTGTTTCTCGGGTTGAGCACGCTTCCCACAAAGCTCTTTCTGATTATCGCCACATTCGGTCGCATGCCCGGAACACTGGCCCTGAGCCTTCAGGGCGACCTTCTCTTTGAACAGGACTACCTGATGCTCTTTATCCTGACCGGGATTTGCGCCATCGCAGCGCTGGTGGCCTACCGATATCGGGAGCGCATGTATCAGTGGGCTGAAAAATTCAATCATCACTGATGTCGTAAACGTTTTCTCCTCCACCCCCGCGGCCCGGAAACTTCCTCAAGGAAAAATATATCTCAATGCTAGTGATAACCCCGTTGACGATGAGCTAAAACCATGGTATCCATACAAAAAATAGATTAGGGCGAGTAGCAAACAGACCGTTTCGGCGGGCACTGGATCGGGTCCGCCGGATGCCGACCGTGACCGGAGGTAAAAGTGGCTTACTGGCGAGTCAGAGAATCCCTCAGTCAAAAAGATAAGCTTCGCCGCTCTTACTACGAACTGCTCCGGGATCAGCTCGACGATTTCATGCTCAAGTACACCCTGATCGATTCCTACCACCGATTTCGTGAACAGAAACTACCCTATCCGTTTGTGGAGATGCGGGAGCTAAAACCGCGGGCCCGAATACCGGACAAAGAGTACGAATGCCAGAAATCCGCCCTGGTCATCTTCGTTGAAGACATCATCCCCCCGGAACACAAAAAGTACATCCGCTTTTTCGGATCCAATCGAACCACCAAAAAAAATCTTCAGCTGTCCAAATCGTTGCCCCTGAACGGCAAATTCGACCGGAACCGCAAGTATTTCGAATCGATCAAATTCTTCGATTTTGTCGAGGTGCTTCTCCCGGTGGACTTCGCACTTTTGATTCAGCGGGACCCGTCCAGCGTTTCAAAAAACCGGTACAGCCTCTCCCATTTCCACGTCAAGATCGACTGGCCCATTTCCGATGCCGCCGAAGATCTGGCCCGGACGTTGCGCTACATCTCAAAGGATATCTACGAGAAAGGCGACAAGGCGGGGGAGGATTTGCAAAAGAAGTTTTTCGAATATTACGGGTTGCCCGCCATGGCCGGCGGCAGACGGTCCGCGGCGATCGTCGCTGCCCAATATCTCCGCCGACTCGGCTGCATCACCACCGTGTATGCCGGGTCCAGCGAGTCCCGGGCTCTGATTCGCATATCCGAGCGGGGGGTTTCCAAATCGGTCCTCATGCGGCTGACACCGGCGGAGGTGAATGAAATTGCCGAGGAACATGAATTGACTCCCCGGAAGTTCCGATCCAACTATGAGGTAGCAAAACAGGGTAAAAAAACCCTCGTCATATTCCAGACCGTTTACTACCTGACCGACTATGCCCGCCTTTCCGACGACGGTAAACTCAGGGATCTTAATCCGGATCTGAACTGGCTTACCGTAGACGCCCAGCTGATCCTACCCAAAGCGGGGGTGAAGCCGTATCCGCCGTTGCCGCACAACGTCATTTACGCCTAAAAGCGGATTCAAAGAATCATCTCGAACACGATAGCTTTGTTCTCCAGCAGCTTGAAACGGTCTCGATTCTGGATGCTGGATACTGGGTTCTGGATGCTTCAGAGCGGAATGTGGAATTCGGAATACGGAGTTTAGATTTCTGCGGAAACATACGAAATGGATAGAGCGAAGCGATTCCTTCAATCCAAAATCCCAAGTCCAAAATCCAAAATGGAGGACGAAATAGGTACGGATTTTTTGCTGATGATGGGTTGTCGTCCGGCAGACCGGCGAACCGGCTGACGGGCCAATCCGTCTTCGCCCTCCGGGCTTCCGACTTCGCTCTTCGAGCTACGACGGGACAGGTCGCCGGACAAGCGGGCAAACGGGCCCACGGGCAAACGGGCCAACTGGCAGACGGACCACCGGGCCAACGGGCTAACGGGCAAACGGGCCCACGGGCTAACGGGCAAACGGACCCACCGGCAAACGGGCCAACGGGCAGACGGGCTAACGGGCAAACGGGTTAACGGCCGGACCTGTCTTCGTTCAGATCCAGCATCATGGCGGTTTCGTCACAGTCCGGGAACTTGACGCAGAGAATACAATCGGACCAGATCTTCAGGGGCAGTTCACTCCGGTCGATGTGACGAAAGCCGAACCGAAGAAAGAAATCCGGCTGGTAGGTCAGGGTGAATATCTGGCGCACGTTGAACTTTCTGGCTTCGTCGAGGGCGGCCTCTGCGAGCTTCGAACCGATGCCTTCGCCGAGTCGGCCCGGCTCCACGGCCAGGGAACGTATTTCGGCAAGGTCCTCCCAGCAGAACTGCAGCGCGCAACATCCGATGGGCCGCCCCTCTTCAAAAAATACGAAAAAATCCCTGACATGATCGTAAAGCTCACTCAGCGGGCGGGGGAGTAAATCTCCACGGTTTCCGTATTCCTGTAATAGGCGGTGAATGGCTTTGATGTCCGGGATGGTCGCTTTTCGAATCATGGCGTGAATCTATCGCCTACGGTGGGAAAAAACAAGGGGGCGGAATGGCCAATCCGTTATTCCCCAATCTCTGCAGCACACCAGATCTTTTTTCTGTGAAATTGAGCCACATTATCCTTGATTTGGATTCCGCGCTGTTATCCTGCTCATTGATAAGCAAAGTATGTAAGTCTCTCGTTCCAGATTCATCCTGTGCTCGTTCTTTTGTTTTTCCTTCGAATTCTTGACCCCTTGACCCCTTGAATCCTTTTTGGGATTAGACTGGTGCAACGAATTTAGAAATGAGCTACCCTGTCACTCACCCAATCCATAGTTCCGTTGTTTTGTTCCCCCGCTCAAAGTGTGCTATCCAAGGGTGCCAGAGAAACGGCTCAGCCCGCCGGTGTTTTGACATCGAGTTGATGTGGTACATCATCCGATGGAGCATTTTACTAAATAACCGGAAGAGAAGTGGATAAAACGGCACGACATGCCTCCGAGGAATCACATATACGACGCCCTGCAGAACATCAGAAGCGACGTCCCCCGCCTCGCCGGAGTACTGGGCCTGAAGGATCTGCCGGGGATGGCCGACTGGACCGGATTGGTTGACGGAAAGTTGCTGCCCCGGGTGTCTCCGGATTTCCCGGTCATGGTCGCCATCTGTGGCGGCGGCTCTTCCGGAAAGTCGACCTTGTTTAATTCCCTGGTTGGAGAGCGCCTGTCACCCACCGGCGGCAGCGCCGGTATGAACCGACGGCTTCTGGTGGCCGGACATCCGGACATCATCGCACGTCAAGACTTTCTACCGGTGATGTTTGAGTCGTTCAGAGAGACTCCGGAACGGTTGAACTCTCCGGACGAACTGAAAACACCGGGGATCCCGTTAATGACCACGTCTCCACGACTTCCCCAGAACCTGGTGCTCCTGGATACACCGGATTTCGATACTGGGGCGGGCGGTCAATATGCCAACCGGGATGTGACCCGGCAGGCATTGGAAGCCTCCGACGTGGTGGTATACATCTTTACCAATTCCAATTACCACAACCTGGACAATACAGACTTCATCTCCCGTATGCTGACCGGCATCGGCCAGCGGCGATGTATTCTGGTGTACCGGGTCTATCCCAGTTTCGCAGATGAAGAAGTCAGGGAACACGCGCGTTTGGTATCCCGAAATATTTACGGGGACGATGCCCCTCGGTATACCCTCGGCGTTTACCGGGCAGATGAAGAAAATGCGGTTGCCGCCGGCGACCGGTTCCTCCAACTGCACCCGGTCACCGATCCGCCGGAGTCGCTGAGGGACATGTTAACCGGTATCGATCCGAAACAGGAGCGGGGAGAACTCATTCAGTCCATGCTCACCGATACGCTGGACCGGGCCGAGGTTCTGGTCGACCAATGCCGAAACAGCCGCGAGGAACTGGAACTCTACCTGGATGCACTGCAAACCGCTCAGTCACATTGTGTTCACGAAACATTGAAGCATTTTCCCATGGATATGGTGATGAAACGATTCGCCGATATCTGGGTTGCCGGCGATCCGGCGCACATAAAAGCCATGCGCAAAACCGGATCGATCATCGAGTGGCCCTTAAGACTCATTATGCGGGGGGCCAAACTGGCCAAATACGGTGTCTCCGGATCCGAATCGGATCCTGAAACCATGGAAGAAATTCGTCTGAAGGTGGAAGAAGATCTACTGGAGGCTGTAAACAGTCTGTACAGCCGGGCCGTCGCTTCCGAACTCACGGTCACCAGTACCGCTACCGACCCGGTTGGAGAACGATTACGCTTCGGCGTGGAGCGGGTCCGGACCTACCGGAAGGCTTCGGGGACCCAGGTGCCGCGGATCGATTTTTTGGAGAACCGGGGTCAATGCACCGTCACAGTTGCGGCCCCTGCTGCGGTGGCGGGACTGCAAAAGAAACTGCGCGCCGGCAACTGGCAGACGGTGATGACGTCCATCCTGTCCCAGAAGGAGTCGATTCTGGCGGCCACGCCGGATATCGATCGAGAGCTGGAAGAACTGGCGGGGAAATTCCGGGATCGAATGAGCGTTTGGGGGCAGATTCGGCAGACATTCTCGGCGCTGTTGAATGTATTGCCGGCGACAGCGGCGGTCACCTACGTGCTCCATACCGGAGATCCCGTCGGTGCCGCAGGGATCAAGGTCAAACTGACCGGCCTCTTCGGGTTGCACGATCTGTATGCGCTGGTGGCCATACCCGCGACCAGCGGAATGAAGCGGGCAGATCAACGGCAGCTCGAAGACATGCTGACCCCCATCGCCCAATTATGGCTCGAACGGAAGTTGAAGACCGTTCAGAACATCTTTGAGGAGGCCATTACCGGTGATATTCTGAACGGAGCGCGAGGGCGCCTCGAGATGACAGAAACATTGATCCATAAGCTGGATCAATTGATCGATCGGGCACGGGAGGAATAATGAATCGAGCGTCGGACAACCGTCTTGGGGCAATGGCCGAGTTGGAACACATCAAGAACGACATCCGCATCGCCCAACGGAGGCTCGAATCCATCCCCCACTGGATTCCGTCACATGCCTTGTCCCGCCTTGCCGGAAAATTGCTGGGCATGGTGACCAACGTGGAATCCCGTATCGGTCGAAAACTAGTGGTGACACTTGTCGGCCCCAGCGGATCCGGTAAATCCACCCTGGTCAACGCGCTGGCAGGTGCCGATGACGTAACGTCTGTCGGAATCGACCGGCCCACCACCACCCGCCCCCTGGCGGTATGTACGGCCTATTCCGATGTGGCTCAACTGGTGGAGAGGTTAGGGAAAGAGCATCTGGACATTCAGATCACGCCAAGTGCCGGGACAGCCGAAAATCTGGTGCTGATTGACACGCCGGACACTGACAGTGTCGAGCAGGCAAGCCATCTGCCGATCATTCAGCAGGCCGTCTCTCTTTCGGACGTGCTGCTATGCGTCTTCGATGCAGAGAATCCCAAACGGCTGGACCATGCCGATTTTCTGACGTCGCTGGTTCAATACTTTGACGGGGAATCCATCGTTGTCGTCCTGAACAAATGCGACCGCCAGTCTGAAACCGAGCTCAAGGAGTCCATCGGGCCTGATTTTCAAGCCTACATCCATCAAGCATGGGGCCGCCCGGTTAGCCGGTTGTTTTGCATTTCCGCGCGGCGTCATCTGGACCATCCCGGTTGGGCCGAAAGCGCCCAACCGCGTCATGACTTCGATCAGTTCCCGTCCCTGCGGCAGCTGCTCCTCGAAAATCTGGGTCTTCCAAAGGCGGTTATGGACCGTCGTCTCGATAATGCGCGCCAGCTCAGGGACTTCCTGACCGCCTCCATTCAGGAAGAAGTGGATAAGGACAAAACGCCGATCAAATCCGCCGCAAGGCGCATGCGCGAGGTGGAAACCGAGGCCATAGAGAACGCCTTGGCCTCCTTGCAGAACCATGATCCCCACCGGCTGCCCGGTGTGACCGTCGACTTGTATGCCAAGCTGGCCCAGCGATGGCTGGGCCCAGTCGGATGGCTCATTGCCGCCTGGGCCCGGTGGCTGATGATCGGCGGTGGCATCGGTCGGATCTTCCGGTACGGTCGGCCCCTTCGACGATTATCCGGACTGGCCGCCTCCCTGAAACATCTGAAGCCATCAGAGGAGAGTGGACACGTTCAGGCCTCAGCACAGGTTCCGCTTCAGGCCTACCGGAACATTTTCCTGCGCCACTGGACGGAAATCTCGGAGTTGCTGGTCCAGGCCAGATTCGATCCGGCAGTTCGCAATGAAGGCGATTCGGCGATGGTCGAGGATCGCGTCGGCGAAGAACTGTCGATGATCTGGCTGGATGCTCTGGAAACTGAAGTCGAGGCGTCTTCAAGAGGGCTGAGCAACATGGGTTTGCAGCTATTGCTCAATCTGCCGGTGTTGGCCGTCTTGGTGCATATCGGCTGGATCACGGCCAAGGAATATTTGGTCGGCAGTTATCTGCCGATAAACTTTTTTGTGCACGCCGTCGTGACCCTGGCGATCCTGTTGTTCCTTTGCTTTTTTCTGTTCCAGGGACTCGTCCGGATGTTTGCAGGCCGGGAGCGGATATTTGCCCGTGCCATAAAGCGATGCAGCAGGCAGGCCGCCCATTACCGGCCGTTGACCACCGGCGCCTTCGCCGGAGAAATCGAAGTTCTCTTCGATATAAGCCCTCCCCAATAACAACCTGCCCCTTCGCAAAATTTTTTTCAGGAAAGGTTCGGGGTCGGAATCGCCATCGGAATCGGGATCGAAACAGCCCGCCGTCAATCCTCCAGCATTATTATCCATATCAAACCCGATTCAGAGAAAATGTCTACCGCCATTGCAAATAAGATGGACTAAGAAGTAGCGGGGTATTCTGACAATCTCTCTAAACGCTCGACCAGGGGGGGATGGGAATAATTCAGAAGCACATATAACGGATGGGGGTGAATGTTGGAAAGATTGTCTTTGGCCAACTGCCGGAGAGCCGATGCCAGGGGAGCCGGAGAGCCGATCACTCGGATGGCGTATTGATCGGCTTCACGTTCATAGTGACGGGACAGGGCCATTGTAAGCGGCGTCAGGAAAAACCCGATGGGTTCCCAAAGCATACCGAGCAGAAAAAGACCGATGTAATCCTCCACCCCAATAAAACCGAAACTTCGATACAGCGTGTCCCATCGTATGAGAGCCGCCGCAGCGGCGAACAGCAGCAGGGAAACGATGCTCATCAGCAGAAGGTTTTTGATGATGTGGTGGTTTTTCAAATGCCCGATCTCGTGGGCGAGCACCGCAAGTATTTCATCGGCGGTGTGGGCGGACAGCAGGGAATCAAACAGAACAATCCGCTTGGCCTTTCCCAATCCCGTAAAATAAGCGTTGGAGTGCCGAGTGCGTTGGCTGGCATCCATTTGGAAGATGCCGTCAATAGGGATTCCCTCGTCGGACGCCATGACCTGGATCCGTTCGCCCAGTTCGGTGTCCTCCAGAGACGAGAAGGTATTGAACATCGGTGCAATGACCGTCGGATAAAGGATCGTGACCAGCAGTTGAAATCCGATGAACACACACCATGCCGGCACCCACCAGTTTGATCCGGCATAGGCCATGAGCGCCAGCAGGGCCGAAAGGAGTGCCCCGCCCAGAACTGCACCGATCAGGGTGGATTTAAATAGGTCGGTAATCCATAACTTAATGGTTTTCGTATTGAATCCGTACCGGGTTTCAATCACGAACGTGTGGTAGAGTCCGAAAGGCGATTCCAAGACGCCGAAACCCAGAGATAGAACCGCAAAGAAGGCAAGGCCGGCAAGTATCGGATGCCATCCTGAAAACAGCTCCGCCAGAATGGGAAATATTCCGGACAGGAGAAGCGCCAGAAACAGCAGGTTCATGAATAACCGGCGCACCATGCCCAGATGGTGTTTTTCGACTGTGTAGCGGCTGATCTTTCCCAGGATCGAACCGTCGATGACACCCTCGAATGCCGGCGGGACGGTCTGGCCGCGGGACTTCAGGCGGGCGATGTTGAGATGGTCCACGGCGAGTTTCAACCCGAGATGGGCTGTAAATATTATGATGTATAACCCCAGAAGCCAATTACCGTCTATCATTTAGCATCGTTCCCAAAGAAATTTAGAGTTACGGACGTTCCCCTTTCCCAGCCATTTGTCCGGATGAACTCCTGGCTTTGAAAGGGTTCCATGGACCATCGATACGGCCGGGATGGGTATTGAAAGGTAACGGTGATCCGCGCCGGTATCAAGGCCGGTGTGCGAAAAGAACCGCTCCGTTGTCGAACCCGATCGCGGCGTCCGGCGGTTTACCGGTTGAAATCGATATTGCCCGGGCCAATATTCTGTGATAATTAGACATTTTTTTCAATATCGGACGCATTCGCCGACGCCCGGAATGTGACGTGAACCTGCGCCCGTTGTGGGTCGATCTGAGGGCCGTCGGAACGGGAGCTGCTGTAAGGGGATTCATGAAACAATATCTGATCGACGAGATCCGGCCCCAGGAATACGAGAAATTGAAGGCTTACCTGGATGAACACCTGCAAAGTGGTGGCATGAGTGGCCTTTACTGGATACCGCTTGGAGAAGACATACTGAATGAGACCCAGCGCAGTCATACCGATTGCCAGCCGTTCTGTTTCAGCCTTGAGTTGGAACCGGATGCGTTGCACTGCGAATTGCTGGTGCGGACAAACAATCGCATGCGCTGCGAGTGTATCGGCTATGCGACCGACGTTCAGCGAGACTGGTTGATCGACAGTATTGATGCCATTTTTGATCAGCTCGCCATCAAAACTTAGTGAGCAGCCGATCGATCGATCCGGCACCGGGCACCGCCGTTCCCAGTGACCGCCGCAACAGACCAGCCGAACATTCCGCGATGCTACAAACCTACATCACCATATCATGGACCATTCTGGCGACCCTGCTCTTCGGGACGCCCGCGGCCATCCTCTCCTTTTTCCGGGACACCGAAAATGTGGTACATCGTATCGGCAGGCTGTGGGGTCGATCCATTCTCCTGGTGAGCCGGGTGCCTGTCACCATCCATGGGATGTCTCACATCGACTCGACAAAACCCTATATTTTCATGTGCAACCACCAAAGCAACTTTGACATTCCCGTTCTGGTGGGGCACTTACGGACTCAATTCAGATGGATCGCTAAAGCTGAACTTTTCCGTATCCCGATATTGGGGCAGGGTATGAAAGGGGCCGGATATATCGGGATCAACCGGTCGGATCGGGAATCCGCCATTGAAAGCATGAACCAGGCGGCAGGAAGTATCCGCCGTGGTGTTTCGGTAATGATATTTCCAGAGGGTACCCGAAGCCGGGATGGACGACTGAGACCGTTTAAAAAAGGCGGATTTATTCTGGCTGTCGATGCTGGCGTGCCGATCGTGCCCCTTGTCATCCGCGGCACATTTAACGTGATGCCGAAAAGCGGCCTCAGGGTTCGGCCGGCTCCGGTCCGCATCGAGGTTCTGGAACCCGTCGCTACGGAAGACTACACGCGGGATAACAAAGATGAACTGCTGAATAGGGTTTGGGAAATCATGCAAACAGCGCTTATCCAAAAACAACAGGAGATAATCTAGTGTTGAAGATCATCCCTCTCGGCGGTCTTGGGGAGATCGGCATGAATATGATGCTCATGGAATTCGAAGAGACCATATTCGTGGTGGACGCCGGATTGATGTTTCCGGAGGACTATATGCTGGGTGTGGACTACGTCATCCCCGATATGGGCTATCTCCGGGAGAATGCCGCGAAAGTCGCAGGTGTTGTGCTGACACATGCCCATGAGGATCACATCGGTGCGCTGCCGTACCTGCTCCGGATCATCAACTGTCCGGTGTTCGGCACCCCGTTTACCCTCGGTATGGTCCGGCACAAGCTCGAAGAGCACGACCTGATGGACCATGCCCAACTGCACGAAGTGCTTCCGGGCGAGACTGTTCGGCTGGGACCCTTCAACGTCGAATACATCCAGGTCGGGCACAGCGTCGTCGACGGGGTGGGCCTTGCCATTCGAACACCGGTCGGGTTGCTGGTGCATACCGGTGATTTCAAGATCAATCATAGCCGGGCGGACGGCACCAACACCGATGTGAATACCTTTGCCCGCTACGGCCAGGAGGGGGTGCTGGCACTCCTTTCCGACTCCACCAATGTGGAGAAGGAGGGCTATACCATATCCGACCGGGAGATTGGCGAAACCCTCTCCAGAATCATCATGGCCAGCCCCGGGCGGGTAATCGTTGCCCTGTTTGCATCCAACATCATGCGGATCCAGCAGATCGTCGACATTGCCGCCAAGCGGGGCAGCAAGATCGCCGTTAACGGGAAAAGTCTGGAAATCAGCGTCAACCTGGCCAAATCCATGGGACACCTCAACATCCCCGAGGGGATGGAAATCCAGGTAGACGAAATACGGAATTATACGGACCGGGAAGTGGTGATCATTACCACCGGGAGCCAGGGCGAACCGATGTCTGCCCTGACGCGCATGGCGGCCGGTACCCATAAGCAGCTCCGTGTCAAGGAAGGCGACACGGTGTTGCTTTCGTCGAAATTTATACCGGGCAATGAAAAGGCCATCGGCAATATCATCAACAATCTTTACCGACGGGGCGCGGACGTCATTTATGAAAAAATTTCCGAGATACATGTCTCCGGTCACGCCTTTCGGGAAGAGCTCAAGTTGATGATCAGCCTGACCCAGCCCAAGTATTTTATACCGATCCACGGCGAATACCGCCATCTGGTGCTACACGGCCGGCTGGCGCAATCGGTCGGGATTCCCAGGGAGCGGATCCTGTTGGCCGAAAACGGCCAGATTATTGAATTCGATGAATTCGGCATCCGGTCGGGAGATACGGTCGCCACAGGCCGAATCCTGATCGACGGAAAAGGCGTTGGGGATGTGGGTCGAAGCGTGCTCAAGGAGCGTCGAATTCTGTCTGAAGATGGTTTGGTGGTGGTCACCATGGCTTTTGACGAAGAAACCGGGATTGTGGTATACGGACCGGAAATCGTATCCCGTGGTTTCGTCTTCAAACAGGATACCGGGTATCTGATCGAAGACGCCCAGTGCGTGGTTCTTGAAATCGTCGAGGAAGTCGAACCCGGCTATCCGAATCGCGTCGCGGAGATCCGATCCCGGCTCCAAAAGGCGCTTCGGCAGTATTTCTTCTTTACGATCGGTCGTCGGCCGGTCATTTTGCCGTTTCTCCTGGAAGTTTAACCCGGCGATGGCGATGTCAGGCTTAATCCGATTTGGTTCCAGGACTGCAACGAACTGAATACACCGACGAGGAGAATGACGGCGGGGGGAATGCCGGAATCATGGTTTCCGTGGATCGGAGCCATGGGTTGCATGGTTTTCCCGGCTGCCGCAAGGCAGATGCATGCGTAAGGAAATCATCGGCATATTCTTATTCTTCTTCGTCATCTTCACGTTAATTAGTTTAGTCTCCTACCATCCCGGCGACCCATCCATCCACAACGCAAAGGCTTCCGGTGATATCGAGAATTTGTTCGGACTGTTCGGTGCCCATCTGGCCGGCCTGCTGGTCGGGCTGTTCGGAATCGGTGCCTTCTGGATCCCCTTTATTCTTCTACTCGCCTGTATCCAGTTCTTCGGGCCGGAGCCCGGACGCGGAGTTCTTTTAACAGCCATCGGGGGCGTCCTGTTGGTGATCACCACCGGAAGCCTTCTGGCATTCCGTCAGGATGCCTACATGCTGTTTGGCAGCCGATTTTCATCCGGCGGCATCGTCGGGATTCCGCTTAAATCGTTCCTGGTTTCCTATGCCAATCCAACCGGCGCCGCCATCATCCTTTCCCTGACATGGTTGGTCGGTTTCATTATGAGTACCGGCTTTTCGCTGATCAACTTTGGTCGACGGACCGGTCGAGTGGCAGTCGTGGCGGGCGGTGGAGCGAAAACATCCTGGATCAAGTGGCGTGAGCGGCGGGAGAAAAGCCGCAAGCGGACTCAGAAAGCCAAGGCCCGGGATCCCAAAAAGAAACAGGACATCCAGATTAAGACCCCGGAACCCAAGCCGGTCAAGGATGTTCCGGCCCCCAAGCAGGAAGTCTTTGACTTCATGCACACCGGCAGCGGATATGTGCCTCCTTCCGTGAATTTTCTTGACGGTCCGGAGGAAACCCTCGTTTCCGCCGACGATGAGAACCTGAAAATGCTGTCCCGGCTGGTGGAGAAGAAACTGGAGGATTTCGGTGTCGACGGTAAGGTGGTATCGGTGGCACCGGGTCCGGTGGTGACGACCTTTGAATACGAACCGGCCCCCGGGATTAAAATTAACAGAATCGTGAATCTGACGGATGATCTGGCCTTGGCGTTGCGGGCGATCAGCATCCGCATTGTGGCACCCATCCCCGGCAAGGCCGCCATCGGGATCGAAATACCCAATGCCAATCGGGATATCGTCAGATTCAAGGAGATGGTGGTTTCAGCCGTCTATGAGAAATCAAAATCCGACCTGACCCTTTGTCTGGGCAAAGATATTGTGGGTCAACCGGCGGTGGCCGAATTGGACAGAATGCCCCATCTGTTAATTGCCGGGGCCACGGGGACCGGAAAGAGCGTTGCGCTCAATGCCATGATCTGCAGTTTTCTGTATAAAGCCTCTCCGGAGGACGTCCGATTGATCATGATCGACCCAAAGCGCATTGAGCTGTCCCATTATGATGGGATTCCCCATCTGATCACCCCCGTGGTGACCGATCCCCAAAAAGCCACCAACGCGCTCTTTTGGGCGGTCCGGGAAATGGAGCGCCGTTACCAACTGCTCTCGGAGATCCGCTCACGGAATATCAAGCAGTACAACCAGAAGATTCAGAAAAAAGCGCTCAAGGGGGACACCCCGCCGCCGGAAAAACTGCCCTTTATCGTAATTATTATCGACGAACTGGCCGATTTGATGATGGTCGCATCCAGAGATGTGGAGGTCGCATTGACGCGGCTGGCCCAGATGGCAAGGGCCGCCGGGATCCATCTGATCCTGGCCACCCAAAGACCCTCGGTGGATGTGCTCACCGGAATTATCAAAGCCAATTTTCCAACCCGGTTGACGTTTCAGGTCTCGTCGCGAACCGACTCCCGGACGATTATCGATACCGTCGGTGCTGAAAATCTCCTCGGCAGCGGCGATATGCTGTTCCTGCCGCCGGGGACCGCCAAACTCCAGCGGATTCATGGCGCTTACATTTCCGAGGCGGAATTGGCCCGAATTACCGAATTCTTGAAGCAACAGTCCTCCACGGAATACGATACATCGATCACGGCAGCCCCCTCAAAAACGACAACGGACATCGAAGAAGAGTCCTACGATGAAAAATACGACGAGGCCGTAGCCCTCGTCACACGGACCCGCCAAGCATCCATTTCGATGATCCAGCGCCATCTGCGTATCGGATACAATCGCGCCGCCCGCATCATCGAGATCATGGAGCGGGAAGGGATCGTGGGCCCATCTGACGGTGCGAAACCCAGGGAGGTCCTGGTCCGGGGGTACGACGAGGAAGAAGGGTAAGATTAAGCGTTCTGGATCAGCTCATGGTGAGTTGTTGAATATAAGCGCTGTTAATACCGTTGTGGAAGGATGAGTTAGGGTCCAAGGGGTCGAGGATTCAAGGGGTCGAGTGAAATGCGACAAGTGTTATCTGAATCTCCATAATTTCGTTACCGAAATGATGAAGAACCAAACAGAGTCGGGTAAACCTTTGAACCTTTGAACCCTTGACCCCTTGAATCCTTGGATCCTTGGATCCTTCGTTTTAAGTCGTGTGGAGAAAAGTCCAAGTTTTCGACACGGAAAGGATACATGCCTTTCAATGCACAGCTAATAGCTGGTATTAAAGGATTCCTGGAACTCGACGAGGCCGAACGCCTCTACCAGCTTGGTCTGGATGCCAGTCGCCGTGGATCCTGTTTGGAGATCGGGGGCTATTGCGGAAAGTCGACGTTATGCCTAGGGACCGCCTGTCGCGAAAACGGAGCGGTGCTGTATTCCATTGATCATCATCGGGGTTCCGAGGAACAACAGCCGGGGGAGGAATATTTCGACCCGGATTTGCTTGATCCGCAAACCGGCCGTCTGGACACCTTCCGGTATTTTCGGCAGGCACTCGAACTGGCCGATCTGGAGGACACGGTGGTACCCATGGTCTGTCGCTCGGAACTGGCGGCTCGGGCATGGGCGACGCCCCTGGGTCTGGTGCTCATCGACGGGGGGCATTCGTTCGAAGACGCGTATTCAGACTATAACGCCTGGTCCGGACATGTGATGGCCGGAGGCTATCTGTTGATCCATGATATATTTGAGAACCCGTCAGACGGCGGCCAGGCCCCCTTCCGGGTGTATCAGGAGGCGGTCGCTTCCGGCCGATTTGCCGAAATGCCGATGACCGGAACGCTCGGCGTGCTTCAATGCCGAGCCGGTATCCGTCTTTCAAAGGAGGATGAGTAACGCCATGACATCGTTTCGTCCACAACACAGGTCCCGTACATCCATGGCGATCGTTGATGCAACAAGGGATAGATGGCGGCTTGTCATGACTGCGGCAATGGCGCTGATCCTCATGATCATCGCCCCCGGGGTCAATGCCCAGTCCAAAGGCAAAGGGGGCCCTCCCATGCGCCCTGGGATTGTCAGTGTCGCGGAAATCCACCCGGGAGAATCCCAACCCATGAGCGATTTTGTCGGCACGGTATTCTTCGCCCAGGTGTCCGACGTGGCCGCCGAGGTCGCCGGCCGCGCCAATGTGGTCACCTTCGAAGAAGGCCAACAGGTGTTCTCCAGGATGGTGCTGGTCCAGCTCGACACCGGGCTGTTGAATTTGACTATTAAAAAAAATGTGGCGCTGTATGAACAGGCGCGGGTGGAACTAAAGGATGCCCGTACAGACCTCCAGCGGATGGAATCCCTGCACAAGGGGCAGTCGGTCGCCGTTTCGGTTTACGATGCCAGCCGTTTTCGCATGCAGGGCCTGGAACAGAAAGTTGCGGCATTATCGTATGAGTTGGAACACGATAAACTGACGCGACAGAAAATGACGATCCGTTCGCCCTTTGACGGCGTGGTCATCCGCAAGGATGTGGATGTCGGTGAGTGGGTATCGGACGGCGCGACCGTCGGGGTCATTGCCAGTGATACGGAGGTGGATGTGGTTGTCGATGTCCCGGAAACGATTCTCGACTTCCTCGAGACGGGACGGGAGGTTCCGATCCTACGCGGGCAGCGGCAGTTCAAAGGAAAGATCGCCGCCGTGGTTCCCCGGGGGGATGTGGCCACGCGGACGTTCAGTGTCAAAATCCGGCTGCCCAACGAGTATAATCTGATCGAGGGGATGGAAGCCCGGGTCACGTTGCCCTCGGGTCCGATGGTCAAGGGTCTGCTGGTGCCCCGGGACGCCGTCATCAGTAAATTCGGCCGGACCGTGGTCTTTGTCAACCAATCCGGAGCGGCGAAGATGCTTCCGGTCCAGGTTCAGGGCTATGACGGATTGATGGCGGGTATTGCCGGGCCGGGCCTGGAGGCCGGGATGCAGGCCGTGGTCAAAGGCAACGAGCGGATCCGGGACGGACAACCGCTCAAGGTGATAAAACAAAAATAATCCCGTTTGCCGGTTTGCCGGTTCGCCCGTTGACCGGTTGGTCGGTGGCTCGGCAACGGAGGTCATTATTCTTTACCACGAAGCGCACGAAGAACACGAAGAAATTGCCGGTACTTGGTATTTGGTATTGGGTAATCGGTACTAACTTAAAATATTGTTAGCAGCGAGTACCAAATACCTGATATCCAATAGCCTCGGGGCCTCGCCCCGGCAGGCGGGCGAACGGGCTAACGGGCAGACGGGCCAACAGGCAAACGGGCAGACGGGCAAACCTTTCCCCAAAAACGCAGGCGGGGTGGGTGTCCCCGTAAAACATTATCAACCAGTGAATTAACGAGTCACTAATCCCATGGACATTATCCGTTTTTCCATACAAAAACCGGTCACAATCATTGTCGGTGTCATTCTGGTGGTGATGTTCGGGATTCTCGGACTTCAGCAGATGCCGTATCAACTGAGTCCCACCGTGGTCGAGCCGATCATCACGGTCACCACCACCTGGCGCGGCGCCACGCCATTTGAAATCGAACGGGACATCATCGAGGAGCAGGAAAACACCCTCAAGGGGATCCCCGGCCTGGTGGAGATGGAGAGCGATGCGCTCAATGCCCGGGGACAGATCTCTCTGCGGTTTACCATCGGCACGGACCTGGACGATGCCCTCCTCCGGGTCTCCAACAAACTCAACGAAGTGGAGTCTTATCCGGACGGGGTGGATCGGCCCATAATCAGCGCCACGGGATCCGCCACGTCGCCTGTCATCTGGATCGTCATGCGGGCCGAGGACGGGAACGAGCGGCCTGTCGACACCTACCGGACCTTCTTCGAGAACGAAATCCGCCAGCATTTGGAGCGAGTGGAGGGGGTCGCCGACCTGTTTATCGGCGGCGGCCGGGAAGAAGAGCTGCATGTCGTTGTCAATCCCGCCCGTCTGGCCATATTCGGTTTGACGATCCATGATGTGATCGGAGCCCTTGCCACTGAAAACGCCAATGTCTCCGCCGGCATCATGGGTGTGGGACGACGGGATTACCGGATCCGCACCACGGCCGAGTTCAATTCGATAGAGGACGTAGAGGGAGTCGTCTTGAAATCGAGCGGTCAGCGTCGGGTTTTCCTGGGGCAGGTGGCGGACGTCCGTCGCGGCTTTGCCAAACGGAGAGCGTCGGTGTTCCACAATGGGGAAGGCGGCATGGCGGTGGGCATCAGGCCGGGGCCCGGGGTCAACATCCTGGAACTGAGCGATCGGGTGTATGACGTGGTCCAGTGGCTCAACGAAGAGAAAATGAAGCCCAAGGGGATTTTCTTCAAATGGGTCTACGACCAGCGGGGGTACATCCGCGGGGCTATCGGATTGATCCGCCAGAACATCCTGATCGGTGGTCTTCTGGCCATCGGTGTACTCCTTCTGTTTCTCCGCAGCATTCGATCGACGGCGGTAGTCGCGACCGCCATTCCCATCAGCGTGCTCGGCACGTTTATCTTCATGAATGCCTTCGGGCGGAATCTGAATGTGGTCAGCCTGTCCGGCATCGCATTTGCTGTCGGGATGCTGGTCGACAACGCCATTGTGGTGATCGAAAATATCGACCGCCATCGGGGGATGGGCAAAGGGGCGTTTGAGGCGGCATATGACGGAACCCGGGAAGTCTGGGGGGCCGTTCTGGCGTCTACCCTGACCACCATTGCCGTGTTCCTTCCGGTCGTCTTTCTCAAAGCAGAAGCCGGTCAACTGTTCCGGGATATTGCCCTGGCCGTGGTTTGTGCCGTCAGCCTGAGCCTGATTACGTCGGTAACGGTCATCCCGATGTTTTCGAAACAACTGTTCAGCCTGGGGCGTGGGAAGAAAAAAAGCGGTACCAATGCGATTACTTCCGCCGGACGGGCGGTGGTCGACGGCATTGTCCGGCTCATCGATGTGTTAACACGGAACTGGCTGCGCCGGATAGCCACCGTGGGAATATTCACCGGAGCGGCTGTCCTGACGGCGTTCGCGTTGATTCCCAAGATGGAATATCTTCCCCAGGGAAACCGGAACCTGGTATTGAATATCTTCGTGCCGCCCCCGGGCCTTTCCGTCCAAGAGCTGGAGGAGATCGGTGATTTTCTCTTCGCCCAGGCCGATCCCTACATTGGAAAAGAGGAAGTAGACGGTGTCCCCGGTATCAAACACCTTTTTTATGTCGGGGCGGACCGGATCATGATTTCCGGAGCCCTGAGCACCCAACAGGAGCGGGCAAGAGAGCTGTTGCCCCTGTTTACCCGGATGCTCAACTCCATACCGGGCATGATCGGCATCAGCATCCAGCCCGGCATTTTCCAGACCCGTCTGGGGCGGGGCCGAACAATCGACCTGGACATCAGCGGAGAGGATCTGAACCGTATCGCCCAGTCCGCCGGGCTTCTTTTTGTCAAGATCAAGGGCGCGATACCGGCCGCCCAGATCCGGCCGATTCCATCGATGGAATTGCTCTACCCCGAGGTCCGAATTCTACCCAACCGCGACCGGCTCAAAGCGAACGGGCTTTCCGCACGGGACCTGGGAGAAAGCGTCGATGTGCTCATGGATGGCCGTGTCGTGGGAGAATACAAACAGGAGGGGCAGAAAAAAATCGACATGGTGTTGATGACGTCGGAAGAAGACATCTCCACACCGGAAGATCTCTACAGAGCACTGGTGGTCACCGCAAAGGGAGATGTCATTCCGGTGTCCAGCCTGGCCCGGCTCGACCGGACTTACGGCATCACCCAGATTCGCCACTTGGAGCGAAACCGGACCATCACCCTCCAGATCACGCCCCCCGATGACCTCCCCCTGCAGGCGGCGATGGAAATGATCGACGGCGACATCTTGCCGCCGCTGAGCAAGGCCGGCATGCTGCAGGGCGTGACAGTGAACATGAGCGGTGCGGCAGACAAGCTTGTCGAGACGAGGAAAGCGCTCCAGTGGAACTTTGTCCTGGCAGCGATGATCTCCTACCTGCTGATGTCCGCCCTGTTCGGGAATTTCATATATCCCCTGATCATCATGTTCACCGTGCCTCTGGCAGGTGCCGGCGGGTTCGTGGGGCTCCAGCTGCTCAATCTGTTCGTGAATCAGCCCATGGACATCGTCACCATGCTGGGCTTCGTGATCCTGATCGGCGTTGTCGTCAACAACGCGATTCTGATCGTGCACCAGGCCCTGAACAATGTCCGTATTCACGGTATGGATCACCGTTCGGCGGTTCTCGAGTCGGCACGGGTCCGGCTTCGACCGATATACATGAGCGCGATGACCAGTATTTTCGGGATGCTGCCGTTGGTGCTGTTTCCGGGTTCCGGATCCGAACTCTACCGTGGCCTGGGCAGCGTGATTCTCGGGGGGTTGGCTGTCTCGACGTTTTTTACCGTCTTTGTCATTCCCGCGCTTCTTTTGTTTGTTATCCGCATGGAAAAAGTGGCTGAGGGCCCTGGCGCCTAAAAAAGATTCTTGCCGGAATTATGTGAAGTCGCGTAGCATGGCATCCGGCGTCCAGGTGTTGTGTTTGAACAGACCGCCGGCGGGGGTTAACTGATACAGGATGTCGGCGGCGAGCAGGACTGCCGCACCCGTCCATGTGGTCTGTTCTTTGGTATAGATGATGCCATCGGGAAAGGTGACACCGGTCCAGAACACACCATTGGCGTATCGTTTGTCGAGAATCCAGTTGAGGGTGGTTTCAGCGGCGTGGAATCGGCCGATGGCGGCCAGCGCCACAGCCAGCTCGGCAGTTTCCGCTATGGTCGTCCATTGCCGGTCGGACACGCAGCGGATGCCCCAACCCGGAACCGCAAACGTGGTCCATTGATGTTGAAGACGGGACCATGCGGCGTCGCCGGTGATGGCCCCGCATAGTACCGGATAATACCAGTCCATGGAGAAACGGGCCTTGCTCATATCAAAACGTTCCGGCCGGTATCGGATCGCATTTCCCAACAGACTTTGAGCCTTGTTCCATCGGTGTTCCCGCTTACCGAGAAGGGTGGCGATCTTAAGCGCACATTTCAGACTCATGTAGATGGAACTGGAGCCGGTCAACAGGGCTCTGGACGACCGGCTGCCGTCGGCCCGCTTGGCCCATAGGACCTCCCCTCCGGGCTGCTGCATGTTGACGACGTAATTTACGGCGTTCTTTACGGTCGGCCACATTCGATCTAAAAAAGCTCTGTCCCCTGTCGCCATATAGTAGTGGTAAACCCCCACCGCGATATAGGCGGTCATGTTGGAATCCTTGTAGGCATCGGACTCCGGGGAGCCGTTCCGATAATACGACCACCAGCTTCCATCATCCAGCTGTCTGACGGCGGACCATAAATAGGCCTTTCTGGCATCCTCGAGGTAGCCGGCAACGGTCAACCCCATGGCGCATTCTACGTGATCCCACGGATCTGTTTTGCCACCCTCGGACCAGGGGATCTCCCCGCTGGGCTTTTGAACACGGAGAATAAACTCTGCTGTGGACCGGATATCCACGCTCGAGAGGTGACGATTCCGAATGACGCCGGTTTTAATCATGACGGTCCTTTCCTCAGGTACATAACCAGACTCTTTCCCATTACCGGATTCAGTAGATTTTCGATACTTCGGGTCACAGCCGGACGGTTAAACATATCCCACACGAGAAATTGATGATAGGTCCGGACCGGCCAGGCCGGCTCGCGGTCCGGCCCGAGGAGGCATTTGAGCCACCAGAAGGGGGTATGCAGGCTGTGGGCAAAATGAGACGCCCATGTTGTCAACCCCCGACTCCGGAACAGCCTGACCAGATCCTTCCGGCGGTAGATTCGAACATGCCCGCCACTGGCTGACCGGTATTCTTCGGAGAGCGCCCAGCAGATCCGCTCAGGGTACCATCGGGGGACGCTTACGGCCAGATTTTTACCCGGTTTCAACACCCGTATCAGTTCTGCGACGGCGGCACCGTCCATCTCGCTGTGCTCAAGGACCTCAGAGCAGATCACCAGATCGAAGGTTTCATCGGCAAAGGGCAAATTCAGAAGATCGGCAGACATCAGCTGCCATCGACCCCGGCATTCGCCCAGCCGGTGATGGAAGGCTAGGCGATCTTGACACGCAGTTAAATTTTCCGTGCGACGGTCGGCTCCGACAACAAAGACATCCTCATAGCGGGCGGCTGCCCCAACATGACGGCCCGACCCGCAACCGATGTCTAGAATCCGATCACCCGCTGTCAGGTATAGCCGTTTGAAATCAATGGTGATCACAGATAACCTCCCGATACACATCGACGGTGTTTTGGGCCGCCCGTTTCCATGTAAACCGGCGTTGCACCCACTCCCGGCCAGCGCGACCCAATTCCACCGCCCTCTCGGGATGGTCTATGATACTCAAGATCGCGTCGGCCAAAGCTCCCGGATCGGCCGGCGGAACCAGGATGCCGGCGTCTCCGACCACCTCTGGCAACGCCCCCCCGGTGGTGCTGATCACCGGAACGCCGCAAGCCATGGCTTCTCCCACCGGCAAACCGAATCCTTCGTAAACGGACGGGACCACCGCTGCAGACGCTTTCGCATACTCTCGGACAAAGTCCGAATGACTGATGCGGCCGGTAAACCGGATGGCATGACCGACACCGAGCTGGCGGATGAGTCGATCGACACCGCTTCCCTTTTTTAGCTCTCCAATGATTTGCAGGCGTATGGGTCTTTGGGCGGCGATTCCGGCCACTGCCTGAATCAGATAGCGAAGCCCCTTGAGGGGTGTGTCGGAACTGTTTGTCGCGATAATCCGGTTCTTTTCTCTCGGAATTTCCGGAACCGGGTGAAAGCGTTCCAGGTCGATTCCATTGGAAACCACCCGGAAGCGGTCAGCCGGAATGAAAAAATCCCTGCTGATATCCCGGCGGGCGTTTTCCGAGACGGTGATGATGCGGTCCAGCGTTCTCGCGACCATCTTTTGCATCCGGATGAACGAATGCCATCTCAGGTGCTTGATCTTCTTCCACAAAACAGATGCCGACCGGATCGCGATATCCCGATCCACCGTAATCGGATGGTGGATGGTGGCGACGGTGGGGATCTTCCGCGCAATGGCCCAGATACCGTAGGACAGGCTTTGATTATCGTGGACGATATCGTAACCGTTTGGATGGTGTGCCAGAATTCGATAGGCCCGAAGTCCGAACGTAAATGGCTCCGGAAAACCGGTCGTCGAAACGCCCAGCCACTCGATGAGATTCACCGGGCGGCTTAGTTCTCCAAGGGTGGGCACCCGGAAGAGGTCTTCCGGGTTGTAAAGGTCGAGGCAGGGGATCCGGAGTATTGAGATGTCTTCGTCCAGCTGGGGATCCGGAGGACCGGTGATGACCGTCACGTCGTGGCCGAGATCTTTCAGCGCGCGGGAGAGGTTTTTCAGATAAACGCCTTGACCTCCGGAATGCGGATTGCTGCGGTAGCTCAGCAGACAGATCTTCAGAGGATCTGAATTCATGTGAAATCCCGTCTCGCCCAGGCGTTGTCAGAAGTGCGATAAATTTTGCATCTCCTAATTCGACGGAGAAGATGGGGGAGCCATCAAGTCCTCAAATGGCCAACGCTTTGCGTACTTGTTTTGCAATGTTGTAAATGGCTTATTCCCTCACCCTTCAGGCACCATCGTTGTGATTCATAAAGAAATCGTAGCATGATTTTCTGAAAGTACGACCACCTGTCGAAAGATGATCCCATCGTCGGTGCCATGCATATGTTCCGTTCGAAGAGAGTGTGTTCCAATCAACCCATACCGTGTCGAGGGAATCCGGATCCGGGTATGCTCGGCGTCGGAATCGATATCGGAATCGGACTCGAGATAGCTTGGCCATCTCCGAAGTCGATACCGAACCCGAACCCGATACCGATGATTTTGCTGAATTCATAGAGATATACAAACCGCTGCGCAGACGGAATCCTGACAACGGCGATAGAGTGCGAATCTCATACAGGTGCCCCCCCGGCAGCGTCAACCCTTTTCTTGTGCCGTCCGGCCGGTTGACCCGTACCCGATCCGTCGTATAAAACAGAAGCATCGTTAATCATCCGATACTGGATTTCACTGGGAGCAACATGGTAATGGAAGGCTCGAAGAGTTCACCCGGCAGGTCGTATCCAACGGAGGTCACCCTGGTGGAGGTGGGACCCCGGGACGGGTTTCAGTTTGAGGCGAAGGTGATTCCGACGGAACTGAAGGTGGAGATTATCTCCGGTCTGGCAGAGGCGGGCATCCATGAAATTCAAGTCGTCTCATTTGTGCGCCCGGACAAGGTGCCTCAAATGGCAGATGCGGAAACGCTCGTGAGCCGGCTTCCCCGTCGGCCGGGGATCGTCTACACGGGCCTGGTGCTCAATCCAAAAGGTATTGCCCGCGCCGTGGAATCGGGCCTGGAGGCGGTTGAGGTGTCGATTTCCGCCAGTGATCGGCACAGCCGGAAAAACGCCGGTATGTCGCTGGATCAGGCCCAAACCCACGGGGTTTCCATGGTACACCGGGCGCTGGAGGCAGGTCTTCACGTCAGGACCAGCATTCAATGTGCATTCGGATGTGTCTATGAAGGCCGGATCGCCCGGGAGCGGGTTCTGAAACTGGCGGAGAAGTTTCTCGAGGCGGGAACCGGTGAACTGGTCCTGGCCGATACTACGGGGATGGCGAACCCAATCCAGATTTCCAACGTGATCGCGCCTCTGAGGAACGTCGCCCGCGACGTACCGATCGCCCTGCATCTTCACGATACCTATGGGCTGGGTCTCGTCAATGTCATGGCCGCCCTGGAGCACGGGGTTACTCGATTTGACTGTGCTTGCGGTGGAATGGGGGGATGCCCCTTCGTGGATGGCGCAGCGGGCAATATCGCCACCGAGGATACGGTTCATCTGTTTACGTCATTGGGTATTGAAACGGGAGTCGATCTGAAGCGGGTGGCTCAGTGCACCCGGCATTTAGAACGATATCTCGGCAAACGATTTCCGGTGAAGAATCGACCGATGGTGTCGGTTTAAAGAGCTGCAGTACTACTCCATTTTCTTCTCGAGTTCCTTGATCATCATTTCCGGTTTGTCGATGCGGATGAAGACAACCCGTCGATTCTTGGCCCGGTTTTCGTCGGTATCGTTTGTCGATACCGGAATGGATTCACCATACCCCCTAGCAAAGAGTCTGTCCGATAAAATCCCGTAGTAATCTATGAGAAATTGTTTAATTGCCTCAGCCCGTTCCTGGGACAATCTCAAATTCTTCTCCTCGGTACCGACATTGTCCGTGTGGCCGGCAATTTCAAAATAATACCCGGCCAGGGCATCGGAAGAAAGCGCCTGACCGGCCTCCTGGACCTGCCGTACCGAGAAGTCATCCGCCAATTCAGTGGTTCCCGATTTGAACAGGATATTGATGGTGACTTGGGCCTTGGGGGGCTCGGTATCGGGGAGTGCCTGTAGTTTCGCCTTGGGGTATTGCCCGGAGGGTCCTTTGATTCGCAGTGCGTCGATAAACTGATCACTCGTGATCAGTTCGGTGTGGGTTTCCAGCTGCTGGGCCTTTGTTTTGGTGGTTTCCTCTGCCCATACAACGCCAGCGCTCATGATGACCACTAAAAAGAGGATTGTCGGCCGTATGTTCATCACCGCGTATCCCTCCGCGCCGATCTGCTTCCCATTGCGCCGGAGTGACTATATTTCTATTAAATTCAGTTAGTTTTCTCGGGTTCTGCTTCTTTATATAGTACTTTTCACGTAAAGTCAAAATTGAAAGATCAAACCGTTTATAGGGGATATCCGGGGAGACGAATGAGTCGGCACCATCGAAAAAAGCCGGGTCACGGGTTCGCAACCCGGCGGGGATACAAGAAGACCCAATAGGAGGAGGGGGAGGGTCTCTTGCAAGTGCTCTTGGGCACCATCGAACTCAGGTGCCTTCCTAACACAATTTATACGTTAACACCTCTGACAGGGTTGTAAAGGGCAGGGTACGTCTGCCGGGAGCCCTAACCCGGATATTGCACCAAAAGGAGAAGTTCGTGGGCAAGGCATTTCGAGGCGCAGCTGTAGTCCACTCTACCGCAAGCCTCGAATAACGCAGACCACGAGCTTCTCCTTTTGGCCCGAAGGGTGAATTCTTTTCAGATCTTTGATCCGTTATCGAAGGATACAACTGTGTTTTCACGGAATAGCCTAACAAAAATGAGAACACCTTGATATCATTTCTTTTCAGCCATCCACTGAAAAGAATTCATGCAATGTTCGGGTTAACCATTCGCGTGTTTTTTCAACAGGGCAAGCGCTTTCTCGACAGCAGCGTCCTCATCCTCCTGTCTTGTCGCGGCTTTCCCGGCGGCCCAGCGAGCGGTATCCCCTTTATCCCCCAGTTGAATGCCGCACCACATCAGCCCCGACATGACGCCGTTACTGTGTGGATTGGCATCAAGGGCGCGATGGAACGCCTTTCTGGCACCGTCGTAGTCGCCATTTCTGAACCGGCCCCATCCCAGTAAATTCTGACTCATGAAAGAATGGGGAGACTCCTTCACGGCCTTTTCAAATGCCGTTAATTTCAGAGATGCCGTATCCTGATAAGCTGAAAATCTGTAATTTGCCTCGAGGGCGTGGCCCACGTCTTCGAGCCCTTGCCAGGTAATTCGCTCGGGCCAAAGCGCTTTCTCCTTCTGATCCTCCGGGAAATCCGTTCCGCATTGTGTCAACCATTCCAGAAACCGTTGGCGAAAGGAGACCAGCCCATCCCGCGTTGTGAGGGGGATGTCGGCAGTCTGTGTCTCCCCGGACAGGATGTCCTGAAGAGATAGGCTGGCCGTCATGGAGTCCGGATGTTTCGCAACCCGTCCATAGAGCCAGTAGCGTATCTGCTGCTCATTCCCAGTGTGGACCAGATCCAGGTCCGGTCCCTCCCCGCGGCAGTAGGTGACGAATTCGTCCTTTTGGTGAAAGATTCTACCCACGCGCCAGCCAAACCAGAATTCACGAAATCCGGTGTGCAGTATGATGACGTTTCCCAGAAGAAAGTGAAGCCCCATGCCTCGACCATAGGAGTCTCCGGGTTTTTCGGGGCGAAACGGGAGGACAACACAGCGCGGTTTGTCGGTCATGGCGACGGATCCTCCAAAACTCCGGGCCGCCTGGTCGACGGCCCGGGAAGTCAATGTGAGAACCGTACCGGAGGGGGGGTGTGGCTCTCGGTTGTTTGGGTGGGGTCCCTGTCCCCAATGCAATCATCGGGATAGGTCAGCGAAGATCCCACGTACCTTTGTTTTCAGCAAATTTAATGCCAGAATTTTGAAATTTTATCAATGATGTCATCCTTTTTAAAAAGATATTGGATATCAATGGGTTAAACAATCCCTCAACAGATTTCCCGTACCTTGTGGGAGGGGAAAAGTGCCGATACCGCGACATTTTCTGCGCTATCATGGACACTTGTTGCCATCACGGGGGCATAGATCGTCGGTATCTGGGCCTATGCCGAGTTCCTTGACCTGGGAGAACACTGTCCTTGGGTGCATTTGATATTTGGCCTTTCCTCTGATAAAATGATTTCTTACAATAATACCGGATGGTTCCGGCTAGGCCGCCATTTTTCATCACAAAACGGGCGATCCGCACTAGGATGCCCTTGTATGCCGAAACGAGACGATATGCCTGACGCCCCAACGAGCAAAGATCTGCGCCAACAAATTTTCAGCCTCGAAAGAGAAAATGAAGCGCTCCGGCAGGCCGGTGCGTTAAGTCGGCACATGGAAGAACGCTTTAAAACATTTCTTCGAATGCTGCCCCTTGGCGCCCACATGTATCGCCTGGAGGATGACGGTCGGTTGATCTTCTCCGGTGCAAATCCGGCGGCGGATAAGATACTCGGTGTGGATAACCAGCGTTTTATCGGCAACACCATTGAGGAGGCCTTTCCCACATTGGTCGGCACCGAAATTCCGGAGCGGTATCGGCGTATTTGCCGTGACGGGGAAGTGTGGTACGCGGAACAGATCGATTACCGGGATGATGCCATACAAGGGGCCTTTGAAGTCCACGCCTTCCAGACTGCTCCCGGTCAGATGGTCGCTCTCTTCTCTGATATTACCGATCGGAAGCGGGACAAAATCAGCCTGCGCCGCAGTGAAAAAATGTACCGCCAGATAATAGAGGAGGCCGCCGACGGCATCTGTATTTTTGATGCCGAAGGCCGCATTCACGAAGTCAATCCATATCTGTGCCGGATGAGCGGCTATTCCAGGGAGGAGTTTCTCAGACTGAACATTGAAGCCTTTTTTACCGCCGAAGATCACGCAGAGATCCCGGTGCGCCTTGCTGAACTTGCTGCCGGCGAGACGGTGGCGGTTGAAAAGCGGGTGATCCGAAAGGACGGCATGACGATCTATGCCGCCATCAGTGCGCGAAAGGTGGAGGAGGGGCGGTTTCAGGCCATCGTTCGGGATGTCACCGAACGGCGATTGGCCGAAGAGGCGCTCCGGTTGGAAAAAGAGAAGTTACAGCGCTTGCTGGATAAATCCCCGGTCGGCGTCGCTCTCATCGTCCGGGATGGCACCTATCAGTATGTCAATCCGAAGTTTACCCATATTTTTGGGTATACCCTCGAGGACATCCCCACCGGCAGGGACTGGTTCCAAAAGGCCTATCCGGAAACTGAATATCGTGAAACGGTCCGCAGGGCCTGGCGAGCGGATATGAGCAGATCCGATTCCGGTGAATTACCGGCCCGCACCTATACGGTGACGGCCAAAGATGGTTCCGAGAAACTGATCCAGTTTCGTGCGGTCACCATGGAAGATGGCGCCCAGTTTATCATTTATGATGATATCACCGAGAAGACCCGGCTGGAAACCCGTTTGCAGATGGCCCAGAAAATGGAGGCCATCGGAACCCTTGCCGGCGGCATTGCCCATGATTTCAATAATATCCTGTCTGCTATCATCGGCTACACGGAAATCGCGATGATGGATATCCCCCGGGGGAGCCCCACGGAATCGAACCTCAAGCAGGTTCTCAGCGCGGGAGACCGGGCCAGGGACCTGGTCAAGCAGATCCTGGCCTTCAGCAGATTGGGAAACCAGGAATTCAAGCCGCTTCTGGTCAAACCGATTGTCAAAGAGACGATGAAGCTGTTAAGAGCGTCTTTGCCCGCCACCATTGAAATTCGGCAACAAATTTCGTCAGATGCCACGGTCATGGCCGATCCCACCCAGATTCATCAGATTATCATGAACCTGTGCACCAATGCCGCCCATGCCATGGAGGACACGGGTGGGATCCTGGAGGTGTCTCTGGTGGACGCCGATCTTGATGAAGCGTTTACTCGGCAACACCCGGACATGATACCCGGGTCTTACGTCCAGTTGCGTGTCACCGATACCGGCCACGGGATGAGTCCGGAAGTGCTCCATCGGATCTTCGATCCGTTTTTCACAACGAAATCCGATGGGAAAGGAACCGGCATGGGGCTCTCCGTGGTTCATGGCATCGTGCATAATCACGGAGGAACGATTTCGGTGGATAGTACGATGGAAGACGGCACACGGTTCGATGTTTACCTGCCGATGATTCCCAAAGAGACGGCCCATGAGAAACCAACTCCTGATGCCCTCCCCACAGGCCGCGAGCACATCCTGATTATCGACGACGAGCCCTTTCAGGCAGATATCGGTAAACAGGTTCTCGAGCGGCTGGGCTACACTGTGGAGACCCAGAACGACGGTAACGCCGCTCTGGATCTTTTTCAGAAACAGCCGGATGCATTTGATCTGGTGATCACCGATATGACCATGCCCAAAATCACCGGCGACCGTCTGGCCCAGAAAATGCTCGACATTCGTCCGGATCTACCCATCATTCTGTGTACCGGATACAGCGAGCGGATGACCGAAGACAAGGCCCGGATGTTGGGCATCCGGGGATATGCCATGAAGCCGATCGTCATGAAAGAGATCGCTGGTCTGGTGAGAAAGATCCTGGATGGCTCCCATGAAAATCCAATGCAATGATCTACTGGAAGGGGAGCGTCGATTTTCCTTTTCCTATGATGCGGAACAGTTCCCGGTTCTGATGGAGATCGCGGCAGATGGGAACTGTGAATTTCCGGTACCGATCGATTTTTCCCTTCGAGCCCGGCAGACGGCGGACCTGGTGGAGGTCGACGGGGAGTTTGCCACCCGGTTGCGGCTCAGATGCAGTCGCTGTTTAAAGCCCTTTGAGATGGACCGAGACGCGCCCGTGGCCCTGACGTATTCCCGGCAGCTTCCCGAGAGCCTGATATTGGATGGAGATGGGGAAATCCAGTTGAGCCCCGAGGAGGCCGGTCTGATCCCCTATGAAGGCGAAGAGATCGACCTGATCGAAGGGCTCCAGGAACAGGTGGTGCTGTCCATCCCCTACCGCACCCTTTGCAGTGATGATTGCAAAGGGCTCTGCTCACGATGCGGGGCGGATTTGAATCAAGGGGACTGCGGCTGTGATGAGGATGCGATAGACCCCCGGTTTGAGGCCCTTAAACATCTCAAGCTGCCGGATAAATCCTAAATTTATGTTGACGGGGAGGATGATTCGAGGAGCCGCCGGTGGCATCGATGTTCCGCCACCGGCGCTTGTTCGGTTAGCTTTGATATCTGCTCCGGATGCCGATGAAGCCTAAAAATCCGGCGCCGAGCAGCCAGACGGTGCCAGGCACCGGAACCGTGGCATAAACTCCGATGTTGTCAAATGCGAACACATGGGGATCGTTGACGCTGGCGCTCTCAAATTTAAGGGTCAGGGTGTCCGCTCCGGCAAATTCCGTGATGTCCGCGTACAACCGCTGAAAATCGTTGTCGATGACGGTCCCGTTCATGGTTAGGGCATTTTCCATCTGCATGGGGTTTGGGGGAAACATGTTGTCGTTTTCCATGTAGTAACTGTGCCAGCCACTCTGAAAAGAAGATTGGAACAGGACGAACTCCTCGCCGCCGTCCAGAGAGGCGGTAAAGGTAAACGCGTTGTCCCAGGCGGCCCAGTTTCCCATGGCGGCAAAGTCGATGCCGACAGACAGATCGTTGTTTCCGGTACTGCTGAGATCAAAGTCCCAGGTTGCCGAAAACGAATTTCCCGGCCGTTCGACGGCAAACAGAGAACTCGTGTCGGTTGTTTTCAGGATGCCGAAAGGATCAAAACCTTGCGTGGATGTGTCCAGCAGGTTGTTGGCACCTTTTGAGACCGCTTCCGCCCGGTCGGTGATACCGAACACCTGGGTGCTGGAGGGAAAGCTGCTGCCCCAGCCCGGCGTGTTGACGGCTCGGCTGTTCAGGGTGTTGTTCTCGGCCACCGCGGTATCAAAATCGTCATAGGCCACCAAGGCAGCCTGGACGGAAGCCGGCAGTGCCATGAAGATCAGCGCTGCACCCAAAAGGGCCAGGAAGCACCCGGCCGGCCGGAACTTCAATCGACTGTTCGAGGTCTGGTTCAGAAACGTGTTCATGAGAGTGTGTTCCTCTGTTTGTGTTCTCTGGCCGATCTCAAGGGACGTCATCTTTTCGCCCGCTATAAATTGACTCTGTGTAGCAGGGAAAATTTGCAAAACGCATACCAGTATTAGTAAGTTCAAATAATGTACTTATCGTGTACATTTTTTGTATGATTTTTTTGATATCTAAAGAGTTACAAACTGATAATTTATCTAATATATAATAATTTCAATATGTAAGCCTTGATCTTGGCAGGTATTGACAAATCCGGGACATATTCGGGTTTCAAACCCAATCCAACAAATGTGTCCAACAAAAATGAGGGAGTGAGCGTACGGTTTTCCGGATGGGGAGTTTCGGGAGGGGCATTTGACATTAAGGGCTGGATCGGCACCCCAAACACCGGCGGATCCCAACAATTCGAAGGCAGGGGCAGAACCGATATATGCTCCCGTGGGGCGGCAATGGGTGCATTGCCGGTTTTTGACAGCCACACCGGGAGTGTCCTATAAGTACAAATTATGGCAGAAAAGATGGAACAGCATCCCATTGATGCATCTCTGGAGGCGGGTGAAGATTTATTTCGTCAGGTCACCGAATCGATTGATGAAATCTTCATTCTCGCAAAGCCGCGTCTCGAGAAGGTGCTCTATGTGAGCCCGTCCTATGAACGGGTCTGGGGCGATACCTGCGATGTGCTCTATGCGTCTCCCCAGAGTCGGCTGGAAGCGGTTTATCCGGATGATCGGCTGCGGATCATGGCATACCTCGAACGAAAGGTGCCCCGGAAGTACGAAATCGAGTACCGGGTTCAACAACAGGAAGGAAACGTCCGGTGGGTTCGGGAGCGCGGTTTCCCCATTGCCGGGGAAAATGGTCACATCAATCGCATTGCCATTATCATTTCGGATATCACCGAGGAGAAGCAGCTGCGCGAGGAGGCGGAAATTCGACTGCAGCAGATCGTTCAGGCGGACCGTCTGGGCGCCCTGGGTGAAGTGGTTGCCGGAGTGGCCCACGAAATTAACAATCCCAACAGTTTCATCACCTACAATATCCCGCTGCTGGAAGAGACCTGGAAGATCTTCAAACCGATCATCAGGTCCCATGCGGATACCCATGCCGGTCAGAAGGTGGCACATACCGATTTCAATGAATTGATGGAAGACATGGAAGAGATCATCAAGGCCATTAAAATCGGCTCAGAGCGCATCAACCGAGTGGTGTCCAATCTGAAGGATTTCGCCCGTCTGGATGAAAGCACCCACAATCGACCGGTGGACGTCAATGACGTTATTGAAAAGACGATGACCATCGTGGGGGCCCAGCTCCGGCGATGCGCGGAAGATATCTCCGTGGATCTCTCGGATCAGCTGCCAACGATCCTGGGGCAGGCGCAAAAATTGGAGCAGGTGGTGGCCAACCTTTTGGTCAATGCCGCACGGTCGCTGCCGGCAAAGACCGGTGGTCGGATTACCATCGCCTCGCGGTATCTGGAGCGGCTTTCAGCAGTGGTCGTGGATATCGAAGACAACGGCCGAGGCATGCCGGCCAACCTTCTGGGACGCATCTTTGAACCGTTTTTCACGACCCGCCGTGCGGCCGGCGGGACCGGATTGGGGCTATCGGTATCCTATGGCCTGGTCAGGGAGCATCAGGGCACCATCGGTGTGTTATCGAGGCCGGAAACGGGAACCCGCTTCACCGTCTACCTGCCGGCAGAGACGGGGGCCACGTTGGACCTTCATCCGACCATCTTATGTGTGGATGACAACGAGCTCGTGCTGGGGATGGTGCGGTCCATGCTCATCAAAGTGGAGGATGAATTTGTGGAGACCACGGCACGTCCGGAACAGGTGGTGGAGTTTCTGGAGTCCCATCCTGAGGTGGACATCGTGCTGTCGGACGTCTCCATGCCCGGCTTAAACGGTTGGGATCTTCTGGAAAAAATCAAACAACGATTCCCCCTGATTGCCGTGATCCTGTATTCGGGACTGCCCGACGCGTTGGAGCCGCCGGAGACTTGCGGTTTCCACCCGGATGCCGTACTTCATAAACCCTTTGAAAAATTCGAATTGGTCCAAATTCTCAGTTCTATCGGGAGACAGCGATTATGAAAATTCTCGTGGTTGATGATGAGCAGATCGTGCTCAGCTCCGTCCGTCGACTGCTGCGGCGTCGCGGCATGACTGATGTGGAGATTTGTGACAACGGTAAAGACGCCGTCGACAAAATCCTTTCCACAGATTTCGACATTGTGTTGCTCGACGTGCTGATGCCCGAAATCGACGGACTGCAAGTGATCGATTCGACCAAACCCCACAAGCCACAAACCGAATTCATTATGGTCACCGCAGTCGAAGATGTGGCCACGTCGGTTCGGGCGATCCGTTTGGGGGCCTATGATTACCTGGTAAAGCCGGTGGATCCGGAACGGCTTTATGTGACCATCGAGCGGGCCTATGAGCGAAAAGGGCTTAGAGCCGGGCAAGCCGGAAGTCTGGGAACCCGGCAGAGCGGGGCGATCCCTGAAGAATTTTCGGAGATCATTACGCGCAATCCCAGGTTGATCGAACTCATCCGGTATGCCCATATTATGGCCCGCAGCGGACTGCCGATCCTGGTGTGTGGCGAGTCGGGAACCGGAAAGGAGTTGTTTGCCCGCAGCATTCACAGCACCGCCCGGGGTGGGAAGCAACCCTTTGTCCCGGTCAATGTGGCGGCCATCCCCGAGTCACTTTTCGAAAGCCAGTTTCTGGGGCATGCGGCAGGGGCCTTTACCGGTGCCACCGGCGAGCATATGGGCTATTTCGAGCAGGCCGATAGCGGCACCCTGTATATGGATGAAATCGGTGAATTACCGGCCGCTCAGCAGGTTAAATTTTTACGCGTCTTGGAGGACCGGACCATCACCCGGTTGGGGGAGAATCAGTCCAAGGAGGTGGACGTCCAGATAGTGGCCTCAACCAACGCGGATCTGGAAACCGCCTGCCGGGAAGGCCGGTTCCGTTTGGATCTGTATTACCGGATTAACACGGGTCTTATCCATGTGCCGCCACTACGGGAGCGGGCTGACGATCTTCCTATGTTGGCAGAGCACTTTCTGGCATTGGCCGCCCAACGGTTTGAAAAATCGATCCGGGGCTTCAGTCCCAGCGCCATGGAGGCATTGGCCATTCGAGAATTCCCCGGAAACGTTCGGGAACTGATCGGGGTGATAAACAATGCGGTGCTCACGTGTGAATCCGAAAGCATCCAGCCCGAACATCTGGGACAGCCGATTCAGGAAGCCAGCCTGTTTTCCCGCCGACCCTGTACGCTGAAAGAGGCGGCCGAAGAGCACGTGGCCTATATCCTGACCCACAATCGTGGCAGCTTGCAGAAAACCGCCGAAATTCTAGGCATCAGCGTTCGGCAGTTCCAGCGTCGTCTGGCCGACATGAGGGATTCTCCCCGCTGGGCAAAGGTACTGGCCCAGGTGCAATCCAGGCGGCCCACCCGAAATACAGTAAATCTATTCCGATCGAAAGCACACGACAGACGACGTGGAATCGGAATTCTATCATTCCCCATAAACCTTCCTCTCCTGACATTTGCGTCGCCGGGCGAGAAGTTCTTGTCACGCCGAAATAGTAAATAATCCCCGTACGTTGCCTCCCACCTCAGTGATATCCGGTCCATCGGTCCGGCAATAAAAAACCGTATTCCAAGCCACACTTTTTGAAGATAAAAATATATCCAAATTTTTCAAAAGGTTATATTTAGTCAGAAATTTTAATTTTTGGGCACGGGTGTTGCTTACCATGATGAACGGGGAGCGGCCAGATCAACCTCCTGCGGGCTCACCGGAGCCATCCGTGGAGACCTGGGAAACTTACCAAAGCACTGTTGGGGCGGTCGAAAGGTATCTTTTCATTGTTCGATTATTCAGGGGCATCGGCATTACAGGACTCAGGTATGGTTGATAATATTCGACGCATTCTGCTTGTAGATGACGAAGAAACCTTTCTCACAACCGTTCAGCGACACTTGAGACGCCATGGCTTTTTAATCGAAACCGCCTCAAATGGACTGGATGCCAGTCGGCGTATCGAGGCCACCGCTGAAGAAGCTCCATTCGACCTTGTTATTTCTGACGTTGTCATGCCCGGAATGGACGGCATCTCGCTGTTAAACTGGATTAAACGGGATCGGCCGGAAACATCTGTGATCCTGTTAACCGGGTTCGGCGATGGTGATCTCGCAGAGGAAACTGTGCGTCCGAATATCGATACGTTTGGTTCGAAACCAATCACCCCGGACGCCCTGATGGATCTGATTCACAAGGTCGCCGGATATCGACGGGAAATGCTGGATGAACTCGCATAATCGTTCGGGACCGATCATAACCGTCACACGTTGAGGTAGAACAATGGTAGCTATGAGAAAACAGATGTCGTTAGGCGGAGCGACGGCTCTCTCGTGGCAGCACCTGAGACCGCTTGGGTCTGAAGTGGTCTATGGAGAGACGTGGAAATGTGTTTCCACGCCAAACACTCTAAGCGGGAGTTCTCGTATGAAGAAAATTCTAATTGTCGATGACCAGTTGGAAATTAGAGACCTGGTTGAAGTCACCCTCCAGTCCGGCGACTATCAGGTTTTTCAGGGCTCCAATGGCGAGGAGGCGGTGTTTATCGCAAAACAGGAGAAGCCGGATCTCATTATTATGGACGTGATGATGCCGGGCACGATCGACGGAATCGAGGCGACCCGGATCATCAAATCCCATCCGGACACCCAAGCGTGCACGGTGGTAATGCTCAGCGGGCAGTCTCTGGATGAAGACCGGCAAAAGGGCTTCAGCGCCGGCGCGGATGACTACTTCATCAAGCCCTTCAGCCCTCTCCAACTCATTAAAAAGGTGCAAGAGGTATTTGCCTGAAATGAGCTACGTTCCGCTATTAGATCAGCTGCATCAGTATGCAAAGGATTTGAACCAGGCCGTGGAGATGTCCCGGGAAAAAGATCTGGAGCTCGAGTCCACCAAGGCCCAGATGTTCAAATTCGCAGAAGATCTGAATGAGACGTACCAGGATCTGAAACTGGCGCACCAGGAAATGGAACGGGGATACCTGGAAACGATCCATCGTCTCTCGTTGGCCGCGGAATACAAGGACGAGGACACCGGCGATCACATCGTTCGCATGAGCCGTTACTGCTCAAAGTTTGCCGAAATTCTTGAATTTACAGACCGCCAGATCCGTAACATGCGCTACGCGTCACCCATGCACGACATCGGTAAAATCGGAATCCCGGATCACATTTTGTTGAAAAAAGGACGGCTGACCGAAGAAGAGTTCAATATTATCAAATCCCACACGATCATCGGCGCGAAAATCCTGTCTCGCTCCCGGGCTGAAATTTTACAGGTCGCCGAGCAGATCGCCTTGTCCCATCATGAACGATGGGACGGCAAAGGGTACCCCTTGGGGCTGGCCGGAGAGGCCATTCCAATCGAGGCCCGCATCGTTGCTTTCACCGATACGTTCGACGCTCTCACCAGTCGACGCCCCTATAAAGAGCCGTATCCCATGGACACGGTCCTCGAAATTCTGAAAAATGAACGGGAAGCACACTTTGATCCACAGATGGTGGATGTTTTCTTCGACAACCTGGACTATTTTCTGCAGATACGCTCCGAAATCGGAACCGACCCGCTGGCCATCGGTCATGTGGTCTGGTCCGAGCGGGATCTGTATGACATGTAAATAATCAAGTCCGCGGTTTCCGGCCCGTCGCGCCCCCCCTGCGTGGCGACGCCGTGAACCGCGGACAGCTTCGGAGGGTTTCTGTCGGGTGGCAGTAAATCCCCTGGACGGGAAGGGTCAGGCGATTCGCCTGGCCTTTCTCATTTTCAGGCATCCTCACAGGTTCAGCTTTCCATAGGTTGTCGTTGCCGGTAATCCAATAGCGGTACAAACACAAAGGGTCCGAGGGTTCGAGGGTTCAAGGGGTCAAGTGAAAGGGAAGAATGATTCGAGGCGTTCCTTATGTGATATCTCCCTATGGATGAATACAAAAAAGGGGTAAGGGACGAGGGAGAAAAGCAATGATAATGAAAAACATAGTGGAGATCACAAGAATATTGATGCACTTATGAAGATACCAATCACAACCACTTGGACCCTCGAACCCTTGGACCCTTGAATCCTGCTCCGAGACTTATGTTTAGAAGAACCTTTTATTGAGCCTCTTCCATCCTTGCATCCTAATTATTGATAAACGAACCGATATCTGGCAAAACATGCTGTCAGTTTGATGTGACGTCACAGGGATTCATGGTAAAAGAGCTATCCCGGATATTGCATTTCCCGAATTCCCCAGGATGTAATGATATGCTCAAGGAAACCGCTCCATGCGTATCCTGATTACCGGTGCCAGCGGGTTTGTCGGATCGGCGGTGTTGAGGCGGCTGATCGGGGACGGGCACCGCGTCCGTGTCCTGGTCCGGCCAACCAGTGATCGCCGCAATCTGGAACATCTGGATGCCGAAGCTGTCGTCGGAGATCTGGCTTCACCGGAGACCCTTGAGCCGGCATTGAAGGGATGTGAAGGTCTGTGTCACGTGGCCGCGGACTATCGGCTGTGGGTGCCGGAGCCTTCCCGCATGTATGACGTCAACGTGACCGGTACCCGGGAGCTCATGAAAGCGGCATTGAAGGCAGGGGTCCAGCGGATCGTCTATACCAGCAGTGTCGCCACGCTGGGACTCCACCCGGATGGCACTCCGGCCGATGAGGAAACCCCCGTTACTCTGGACGATATGATCGGACACTACAAGCGTTCCAAATTTCTTGCCGAAGCGGAAGTTCAGCGGCTGGTGATCGAGGAACAGCTTCCGGCGGTGATTGTGAATCCGTCGACGCCGGTGGGACCGAGGGATATCAAACCGACTCCCACCGGACGCATGGTGTTGGATGCCGCCGCAGGACGGATGCCGACCTATGTGGACACCGGGTTAAACATTGTCCACGTGGACGACGTGGCCGAAGGGCACTTGCTGGCATTCGAAAAGGGCGTCCCAGGCAGACGATATGTTCTGGGAGGCGAGAACCTGACCCTGAAGGATATATTCAACGAAATATCCTCCATTACCGGAGTGCCGCCACCCAAAATACAATTGCCCCACAATCTCATATTGCCGATCGCATACCTTCTCGAGGGTTGGTCCCGATGGGTTGCCGGAGGCGAACCACGGGTGACTGTGGACGGTGTGCGCCTGGCCAAGAAACGCATGTTCTTTTCCTCCAGTCGGGCGGAAGCGGAACTCGGCTATGAGCACCGGGCGGTGGAAGCGGCCTTTCGAGATGCGGTAGCATGGTTCAAAGAACAGGGGTACTGTTGAGCTTCGACAGGAGGCGAAAGCAGGGAACGGCAAAGTCGCAGAAACTGACACTGCCGATGGAATGCTGGCTAATTCCTCTCCGGGGGAGAGGAATTAGGAGGGGGTAAGAAAGATCCTCTCCTCTGGTGGGAGAGGTAAGGCGAGGGAATAAAATTGACAATATTCCACAGAAAGTCCCTTTTCCCATACAGCAAACTTTCGGACAATCATATCCTATAATGATACTGTATCTCTTACTGCTTCCCATCATTTTTTCCATCGGTTTCTGGATGGCCACCGTCATCTGTGTACACCGGTTTATGGGGTTCTCCAGGACATCTCCGGCCCAGGATCGAGCGACGGCACGACTTCCCAAAGTCTCCATCATCAAGCCCGTCTGCGGCCTGGAGAAGAACCTGGCCGAAAACCTGGCCACCGCCTGCCGGCAGGATTATCCGGATTTTGAAGTCGCTTACTCCCTCCAGAGCTCATCGGATCCGGCATTGGAGATTGTTGAATCTCTGTGCCCGGAGCTAGGAGAGAACATCATCAACGTTGTCATCGACGACGATGAGATCGGTGTGAACGGCAAGGTGAACAACCTTTACAATGCCTGCTCCCGTGCCGGCGGAGAGATTTTGGTCGTATCCGACAGCGACATGCACTTGTCGCCAGATTATCTCCGGAACATCGTCGCCCCGATAATCGATCGAAAGACCGGCATCGTTTGCACCCTTTACCGCGCCTGGCGACCCGATGGCATCCTGGAAGCCCTGGAGCTGCTGACCTACAACAGTGATTTTGTGCCCTCCATGATCTTTGCTTATGTGACCGGGGCCTCCATCGTCTGCCCGGGGGCCACCATGGCCATTTCCAGGGAAGCCCTGGAGGCGGTGGGCGGTTGGAAACCTCTGGGGAACTACTTTGTCGAAGATTTTGAACTGGCCAGACGCGTTTCCGCAAAAGGTTATCGGGTGGAGCTTCTCCCCTATACCGTGAACATGGACGTGGATATCCCATCCTTTCGGGTCTGGTGGCGCCACCAGGTTTACTGGGATCACAATACAAAATCGGTGAACTTTCCGGGATTTTTCTTCACCCTGCTGGTGCGCGGAGTTCCATTTGCCGTGCTGTACGCGTTGTTCTGCGGTCCCCATGGGCTGCCGATCCTGATCGGGACGGTCGGCATACGTCTGGTAACCGGCGTGATAAATGCAGCCCTTCTAAGAGACAAGGACGGATTCCAGAAAATATGGTTGCTGCCGGTTCGGGATTGCTTCGGGATCTTTGTCTGGCTGGCCAGCCTGTTTAAACGTCATACCTATTGGAGAGGCAAGCCATACATACTCGAAAAGGGAAAAATGAAGGAAGTCCGTTGAGACGGGTGATCGTAACGGCCGATGATTTTGGGCGTTCCTCGGAAATTAATGCTGCTGTCATCGAAGCCCACCAAAGAGGTGTGCTGACCTGCGCGAGCCTCATGGTCTCCGGAGATGCGGCCGAAGAAGCCGTCACCCTGGCCATGGATAACCCGGGATTGAATGTGGGGCTGCACCTGATCCTGATCGACGGCGTTTCGGTGCTGCCCCAAGAGGACATCCCCGAACTGGTAGACGATGAGCAGTGTTTCTCCAAGGATCCTGCCGCCGGCGGGGCGAGATATTTCTTCTCGGTCCGCGCCCGTCGTCAGTTGCGACGGGAAGCCCGGGCCCAGGTAGAGAAGTTCCGGTCCTTCGGCCTCGAAATGGATCATATCAACAGCCATCACCACCTGCACATTCATCCCACCCTTGCCGACATCGTTGTAGCACTGGCCAAGGAGTATAACATACCGGCGGTCCGACTGCCTTTCCAGGGTCTTCGGACCGTGACCCGAAGCACGATCGCCATGGCGGCTGTGATGTTTCCTTGGGTCATGTACCTTAAATTGAAACTCATCATGGCGGGTATCGCCCACAACCGGGAAGTGTTCGGTCTATATGAAAACGACGCCATGAACGTGAATAATTGGCTCCGGCTGATACCCGAACTCAAACCGGGCGTCACCGAGATATTCAGCCACCCGTCGATGCCGTCCTCGGTTCGATCCGATAACGGTGCATCCGTAGAGGAGTATAAAGCCCTCGTCAATCCGAAGGTTAAAGAGGCCCTCCGGTGCGCCGATGTGGCCTTGGGCAGCTTTAATGATTTCTTTTGAAGATCAATTTTTTTAGTGCATGCTGCTTTGTCCGTCATGCCGGCGAAGCAGACTGTGTCGCATTAGACCCCGACTGGGTTTAATTTTGTTCTTTGATACTTTTGTCTTCGAGACCGATCACATTTTGCGTTAGAGCTTACGCAGAACGGCCCATTTTGGTTGTTACGTGGGGCAC
>Ga0209780_1000015_pt1 | contig 96366 bp, 71 predicted proteins | sample WorMetexBAHAMAS2_FD_187384 | JGI IMG/M metagenome (GOLD analysis project Ga0209780, IMG submission 187384) | Marine gutless worms symbiont microbial communities from Max Planck institute for Marine Microbiology, Germany - Inanidrilus exumae... | ecosystem: Host-associated > Annelida > Digestive...
ACCGAGGACATCCATGAATCGGACTATGAGCTTGATCGAACGCAGTGCCGCGGCCTCGTCCGGCGCGGTGTTCAACGCCGCCACCGCCAAAGGTTCCCAAAAGCGGTCGAACAACGGCCCGCCGCCGCCCAGGCAATCGGAAACGGTGTCGGCGGGACCACAGCGGGCCAGCCTGAACGCCCGCAGATACTCGTCGATTCGGGTGTCGGGCACCCGCCTCGCCGGAGCCAGCATCCACCACGGGATCGGGCCGCGGTTTGGCCGAACCGTCCAGCGGCGGCCGGTTTGCAGGTCGACGAACGGGAACTCGGCCCGTGCCGGCCCGGTGAGCCCGTCGCTGCCCCCCACCGCCGCCAGAAAGGCCATGGTGGAGCGATTGCCGCTGAGCACCAGGTGGTTGCCGTTGTCGATGCGGCGGTCGAGGGTCGCGTCGTGGAACGATCGGCATCGTCCGCCGGCATGACCGGCGGCCTCGTGGAGCACCACCCTGCGGCCCGCCCGCGCCAGCCAAACGGCGGCCGACAGCCCCGACAAGCCGGCGCCGATCACGTGGATCTCAGATGACACCGTAGCGGACCGCCACCCACAACTTCTCGAGCGGCGGTACCGACACCGGCTCCAACCACCGATCCCACCCACGCTCCATCAGCCGCCGCAGGGTACGTCGATAGATTTCCATCATGATGGTGGCCGCCCGCACCTGCCGCCGGTCGCAGCGCGCCAAGACCGCCGCCGCATCGGCGAAGCAGGCCCGCGCCCGGTCCGCCAAGTGACGGCAGACCTCGCGCGCACCGGGATGGCGCAGAACCTCATCCGGACCATCGGCGGTATTCGCCCCGGATGCCGCCAGCATATCGGCCGGCAGGTACAAACGGTCGCGGCGCGCATCGTCATCGAGATCGCGAAGAATGTTGGTGAGCTGCAACGCCTTGCCAAGGGAATCCGCGAGGCGCCCACCGGTCGCCTCGTCCAGGCCGAACACCCGCGACGACAGCCGACCCACGGCGCAGGCGACCCGGTCGCAGTAGAGCATCAGCTCGTCCACGTCGGCGATGCGCAGCCGATCCGCGGCGTCCATCTCCATGCCATCGATGATCGCCACGAAGTCCTCCTTGCGGAGGCCGAATCGATGGACCGACGTTGTCAACGCCCGCGCTACCAGACTCGACGGCCACCCCTCGAAGAGCGCCTCGATTTCCTGCCGCCACGCCGCCAGTCGTCGGCGTTTCTCGGTCACCAGCCCGGCGTCGTCAGCGATGTCGTCCACTTCACGGCAGAACGCATAGATGGCGTACATGGCCCGGCGCCGTTCGGGGTCGAGAACCCGCATGGCCCAATAGAACGACGTGCCGGACCGTCGGACAACGGCCTCGGCGCAATCGTCTGCGTCGGCGTCCACCGCGATGCCGGCTTGGGTCCCCTGCATGACAGTATGGTTACAACAGCCGCCGCCGCTCGTCACCCGCCGGCCGCCGTAGTGGCGTCCCTTCCACGCCGGCCCGTGGCCGGCCCAGTGCCGGCGTGCCGAATCCAGCGTCATCAGCGTGAACAGAAACGCCGCCGCGGGCAACGCCAGGCCCCACGCGGCCGGCAGACCGTACAGCCGCAGCGTCGGGCGGTATAGCGCCGCCATCAGCAGCCAGGCGACGCCGCCGGGAACACCGACGGTGAGGTTCCCTGTGGCGGCACCCCAGGCCGCCGCCATCGGCGGCACCAGATACAGCAGCGTCATGCCGAGCACGGTTCCGGCCAGCAGCGCCGCCGAATGGCGAAGCTGGGTGAACGCCGTCCGCGTCACCATCCCCCACACCGATCCGAGATCGTCATAGGCGCGCAAACTGCGGCTGTCATCGGCGAGGCCGAGCCAGACCGACCCGTGCCGCTTGACCAGCTCGGCGAGCGCGCAGTCGTCGATGAGCCGATCGCGCACCGCGGCGACTCCGCCGACAGCTTCGAGCGCGTGGCGCCGGACCAGGATACAACCGCCGGCTGCCGCCGCCGTTCGCCGGCCGGGATCGTTGACCCATGGGAACGGATAGAGCTTCTGGAAGAAGAACACGAACGCGGGGATCAGCAGCCGCTCCCAGCCACTGCGGCACCGCAGCAGCACCATCAATGAGACCAAATCGAGGGCCTCGCCTTCCGCCTTGGCGACCAGCCGGCGCAGGACATCCGGTCCATGGACCACGTCGGCGTCGGTGAGCAAAACGTAAGTCGCTTCCGAAGTGCTGGCGCGAGCGTCTTCGACGCCTTGCTGCACGGCCCAGAGCTTGCCGCTCCAGCCGGCGGGCAGCGGCGCCCCACTTACCACCCGCAGGTCCCGGTCGATGCGCGGATTGCCGGCCGCTGCCTGTACCGCGGCGGCGGTGCCGTCATCGCTGCGGTCGTCCACCACCACCACCGACAGCCGCCCCGGATAATCCTGGTCCAGCAGCGCGGCGACCGCCGCGCCGACGGTAAGCGCCTCGTTCCGCGCCGGAATGACCGCCACCACGGGCGGCGGAGACGTCAGGGACGGCGGTGACTCCGCCAGACGGGCATCGGCCCGCCAGAAGCCGCCGTGCAGCAAAGCCAGCCAGCACCAGGCGGCCAGTGCCACTGCCGCGGCAATGATCCCAGGGAGCGAGTCGGAGAGGTCGATCACCGGAACAGTGCGGCGGTGGCGCCGCGGATGCAGCACCACGCGTAGGCCGCCTTCGAGAGCTGAATCCGCGTGGCCAGTGGATCGCCGCGGCGCAGCCGGCGGACGAGGCTCCAGGCGATATCCAGGATGGCCGCCGATTCCATGGCCAGCCGCCGACTGGCAAGCCCGGCGGGCAGCGGCCGCGCCTCGTGAAGCAGGCCCTCGGTGGCGTCGAGCGTGCGGTCGATCACCGCCCGCATCGCCGGCGTGCACCGGTCGCGGCCCAAGTCGGCCACCGTCGCGCCCTCGGCGGCCATCCAATCCAGCGGCAGGTAGACCCGATCGAGCGCCTGATAGTCATCCCGGCAATCCTGCAGATGATTGATCACCTGCAACGCCATGCACAGTGCGTCGGCAGGGCCGTAGCCGTGGCGGGACCCGCCGTGCAGGTCCAACAGGAAACGGCCCACCGGCGCCGCCGACAGGATGCAGTAGCCCAAGAGATCGTCCCAGTCGCGGTAGCGAAGCTTGGTCGCGTCCTGCTTGAAGGCGGCGACCAGGTCCAGGCAGTGGTCCGGCGTGATCCCCCGTTCGTCCAGGCACCGACGCATGGTGTGGGCCTTCTCGTAGCCGGGCGCGTCGCCGCCGCGGCCGAGCAGCGCGTCGGCAAAGCCGTCAAGACGGTCAACCTTGTCGGCGGCGGACAGTGTGGGATTGTCGGAGATGTCGTCGATGGCCCGCGCGAAGGCGTAGTACACCGCCACCGAGGGCCGCAGCGGCGCGGGCAGTAGCCATGATCCCACCGGAAAGTTCTCGTAGGCGGTATCCTTGCCGGACGGGGTTTCGACGGATGGCGCGTCGTCTTGCTGCCGGCCGCCGGTCGTCACGCCCAGCGGCCGACTGCTCAACTATCGGCCTCCAGGCGGCGTCGAAGCTCCTCGATCAACGCCGAGACCTTGCCCCCGTTTCGTCGAATGACGGCGCCGAACTCCGACCGCTGGGTCTGTCCCATGCTGACGCCCTCGACGATCACGTCGACGATCTTCAGATCGCCGTTCCGCTCGCGAACCCGCCACAATACGGAAAGCGGCTGGTTGGTCTCCGGTCGCATGATCTCCGAGAACACCAGCACGTCGCCGCTGTCCTCGCTGACCAGGGTTCGGGTGACCTTCAGCGTTTCGCCCGAATAGCGGGTGAATCGGTCGGCATATGTGGCGACGATGAGGTCTTCAAACAGGGCCAGATAGGCGTCGCGTTCCTCGGGCGACGCCCGCCGCCAATACCGCCCGAGAACCCACTGGCCAATGGTGCGAACCGCGAAATAGCTATCCAGCAGTTCGCGAAAGCGCGTGATCCGCTCCTCTCGGCCAACGTCGGGGTCGGCCAGTGCGGAAATGGCCCGCTCCGCCAAGCCTTCGATGAACTCCTTGGCGGGCTCTCCGGCAGCGTCCGCGCGCGCGGCGGTGATCGGAGTCGGATCAACGGCGACGCCGACTACCAGGACCAGGATCAGTCCGGCCAGCCATCGGGCCTGCCTCATGGGTGCTGACCCCACATCGGCTTTCCGCTCCCCATTCGGATGCTCGCCCCTGGGCACCAACCGCCGCACAGGGGAACCGCGTCATGCGCCCGCCGCCGCCAACAGTCACGGCCGACTGCCAAGGCTGACCAGCGTCGGGCCCTAGACTGCCGCAGACGACGGAGAAATCAAGCCGGGACTGCGGTTCCTGCTTCATTGGATGCCGGAATCGCCCGGAAGGAGTCGACGGAAATCCATCGTGCGCGAAATCCCGTTGTTTCCATCGAGCGGTGCGAGTATTGCTGTTGATAACGAGAAGCCGGATGGCGGCCTTAACGGCCGTAACAGACGGCAAGGGAGGCAAAACGTTTGCGCCCGACATCCCGCTGCCCGAGTTCGATGGCAGGACTGCGCCGGCGGGTGCCTGCGGGCGCGTCGGCGAATAGCACGGTGCAGTTGTCGCCACCGGTTGGCGGCCACCGATCACGACTCGCCGGGCGCGCGCCCCTCACCGTTCTCGTCGAGACCGCTCTTCAGGGCCTCGTTCACGTATTGGAGGTGGGTCCGCGCCGCCACGCGGGCGGCATCCGCGTCGCCGGAGATCACCGCGTCGAAGATGTGCCGGTGGTGGTCCCGGATCAGGTCCTGCCCTTCCGGCGTCTTGTAGATGCGGTTGAGGTTGTCGAGAATCGTCGTGTGCAGAATGGTGAACAGGCTGCGCATGACGTGAACCAGCGCCACATTGTGGGATGCATCGGCGATGGCCACGTGAAACGCCACGTCGGCCTCGGCGTTGGCCGAGCGGTCCGGTTGGTCGTAGGTGGACTCGAGCGCCTCGAACCGGCGGCGGAGGATCTTTCGGTCGGTTTCGTTGGCCCGGAACGCGGCCAACTGGGCCGTTGTTTCCTCCAGGGCCAAGCGCAGTTCCAGAATGTCGAATGCCGTTTCGGGCCGCTTCTCCAAGAGCGCCATGATGGGGTCGGTGATGCTGCTGGCGATGGCGTCGGAGACGAACGTCCCGCCGCCTCGGCGCGACCGGATCAGGCCCTTCGCTTCGAGAATCACCAGCGCCTCGCGCAGCGATGGCCGAGAAACGTCCAGCTGTTGGGACAGGTCGCGTTCCGCCGGCAACCGGTCGCCCGGCTTCAACGCGCCGTCGAGGATCATCTCCTCGATCTGGCTGACGATGAAGTCGGAAACCCGCGGGATCTTGATGCTCTGGAATTTCATCGCTGTCTCCGTGGCGCGGCGCCCCGGCCGTGGTGGTCGCGCCAAACCGACGCTAACACACCAGCAAGGCACGCGTCCACGGCACTTGGTCATTTAGCCAGACCAAATTACTTATTTAGCAAGCACCAAGTAAGTGCTGCATTCGCAGCGTTGTTGACAGACTTCTATGGTTTCTGGCAGAATGGACAGACAGATAAATTGGCCTGACCAATCTGCCGAATGCTCGGGCACCAGCCGGTTTTCGACCCGGTGAACGAGAAGGCCAGGCCGGGAAGCAAGAACGTGCGGCACGGGTGCCCGTGCAGCCTGGGGGGGGGAACGGCAGACGGTGAGACGATCACCCTGTGAAATGGGACTATCCGTGACCGCTCGTATTGGAATCGAGTCCGATCCGGTCGGCTGCGGCGACTCCTCCCCTGAACCTGCAAGTTCGTTGGCGCGCTACGGCGCGTCGTGTGGTGTTTTGTTCGAGAGCAAGGGAGACGTTCGGATATGAGGGAGAGTTCGCGAGAACGCCGAATTTTGAGCACCGTCGCGTCGATCGCACTCGGCGCTTTCGTCTTGGGGGCGGCCGTAGCACCGGCCGCGGCACAGGATAAGGTTCGCTGGCGGGTGCCGGTGGGCTTCCCCAGCACCCTGCCGGCGCTGGGCGACAACGCGCCGTGGGTCGCCAACATGGTCGAGAAAGCCAGCGGCGGCAACGTCCGCTTCAAGATCATCGAGGGCGGCGAAGGCGTGCCGGCCTTGCAGATCATGGAAGCCGTGAAGGACAGGAAGGTCCCGGCCGGCTACACCTGGATCGGCTACGACATGGGCAAGATTCCCTCCCTGCCGTTGCTGGCGGCGGTGCCGTTCGGCATGGAGCCGTGGGAATTCAATGCCTGGTGGTACTACGGCGGCGGTCAGGACCTGGCGGCCGAGTTGTACGCGCCGCACAACATTCACCCGATCCTGTGCGGGATCATCGGCCCCGAGACGGCTGGATGGTTCTCGTTCGAGATCAAATCGCTGGACGACCTGAAGGGGCTGAAGATCCGGTTCGCCGGCCTCGGCGGCAAGGTCATCCAGAAGCTCGGCGCCTCGGTGACGATGCTGCCCGGTGGCGAGATCTATCAGGCGCTTGAGAAGGGCGCCATCGACGCCACCGAGTTCTCGCTGCCGGAAGTGGACCAGAAGCTCGGCTTTCACCAGATCGTCAAGAACAACTACTTCCCCGGCTGGCACCAGACGTTCACGTCGCTGCACCTGATCATCAACAAGGGGATCTGGGACGGTCTCGAGGAAAGCACCCAGGCGATTCTGAACATGGCGTGCATGGCCGGCGTAACCAACAGCCTGGCCAAGGCCGAGGCCAACCAGGGCCCGATCATCGCCGCCTTCCCGGAAAAGGGCGTCACGCCGCGTAAGCTACCGGAATCGGTGTTGCGCGAATTGCAGACCGTGGCCAATCAGGTGCTTGAGGAAGAGGCCGCCAAGGATCCCATGTTCAAGAAGATCCTGACTTCGCAGCGGGCCTTCCGTAAGGACTACAACAAGTGGAAACAGTTCGGCTACCTGCCTCGCGACTTCGACAAGTAAGGCCGGAGACCGAACAGACGACCTAGGATGACGGTGTGGTGGACGGTTGGAGAGACCGATGAGCGATCAGGATCAGAAACCGACGTCTGAACCGCACATCGATGTGGACCAGCTGATCCACCACACCGAACTCCCTGAGACGGCGTTGTCACGAATGTTGGACGGCGTGGTCAAATGGGTCGGCGACGTCGTGTCCTGGCTGTGGGTCGTGCTGGTGGGCACCATCATGCTCAACGTCACGCTGCGTTACGTGCTGGGCCAGGGTTACATCGCGTTCGAAGAGATCCAGTGGCATTTCTATGCCGTGGGGTTCCTGATCGGTCTGTCCTACTGCGTGCAGTCGGACAGCCACATCCGCATCGACATCATCCACGAACATTTCTCGCCCAGGTTCAAGGCTTGGGTCGACTTCATCGGGATTCTTCTGTTTCTCATTCCCTACATCGCAATCGTCCTGATCTACGCGCCTCCGTTCATCTCATATTCGATTCAGGTCAATGAGATCTCCGACGCGCCTGGCGGCCTTCCGTACCGCTGGGTGATCAAGTCTGTGATGTTCATCGCCTACATGCTGCTGCTGATCGCCGCGGTGTCGCGCCTGTCACGCGCTGCCGCGATGCTGTTCGGCGGCGCCGATATCAACCGCGGCCGGGAATAAACACCATGGAAATCAACGACATCCTGGCCATCCTGATGTTCTGCAGCTTCATCGTGCTGCTGTTCTTCGGCTTTCCGGTGGCGTGGACCCTGGGCGGCATCGCCATGATCTTTGCCGCCATCTCCATCATCAGCGACACCTACTTCGACACCTTCATCGGCATCGACTGGAACTACGTCTCGCTGATCGTCAACGACCTGTGGAACACCATGCAGAACTGGGTGCTGGTGGCCCTGCCCATGTTCATCTTCATGGGCTTGATGCTCGACCGGTCGGGCATCGCCGAGCAGATGATGGAAAGCTTCACCCAGCTCTTCGGCCGGATCAGGGGTGGGCTGGCGGTCACCATCACGGTCATCGGCATCCTGCTGGCGGCGTCCACCGGCATCATTGGCGCCTCGGTCGTCCTGCTGACGCTCTTGGGCCTGCCGATCATGTTGAAGAACAACTACCAAAAGGAGCTGGCGGTCGGCACCATCTGCTCAGCCGGCACGCTCGGCATCCTGATCCCGCCGTCCATCATGCTGGTGATCATGGCGGACCGTCTGTCCATGTCGGTGGGCGACCTGTTCCTCGGCGCCGTATTCCCCGGGCTGGCCCTCGGCGGCCTCTACGTCGGCTACATCCTGCTCGTGTCGTTGCTGCGGCCATCCGTCGCCCCATTGCCGGAGGATACGCCGACGCTGAACGCCAAGGTTTTGATGGGTGTGTTACGCGCCGCGGTGCCGCCGGCGCTGCTGATCCTGGCCGTGCTCGGTACCATCTTCTTCGGCGTCGCGACGCCGACGGAAGCCTCCGGCGTCGGCGCATTCGGCGCCACAATGCTCGCGTGGTGGAACAAGCGCCTCAATCTCGGGGTGTGGCGGGAAGTGGTGCGGCAGACCACCACCACCACCGCTTTCATCTTCGGAATTCTGGTGGGCGCCAGCGCCTTCGCCATCGTGCTGCGCGGGCTCGGCGGCGACGAGCTGATTGAGACCTCGATCCTCGCCCTCAACCTCGGTCCCAACGGTACCGTCATCGGCGTGTTGGCCGTGATCTTCCTGCTAGGTTTCGTTCTCGACTGGATCCAGATCATTCTCATCGTGCTGCCGCTGGTGGCGCCGGTGATCGCCAATTTCGGCTTTGACCTGGTGTGGTTCACGGTGCTGTTCGCGGTGGCCCTGCAGACCTCGTTCCTGACCCCGCCGGTGGGCTTCGCCCTGTTCTACCTCAAGGGCGTGGCGCCGCCGGAGATCACGGTCCGTCACATTTACCGCGGCGTAGCACCCTTCATCGTGCTGCAGTTGATCGGCCTGACGATCGTCTTCCTGTGGCACGACATCGTGACCTGGCTGCCGCGGCAGGCCTACGGGCAGTAACCGGACGGGCGGTAGGGCCGGTGGGGCGCCTTATCCTGACGAGGTGATGGTGGCCGGGGCACTGAAGAACAAGGTGGTGTCGGCTGACGAAGCGGTAGCGATCCTCCGCGACGGCGACACCCTCGCCAACACCGGCTTCGTCGGCAACGGGGCGCCCGAGGAATTGCTGACCGCCCTGGAGCGCCGCTTTCTCGATAGCGGCGGGCCACGTGACCTGACGCTGGTGTTTGCCGCCGGCCAGGGAGACGGCGGCGAGCGCGGCCTCAACCGGCTGGGCCACGACGGCCTGCTCAAGCGGGTGATCGGCGGCCACTGGGGGCTGATCCCGAAGATCGGGGAGCTGGCCCGCGAGGACCGGATCGAGGCCTACAACCTCCCCCAGGGCATCATCTCGCACCTCTATCGCGACATCGGCGCCGGTAAGCCGGGAACCATCTCCAAGGTGGGTTTGAGGGCCTTCGTTGATCCCAGGCTGGAGGGCGGCCGCATCAATGCCGTCACCACCGAGGAGATCGTCCAGGTCATCGAGCTGGCTGGCGATGAATGGCTATTCTATCGCGGCTTCCCCATCAACGTGGCCTTCGTCCGCGGCACCACCGCCGATCCCGCCGGCAACATCACCATGGAGCGGGAGGCGCTAACCCTCGACAACCTGGCAATGGCCACCGCCGCCCGCAATTCCGGTGGCTTCGTCATCGCCCAGGTGGAACGCATCGCAGAGGCCGGCTCGCTGCATCCGCGGAAGGTACGCATTCCGGGCGTCCTGGTGGATTGCATCGTCGTCGCCCGACCGGAGAACCACGCCCAGACTTATGCTGTGCACTACAACCCGGCCTTCGCTGCGGAGATCCGCGTTCCACTCGACAGCCTGCCGCCCATGGACTTGGACGAGCGCAAGCTCATCGCCCGCCGCGCGGCGTTCGAGTTGCCGGCCAACGGTGTCGTTAACCTGGGCATCGGCATGCCGGAGGGCGTCGCCGCGGTGGCCAATGAGGAACAGATCCTCAAGTACGTGACGCTGACCGCCGAGCCGGGCGTCATCGGCGGCGTCCCCGCCAGCGGACTGAACTTCGGCGCCGCGGTGAACACCGACGCGGTGATCAACCAGAACGAACAGTTCGACTTCTATGACGGTGGCGGCCTGGACATGGCGTGCCTGGGCCTCGCCGAATGCGATGCCGAGGGGAACCTGAACGTCAGCCGCTTCGGGCCGAAGCTGGCCGGCGCCGGGGGCTTCATCAACATCAGCCAGAATGCCCGCAAGGTGGTGTTCGCCGGCACCTTCACCGCCGGCGGGCTGAAGGTGGCGGTGGAGGACGGCCGGCTGGTGATCGTCCAGGAAGGCCGGGCGCGGAAGTTCGTGGAACGGGTGGAGCAGATCACCTTCTCCGGCGCCTTTGCCGCCGAACGGGGGCAGCCGGTGCTCTACGTGACCGAGCGGTGCGTGTTCCGCCGCACCGACCAGGGGCTGGAGCTAACCGAGGTGGCGCCGGGCATCGACATCGATCGCGACATCCTCGCTCACATGGCGTTCCGTCCCGTCATCGACGCGCCCAAGATCATGGACCCGCGGATCTTCCGGCCCGAGCCCATGGACCTGGAGAGGGACCTGCTCGGCGTCCGCACGCTCGACGATCGCATCGTCTACGACGCCGACCGCAACATCCTGTTCCTCAACTTCGAAGGGATGACGGTGCGCACCGAGGACGACGTGCGCGAGATCCAGGAGGCGGTGGAGGCACGGTGTCGTCAGGTAGGCCGCCGCGTCGGCGTGGTCGTCAACTACGACGCCTTTCGCATCGACGATGCCGTCCTCGACGCCTATGCGTGGATGGTTCGCTACATGGAAGACGGCTACTACACGCGCGTCACCCGCTACACCACCAGCGCCTTCATGCGGGTGAAGCTGGGCGATAGCCTGGCCGAGCGCGACGTGGCGCCGCACATCTTCGAAAGCGAAGCCGAGGCGCGAGCTTTTCTTTCCGACGTGGAAAGTTGAGCCGTCTCAGGACGCGCTGCGGTGGGCGTCGGTATCCACGACCGTCGCCAGCCATTCGATGATGCGGTCGGCCACGTCCCGCCAGTTGGGCTCCAGCATCATCGCGTGAGCCATGCCGGGAAAGATCTCCGCCCTCGTGCCATAGGTGCGCGCCGTCGCTTCCAGGCCACCCTCATGGACGAAGGCGTCGCGCTCCGCACCCAGAACCAGCACCGGTACATCCAGCATCCGCGTCGACGGCGGCAGGTCGAGACCCAGCAGATCGAGGATCACCGCCGCGGATTCCGGCTGCATCCGCGGCAGATAACTTAAAAGGACCTCGTCCGGCACCGCCGCCGAGAACAACGCTCGGCGCAGCCCGTCCACGTCCACGGTCTGCGGCCCGACGGCCTGCATCAACGCCAACTCCCGCAGCAGACGGGGATTGCCCAGAGACATGCCGCAGAACGAACCGATGATGCCGTGCGGCGGCACCGAGGCCATAAGCACCGCCGCGGGAACGGACCGTCGGTGCAGCATTTTCTGCACCACCATACCGCCCATGGAATGGCCGATGAGCACTGCGCGGCCCCCGACCCGGCGAAGCACCCGATCCAGATCGTCCACATAGTCGCCCAATCTGAACTGCGGCAGGCCGTTGCGCCCGTCGCTGTCGCCGTGGCCGCGCAGACTCAACGCATAGGCGCTGTACCCATTGTCGGCGAAATAGGGCAGGAAGTGCTCATCCCAGACCCACGCCGCGCCATAGGCGCCGTGGACGAACACCAGCGGGAGGGAATGTGTGGCTTTGCGCGGCGCTCGATGGAGAACTTCCAATTTCATCGCCGCGCCCTCGGTCCATGGGAAAAGACGAATACTGTACCCCGACCCATCCACTCAACCCAAGCGTTATCAAGCTCCTGGGGTGAGAACGGGTTTGGGAAAGCCATCGTTGGGCCTGTTTCAGCAGATGCGAGGTAAGGGTTCGCCAGCCAGCCAGTCGATGATCCGATGACCGCCGAACGCCGTTTCCATTTGTACGAAATGATCGGGATCTTCGATCACCGTGCCGATGATTGCCGCTTCGCCGCCCAATGGATGGGCGCGCATGGTGGCCAGCAACCGATCGGCATCGGCCGCCGGGCAGAACGCCACCAGCTTCCCCTCGTTGGGCACGTAGAGCGGGTCCAGGCCCAAGAGCTCGCACGCACCGCGCACCGCCGGCTTGACCGGAATGGCGTCCTCGCGGACCAGGACGCCGACGCCTGATTGCCAGGCGATCTCGTTGAGCACCGCAGCCAGCCCCCCTCGGGTGGGATCGCGCAGCACGTGAATGCCGGGAACGGCGGCCACCATGTCCGCCACCAAGCCATGCAGCGAGCAGGCATCGGAGAGGATCTCGGTCTCGAAGCCGAGATCCTCGCGCTTCGACATCACCGCCACGCCATGATCGCCGAGGGTGCCGCTGACAAGCACCGCATCGCCGGGCCGGGCGCGGTCGGCGGAGATGTCCACGCCCTCCGGCACCACGCCCACACCGGTGGTGGTGGTGAAGATGCCGTCGCCCTTGCCGCGCTCGACCACCTTGGTGTCCCCGGTGACCACGGCGACGCCAGCCTCCTTCGCCGCCCGCGCCATGGAGTCCACGATCGCCGCCAGGTCGGACAGGGGAAGCCCCTCCTCCAGGATCATTCCGGCAGCGATGTGCAGCGGCCGGGCGCCCGACATGGCGATGTCGTTCACCGTGCCATGGATGGACAAGGCGCCGATATCGCCGCCGGGAAAGAACAGCGGCGAGATGACGAACCCGTCGGTGGTCATGACCAGCCGACCGGCCGGCACGTCGAAACAGGCCTGGTCGTTGCGCTGCGCCAGATAGGGATTGTCGAAGGCGGCCTCGAACAGCTCCTCGATGAGCTGCGCCATGGCCCTGCCGCCACTGCCGTGTCCCATGTCAACGCGGCCCGTCTTGAGGTCGAGGGGCCGGGTCGCCAGCCGTCGCCGTGAACTCATGGTCAGGCCGTCGCCTCGGCTTGGCGCCGATCGCGGAAGCGGCCGAAGCTGTAGTAGGCCGCACACGCGCCTTCGGACGACACCATGCACGAGCCGATGGGATTGTCCGGCGTGCACACGGTGCCGAAGATGCGGCAATCGGTGGGTGACTTGACGCCGCGCAGGATGGCGCCGCATTCGCACGCCTTGTTGTCCGCCACCCGCGCCTCAGGCACCGGGAAGCGCCGTTCGGCGTCCAGATCGTCGAACGCCTCCTTGATCCCGAGAGCGCTGTAGGGAACTTGGCCGAGGCCGCGCCATTCGAAGGTGCGCCGCAGCTCGAACACTTCGGCCACTAGCGCCTGGGCCTTGGCGTTGCCGTCGCGGGTGACGACGCGCGTGTACTCGTTCTCCACCTCGGCGCGGCCGTCGTTGAGCTGGCGGACCAACATCAGGATCGCCTGCATCACGTCCAGCGGCTCGAACCCAGCGACCACCACCGGCCGGCGATACTCCTCGGCGAAGAACTCGAAGGGCCGAGTGCCGATCACCGCGCTGACGTGAGCCGGACCGATAAACCCGTCCAGCGGCAGCGTGCCCAGCTGCCGTACCTCCGGGCTTTCCAGGATGTTGGCGATGGCCGCCGGGGTCAGCACGTGGTTGCAGTGGACGAAGAAATTGCCCAGGCCCTCGGCCTGGGCCTGCTTCATCGCCACCGCCGTCGGCGGCGTCGTGGTTTCGAACCCGATGGCGAAGAACACCACCGTTAGAGTCGGGTTGTCGCGGGCGATGCGCAGCGCATCGAGGCTGGAATAGACCATCCGAACGTCGCAGCCCGCCGCCTTGGCCTTCAGCAGCGACATCTGCTCCGGGCCCGGTACCCGCATCATGTCGCCGTAGGTGCACAAGGTGACGCCGTGATCGCGGGCCAGCCGCACGGCGGCATCGATGCGCGACATGGGCAGCACGCACACCGGACAGCCGGGGCCATGGATCATCTTCACGTTGGCTGGCAGCAGATCCTGGACACCGTATCGGAAGATGGCGTGGGTATGCCCGCCGCAGAACTCCATCAGGTTGTACTGGCGGTCCGGGCGGGCGTCGGTAGCGATGGCCGCCGCCAGATCACGGGCGAGATGGCGGTCGCGGAACTCGTCCACATAGCGGACGGTGGCAGCGCCGGCATCCCCGTTGGCGCTCACGGCGTTTCGGTCTCCACGACTTCGGACTCGAGCAGCCCGGCCTCGGCGAACAGCGACAGTGTTTCCTGCGCTTCCTCCGGATCGAGCTTGGACAGTGCGAAGCCCACGTGAACGATGACGAAATCGCCCACCGCCACATCGTCCACCAGGGCCAGGCTCACCTCCTTAACCACACCGGCCACCTCGGCCCGGCCAACGCCGTCGTCGCCGATGTCGATTACCCGCGCCGGCACCGCCAGACACATGGTCGCTACTCCTCACCCATGGTCATCGCCACCACCCACACCTGCCCCAGGCTGATCGCCGGATCGCCGGGTGACATGGCCCGCGGCGCCATGACCTCGATTCCGCGTTGACCGAACTTGTCGTCCAATCCGGCGCGAAGCACCCGATTGAAGAAACAGCCGCCACCGAGCGCCACGCGCCGCACTCCGGTAGCCTCGGCGGCGCGGTCCACCCAGTCGCCGAGGGCAGCGGCCAGGGTGCCGTGAAACACATCGGCGCCCGCCGCCGGCTCCGCACCAATGAGCCGTTCCAGCAGCGGCAGCAGGTCAAGCACCCCGTCATCGATGTGCCAGCCGCCGGCCTCGACGCGTGGCGCGGAGACAAGCTGTTCCAGCGCCATGGGCGCCTCGCCCTCGAACTGCGCCACCGGCTTGATGCCCAACAGCCCGCAGGCGGCGTCAAACAACCGCCCGCAGCTCGACGTGACCGGACTGTTGACCCCGCGCTCGAGCATCCGCGCCACCACCGACGCGCCCTGCATGGCGTTGAACCGTTCCGGGATCTCGGCGCCCCGGCCCAAGGCCTGAAGGGCCGCCGCCGCCATCCGCCACGGCTGCCGTGCCGCCACGTCGCCGCCGGGCTGCGCCAGGAGCCGCAGGTGGCCGAGGCGGCGATAGCCGGATGCATCCACCAGCAACAGCTCCCCGCCCCACGCCTCCTGGTTCTCGCCGAGCCCGAAGCCGTCGAGCGCCAGACCCAGCGTGGGCTGGTCCGTGCCGTGTTCGGCCATCACCGCGGCGATGTGAGCGTGGTGATGCTGCACCGGCACCGCCGGCACGCCCAAGCGTTCGGCCAGGGCGACGGCCGCATGGGTGCTGTGGAAATCCGGGTGCAGGTCGTGGGCTACGGCGACAGGCTCCGCACCGCCGAGAGCCTGCATGTCCTCCACCGTGCGGTCGAAGGCGCGTACCGCGTCCACCGTATCCAGGTTGCCTACGTCGTGGGAGACCCGCGCCTCCCGGCCGGCGGCGAAGCAGACGGTGTTCTTGAGGAACGCCCCCACCGCCAGCACCGGCGGCACGGCACGCGACAGCGGTACGGTGCTCGCGACGGGACCGTCGGCGGCAGAAAGTGGCGCTTCGACGGTGGCCGTTTCCGCCATGCTCAGGTGCCGCTCCGCGCCGCCACGACCGGCGAGGTGGTCGGTGCGGCGACCATCCGCTGCCGTTCGCCGATCCAGTCGTACCAAGCCCCCAGCCCCTCGCCGCTGGTGGTGGAGGTGGCCAGCACGGTGAGCCGCGGGTTGATCCGCCGGGCGAATTCCACGCAACGGTCCACGTCGAACGACACGTGCGGCAGCAGGTCCACCTTGGTCAGCATCATCACGTCAGCGGCGTGGAACATGTCCGGGTACTTGAGCGGCTTATCCTCGCCCTCGGTCACCGACAGCATCACCACCTTGTGGGCCTCGCCCAGGTCGAAGGCGGCAGGACAGACGAGGTTGCCCACGTTCTCGATGAACAGGATCGAGCCCGGCCGCGGGTCCAGGTCCTCGATGGCATGGCCCACCATGTGGGCGTCCAGGTGGCAGCCCTTGCCGGTGTTGATCTGCACCGCCGGCACGCGGGTGGCGTGGATGCGCTCGGCGTCGAAGCTGGTCTGCTGGTCGCCCTCGACGACGGCGATGGGGAAGCGCTTGCCGAGGTCCTCGATGGTGCGGACCAGCAGCGTCGTCTTCCCCGATCCGGGGCTGGAGACCAGGTTCAGGGCCAGCACGCCACGCGCCGCCAACCGATCGCGATTGATCGCCGCCAGCCGATCGTTCTCGCCCAGAAGGTCCTGTTCCACCTGGACCACCCGCGCCGTGCTCACGCCCGGCAAATGGACGCCGGCCGGTGACGCGCCGAAGTCGATGACCGCCGGGCCGTCGCCGTGGCGATGCTGGGCGTGCGTGTGGTGTGGACCGTGGTCATGCCCGTGATCATGATCATGACGATGATCATGATCGTGGTCGCGGCCGTGGTCATGGTCGCGCGCCGGAGTCCCACAACCGCATACTGTGCACATCACTCCACCTCCAGGTCCTTGACCCGCATCTCGTCGCCGCCCACCACCTGCAGCTCGTATCCGGCGCACTGTGGGCACGGGTCGTAGCGCTCGTCCACCGCGACGGTCTCGCTACACGTCATGCACCAGGCTTTTCCGGGGATGCGGATCATCTCCAGCGTGGCGCCGTCGGGCCAGCGTGCCGCGGCTGGCCGCCTGGAAGCAAAAATTCAGGGCCTCGGGCGACACGCAGGACATGGCGCCGAGTTGCAGGCGGACCACTTTGACGCGCGTGAAATGCTGTGCCTGCGCCTCGCGCCTCAGAACCCCGAGCAGGCTCTCGCACAGCGCCATCTCGTGCATGACGTTCCTCCCCGCCGGCTCCGGATCGGGCGCTTGGTGGTTGCCCTTGTTCTCGATCCCGGGTCGAGCGCCGTCGCCGACCGCCTATGGTCGGACAAAACGCGGTGAAACACACGCATTTTCGGGCGACCGTCGATCGCCCGCGGGGAGCCCCGGCGGTGTTGCGGCTAATCGGTTGGCTTGATCACTACCGCGGCAAACGGCGGAACCGTCAGCGCCACCGAGCACGGCCGCCCGTGCATGGGGATCTCATCGGCATGGACCTCGCCGGCGTTGCCCACGTTGCCGCCGCCGTACATGGCGGCGTCGGTGTTCAGCCGCTCCTCGTAGACGCCGCCCTTCGGCACGCCGACCCGATAGTCGCGTCGGATCACCGGTGTGAAGTTGCAGACCACGGCGAGGAACGCCTCCGGTTCGCGCCCGCGGCGCAGGAACGAGATGATGCTCTGATCCTCGTCGTCGGCCTCGATCCACTCGAAGCCGCCGGCCTCGCAATCCCGTTCGTGGAGCGCCGGCTCGTCGCGGTAGAGGCTGTTGAGGTCGCGGACCATCAGTTGCAGGCCCTCGTTCAGCGGGGCGATGGCTTCGTGCTAGTCGAGGCTGATCTCCGCGTTCCACTCCCGCGCCTGGCCGAATTCGTCGCCCATGAACATGAGCTTCTTGCCCGGCTGAGTGAACATCAGTGCGTAGTAGACGCAGAGGCTGGCGAACTTCTGCCAGAGATCGCCCGACATCCGCGACAGCATGGAGCCGCGCCCCGGCTTCACCAGATCGTGGGACAGCGGCAAGACCACGTTCTCGGTCACCGCGCGTGCGGGCGCTTCGGTCACCTCGTGGTGGTAGTACTTGCGGTGGATCGCCCGCCGAGACATGTAGCGCAGCGTCGACTCGGCCCAGCGCGTATCCCAAGAGAAGCCGAACCCCAGCCCGCCCGTATCGGTGGGGCGCGAAACCATGGGCCAGCCGCTGTTGTCTTCGGCGACCGTGGTCGCGCCTTCGCTGCTCGCCTGGATGGTTTCGTTCATCCGCCGAATGAACCCGATGCCGGCCGCGTCCTCCGCGCCGCCATCGGCGTTCGGCACCCATTCGCCGGGGCCGCGATCGAAATCCAGATACAGGATCGAGCCCAGTGCGCCAATGCGCAGACCGTCCACGTGATAGCGGTCTGTCCAGTACAGCGCGCTGCCCACCAGGAAGCTGCCCACCTCGTTGCGGGCGAAGTGGTACCGCTTGGCGTTCCAGCGCGGGTGATGGGCTTGCTGCGGATCGGGATGCTCGTAGAGGGCGTCGCCGTCGAAGGCCGTGAGACCGTGGGGTTCGGCCGGGAAGTGGCTCGGATTCCAGTCGATGACCACACCGATCCCGGCCTGATGGCAGCGGTCGACGAAGGCGCGGAAGTCCTCCGCCGGACCGAACCGGGCAGTGGGCGCATAGAGCGCGATGGGCCGATAGCCCCACAGGTCGTCGGCCGGCGACTCGGTGACCGGCGTCAGCGCGATGTGGGTGAAGCCCAGCCACGCCACGTAGGGCACCAGTTCGTCCGCCAACTCCCGATAGGTGAGGACCCGGTGGTCCTCTTCCGGCCGCCGACGCCACGAGCCGAGGTGCACCTCGTAGAAGGAGATCGGCGCGTCGGGGGCTTGGCGCCCGGCGCGATCGGCCATCCAGGCGCGGTCGCGCCAGCGGTAGCGGGCCGCGGCGGCCACCACCGACGCCGATCCAGGTGGCCTCTCGCTCTGCCGCGCGTAGGGATCGGCCTTTAGTGGTTCGGTCTCGCCCGCCGCGTTGCGAAGCTCGTACTTGTATAGCGCGCCCGGCTCGACACCCGGCACGAACAGCTCCCAAACGCCGCCCGGATCACGACGGCGCATGGCGTGGCGACGGCTGTCCCAGTCGTTGAAGTCGCCCACCACCGCGACCCGCGAGGCGCCGGGCGCCGGGCGCCGGGCGCCCAGACGGCGAACACAACGCCGTCGACGCCGTCCATGGTGCGTTCGCGGACACCCAGCAGGTCGTAGGGCTTCAGGTGGCGGCCCTCGACGAACTTGCGCAGATCGGCGTCCGCGACCACGGTCCCGAACCGGTACGGGTCCTCGATCTCGGCGTCGCCCTTCACCGTCTCGACCCGGAACCGGTACACGCCCTTCTTCCCTTCGGCGGGCAGCGCCGCGACGAACAGGCCATCGTCATGGACCTGATCCATGGCGGCGATGGCGCGGCCGGAAGCCGCGTCGATCACCTGCACGGACCGCGCCTGCGGCAAGAAGGCACGCACCACGACGGTACCGTCGGCGATCACATGACGGCCGAGGAAGTGGAAGGGATCACCGTGGGTGGCGGTAACGATGGCGTTGGCCTCGCCGGCGTCGAACAGGTCCTGCGGTCGATGACGTGGTGCCGCCGGTGCAGCAGGCAGCTTGGCCTTGGCGGCGGGTTTTGCCGCGGGCTTGGCAACAGGCTTGGCCGCCGATGTGGCGGCGGGTTTGGCGGCCGGTTTAGCCGGGGCAGCTTCGGTAGCCGCCTGTTTGGGAGCAGGCGGAGCCGGAGTTGATGGCTTCTCGCCTGTCGGCTTCTGCGAATTGGGTTTGGCGGTGGCCTTGGTGGTGACGGCCTTTGCCTTTGTGGCCTTTGCCGGAGCCGCCGCCTTGGTCGCCGCTTTCGCGGGCGCCTTGGCCGGCGCTGCCGGAGCAGGCGTGGGCGCTGATGCTAGTGTCGGCGCCGTGGCTTTGGCCGTCGTGTCGGCGCGGCGATTCGCCGCCTCCTTCGCGGCGGCGGCGTCCACAGGCGATGAGGTCGCTGGGATTCGCTCCGTCGCCTTGTCGCCGGATGCGCCGGTCGGCTTGATCTCGCTCTGCGCTGTTCGCGGCCGCTTGGTTCCGGACCGACCTGTCGTCGACCGGGTTCCCGACTCGCCCTTGCCACCCATGGTGCCTTTCCCTCGCTCTTGGCCCCGCTCCGGGGTTCGTTATCGCCCCTGGCGGCTGTCTCGGCCAGCCGGCTTCGCGGCGACCGAACCGACGGACCGCGCGACCGGTTCTATCCCGGAATTCGCCGTCCGTTCCAGTGTTGTAGAAGCCGCGTCCGCCGTCGATGGCACCATCACTTGAGCCATCAATTGCGGTAGACTTTGCTGCAACGCACAATCATACTGCCTTTCGGGGGTGTCTCGTCCAGAGTGATGGCCGTTTGTGCCCCGTCGCCGGAAAACCCGACGGTCGCAGCGACCCCGCGCCGATCCCCGAGGCCCGCCCATCGGCCTTGTGCCGCAATCCGTTATCGACGCAGGACATCCCATGTACATCGTTATGATTTCGTCGGAACTCGCGCCCGTGGCGAAGGTCGGAGGGCTGGCCGATGTGGTGTTCGGGCTCAGCCGCGAACTGGAGATTCGCGGCAACGACGTGGAAATCATCCTGCCCAAGTACGACTGCCTCTGGTATGGCGAGATCTGGGGCCTGCAAAAGACGTCGGACGTATGGGTACCGTGGATGGGCGGCGGCATCCACTGCTCCATCTGGTTCGGGTTCGTGCACGGCCGCAAGACGTTTTTCATCGAGCCCCATTCGTCGGACAACTATTTCAACCGCGGCACGTTCTACGGCCCCCACGACGACGCCATGCGATTCGCCTTCTTCAGCAAGGCGGCGATGGAGTTCCTGCTGAAGTCGGGCAAGCGGCCGGACATCATCCATTGCCACGACTGGCAGACCGGGCTGGTCCCGGTGCTGCAGTACGAGATGTACCAGCACCTCGGCATGGGCCGGCAGCGGGTCTGCTACACCATCCACAACTTCCGCCATCAGGGGCAGACCGGCGAAGGCGTCCTGTGGGCCACGGGCCTCAATCGGCTGGACTACTTCTTTGCCCCCGAACGGCTGCGCGACCATACCCACGCCACCGCCATCAATATGATGAAGGGCGGCGTGGTGTACGCCAACCATGTGACCACGGTGTCGCCGCACCATGCGTGGGAGGCCCGATTCACCGATCAGGGGCACGGCCTAGGCGGCACGCTATCCGCCCACGAGGGCAAGTTCTCCGGCGTGCTTAACGGCGTGGATTACGACGTGTGGAATCCGGAAACGGACCCTTCCTGCCGACGCATTACGACATGTGGCACCTGGACGGCAAGTACGGCAACAAGGACGCGCTGCGCGACCGGCTGATGCTGAGCAAGGACTACAAGCCGCTCATCGCCTACGTGGGCGCCTGGACGGCCAGAAAGGCGTGCACCTGATCCAGCATGCCCTGTTCTACGCGCTTCACAACGGCGCCCAGTTCGTGCTGCTCGGGTCCAGCCCGGAACCCAGCATCAGCAATCACTTCCATCACCTGAAGGGGCAGTTGAACGACAGTCCCGACTGCCACCTGGAACTGGGCTTCAGCGAGCAGCTCGCCCACCTGATCTATGCCGGCACCGATATCATGGTGGTGCCCAGCGTGTACGAGCCCTGCGGCCTGACGCAGATGGTGGCGCTTCGCTACGGTGCCGTACCGGCGGTGCGCGCGGTCGGCGGGCTGGTGGACACGGTGATCGATCGCGACAACGCCCACCACGTGCCGGTGGAGGACCGCAACGGCTATGTGTTCGATCACGCCGATTTCGCCGGCCTGGAATCGGCCCTGCACCGGGCCATCGACCTCTGGTACGCGTTCCCCAGGGACTTCCGCCGGCTAATGACCAACGGCATGGCCTACGACTTCTCGTGGGCCCAGTCCGGCGGGCACTACCTGGGCATCTACGACCACATCCGCGCCAAGTAGGCCGCGGCGCATCAGATACCTGATTAAGCGCCGCCGGCCCGCGCCCGGTTCAGCCAATCGTCGGCCGCGTCCAGGTCGCCGTGGACGCGATAGACCCAGGCCTCGCCCCAATAGACGTTGCAGCTTGTTTCAGCTCGGAGGACCCGCCACCGCGCCTCGGCGAGGCACTGGCGGACATCGTCGGAGGCGCCCTTCTCGTCCGCGGCCTTCGCCAACGCGTGGTACTTATCGTTGATGCGAACCTGAGCGTCGCGTTGCGCCTGTGAGCCGGTCCATTGCTTGAAATCCCAGCCGTGGTGCTCGTCGGTGTTCCACGCGCCGCGGCGCACCGTGACCCGACCGTGGGTGCCGAAGCGGTCCAGGTAGTCGCCGATGAACGTGGGTCGCATGACCGAGTTGCCGGCGCGGATCTCGTCCAGCGCCTGACGGTAGAAGTAGGTCCAGAAGTTGGATCGGGCATTGACGTTGCGGAACCATCCGCCGTTGTCGCCATCGGTGGCGGTGGTGACCAGCGGCGGGAAATCGCACCACTTCGTCCGCTCGTTGATCTCGTGATAGAACCAGCCGTAGTCCATGCCGGCGAGCTGGGCGTCGGAGAGCTGGCGATCGCGAACCACGACGATGATCTCCTCGCCCTCGTACTCAGCGATATGCGGCCGGTAGCGAAGCTCCTGCCAGCTCATCTCGTCCACCGGGTCTACGTATTCGGAATCAACAAGAACAAAGCGATAGCCGTGGCGCTTCAAGTAAGGAATGAGCTCCATGCAAAAGCCCATCTCCGGCGGCCAGAAGCCCTGAAACTCCGAGCGCCAGAACACGTGCTTGGCGATGCCCCGCCATCGCGTCAGGTGATCGTCCCAGTCGGCCTCCGGCGTCAGCGCCAGCACCGGGTGGTAGTATCCGGTGCCGAGGATGTCGAACAGCCGGCGGTTTTGCAGCGCCCACAACATGGAGCCGCAATCGACGGTTCCATAGACGCGGCTCTGGAACGACGGTGCGGACAGCGTCTCCAGCAGCGTGCCGGACATGGACAGGGTGACGCGGGCGACGTCCTCATAGGACCACAGCGACCGCGGCATGCGGTCGTAGGCGAACAGGATCTCCTTCACCTCCCATTCGTTGGTCTCCAGGAGGTCGTCCAGATTGCAGGACGGCTGATGCAGGTTGAGAACGAGCGCGTGATGGATTTCCGACATGGCGGCGGTCCCCCCGTGATGATTCTCGGTGCCGCCGACGGCCGGTGGTGCCGCCGCTAAACAACCGATACGGTCGCTCTACGATCTTGCCGCGGGCGCGAGGCCACCGCAACGAAACACCGCGACCGCCGCACCAGCAGCTTTCGGCCGCTCGAGGTTGCCCTCACGTTGTCAAAGGTGTATTCGTTTATTTTACAACAAGATTGCAATCGGTGCCGGATCGCGGGGGGATACGAAAATCGGGTAGGCCCGCGCCATGGCCCGGATCGGGTGGGGACTAGCCATGACGCGGCAACGGGATGCGAGTCCCGGCGGGCAGGGTCTCGTCAGCGACACGGTGGCGCACGAAACACCGGTCGGTCCGTCGGTTCCGTCGGTATCGACCGGAATGGCCGATCCCGCCGGAGAGCCGCCCCCAACGCCCACCAACGGCAAACGTGCCGCCAGCCAGGAATTTACCGCCGAAGAGCTCCGCGCCATCAGCGCCAAGGTGCGTGCCGAGTTCCCGCGCCCCATCAACCGCCCGGTCCTGGTGCTGATGGATGTGGACCCGCATCGCCTTCACGCCTTCTGGACGGTGAACCTCGGCGCCATGCGCGAGGCCCGGCAGCGTCTCGGCATCGGCGACGATCCGGCCCAACTGGTGTTGCGGGTCCATGAGACCGCCCAGGACGACGGCGGCTCCTCAGCAACGGCCAAACCCTTCGACGTGGAGGTCCAGGGCCTTTCCGGCAGTACCGGCGTCGATATCTGGGGCGATGGGCGCAGCTACTTCGCCGAAATGGGCCTGCGGTCGGCAGATGGCCGGCTGAGCCTGATCAGCCGGTCGGAGACGGTCGTGCTTCCGCCAACCGGCCCCGCCGCCATGGGAACCTATCGGGAGGTCACAGTCGCCGAAGACGGCGGCGGCTCGGCGCCGGTGGCCGCACCGGAACCCTCGCCGAGCCCCGAACACCGCCATGCTGCCGAATCGCCCCCGTCCGGCGGGCGATTGCCGCCGCCTGAGGAATCGGACTTTCCGTTGCCGCCGGACCCCTGGGGCGCCGGCGCGGGCGACCCGGGCGGTCACGCCGAAGGGCACGGCGCGGAAGGCGCCGGCGCCGAGGGACAGGGTGGAGGTGCCGCGTCATCAGGAGGGGCCGAAAGCTTGAGCCCGGAAGGCGCCGGCTCGGAAGGCATCATTTCGGAAGTCGTCAGTCAGGAGTCCGTCGTCTCGCTGTCCAGCTTCGCCTTCGGCAAGGAAAACGTTGAGTTCGAGGTCAACGCGGAGCTGCACATCTTCGGCCGCGCTCGGCCGGGCCGCGAGCTGACGCTGTTCGGTCGCCGCGTGAGCGTCCGCCCGGACGGCACCTTCTCCATCCGCCGGCCGTTGCCCAACGGCGCACTGGTGGTTTCCGCCCTGCTTGCCGGCGGTTTCCAAGAAGACGACGGGTAGCGACGGTCGTTCCCATGGCCGGTGGTTACCTGACGCTGGTTCTGCACGCCCACCTCCCCTACGTGCGGCATCCCGAGTACGAGAGCTTCCTTGAGGAGCGATGGCTCTTCGAGGCGATCACCGCGAGTGCTACATCCCGCTGCTGCGGATGTGCGACCGGCTGGCGGCCGACGGGGTGCGTTTCAAGCTGACGGTCTCCCTGTCGCCGCCGCTGATGGCGATGCTGTCGGACGACCTGCTGCGGCAACGCTACCGCGACTACCTGGAGCAGCTGACCCAGCTCGCCGATAAGGAGATCCTGCGCCACCACGGCTCGCCCGAGTTCCTGGAACTGGCACGCATGTACCGCCGGATCTTTCACGAAACCGCGGTGGCCTTCGACGAACACTACGGCCGCGATCTGGTGGGCGCCTTCCGGCGCCTGCAGGATGCCGGTGTGCTGGAGGTGATCACCACCGCGGCGACCCACGGCTTCCTGCCCCTGCTGCGCGGCCAGCCGGGTGCCGTGCGCGCCCAGATCATGACCGCCGTCGATACCTACGCCCACCACTTCGGGAAACCGCCCGAAGGCCTGTGGCTGCCCGAATGCGCCTATTACGCGGAACTTGAGGACATTCTGGCAGACGCAGGCATTCGTTACTTTTTTGTCGACACGCATGGCGTCCTCAATGCCTCCGAGCGGCCCCGCCGCGGCGTCATGGCGCCCATCGCCTGCGCCAACGGTGTCGCCGCCTTCGGCCGCGACCCGGATTCCTCTCGGCAGGTGTGGAGTGCGTCGGAGGGCTATCCCGGCGATCCCGAGTGTCGGGAGTTCTATCGCGACGTGGGGTTCGATCTGGACCCGGCCGAACTGCGCCCCTTCCTCCCGGACGGCGTCGACCGGGCCTTTACCGGAATCAAGTATTGCCGCATCACCGGGGGCACCGACCAGAAAGAGCCGTACCGGCCGGCGGCCGCCCAGGCCCGCGCCGACGCCCACGCCGCCGATTTCATGCAACGGGCCATGGACGCCGTATCCCGGCACGCGACCACGGCGGCGGATCGACCGCCGCAGATCGTCGCCCTGTACGATGCCGAGCTGTTCGGCCACTGGTGGTTCGAAGGCCCCCTATGGCTGGACCTGCTAATCCGCAAGCTGGCCTTCGATCAGGACCAGGTGGAACTGATCTCACCCGGCGACTACCTGCGCCGCCACCCCAACATCCAGTGTGCGCAGCCGTCACCGTCGACCTGGGGCGATCAGGGCTACAGCACCTACTGGCTCGATCCGGGCAACGACTGGATCTATCGTCACGTGCACGAAGCGGGGCAGCGCATGCACGGCCTGGCGACGGCGCACGCTGACGTGGCTGCCGGGTCCCTGCTCCACCGGGCCTTGCAGCAGGCGGCCCGATCGCTGCTGCTGGCCCAGGCGTCGGACTGGGCGTTCATCATGAAGACCGGTACCGCGGTGGACTATGCCTACGATCGGATCCGCGATCACATGGCCCGCTTCCACCACCTGGCCGACGCCATCGACAACGGCCGGATCGACGAGCGCGAGCTCGCGGCGCTGGAAGTCATGGACCCGATCTTTCCGCAGATCGACTATCGGGTCTACGCGTCGCAATGATCCCTGAAACCCTAATCAGGTGGTACGCCAAAAATAAACAAAATCATAATTATAAACACAATTGCTTATGTTTTTGTGGAAATGGATGAGCGGGCTGACGGAGTGCCTTTGTGGCCACCGGCCGGCCATCCAGTTGCCGCTTGAACGCGGCCCCCGGGACTGCTTCAATCGCCCGGTCCCTGCCCTAGCAATACCGCGGCCGCGGAACCGCCGCGTCAAGGGCCGGACCCCGGGCATCCGCTTTTCCAATGAACTAGCACGCTGCTAGGCAACAACGGGACTCTCTGACCATGAGCGCACTACCCGAATACGTTGACGGCGTTCCCAACATCGCCGGTTCGGAAACCCTGATCGACAAGACCCTTCGAGCGGCCGCCAAGAAGCCGGTCTATAAGAATCGCAGCACCATCGATTTCGGCGGCATCCGATCCGCCTTTGCCATCGCACTGCACATGCACCAGCCGCTGATTCCCGCCGGCGGCGGCGACCTGCGGACAGCCGCGGTGATCAGCAACCTGAAGGACATGTGGGACAACCAGGGCGTCGGCGACAACCACAACGCCCCGGTGTTCGCCTGGTGCTACAAGCGCATCGGCGAGTTCGTTCCGCAGCTCATCGGCGAGGGCAAGGAACCGCGGGCGATGCTGGAGTATTCCGGTACGCTGCTGCACGGCCTGCGCGACATGGGACTCCATGACGTGCTCGACGCGCTGAAGCGGGTCACCTGCGAGCCGGCATACTGGCATGCGGTGGAATGGCTGGGCTGTCCCTGGGGGCACGCCATCGCGCCGTCGACCCCGGTGCAGGACTATCGGCTGCACGTCAAGGCGTGGCAGCACCATTTCGCGGCGATCTTCGGGCTCGAGGCCCTAGGCCGGGTGCGCGGCTTCTCACCGTCGGAAATGGCCCTGCCCAACCAGCCGGACGTGGCCTACGAGTTCGTCAAGACGCTCAAGGATTGCGGCTTCCAGTGGGTGCTGGTGCAGGAGCACACGGTGGAACGGCCGGAGAACGGCTGGGGTCCGGAGCTCAAGCACCTGCCGCATCGGCTGGTGTGCCGCAGCTCCACCGGCGAGACGGCCGAGATCATCGCCATCATCAAGACCCAGGGCAGCGACACCAAGCTGGTGGCGCAGATGCAGCCGTTCTACGAGGCCCAGGCGCTGGATCGTTGGGAACTGGCCGGCAAGAGCGTGCCGCCGCTGGTCACCCAGATCGCCGACGGCGAGAACGGCGGCGTGATGATGAACGAGTTCCCCGGCAAGTTCCACGAGGCGGTCCATCAGAGCTCCGGCTCGCAGACGCCGATGGTGAACGTGACCGAGTATCTGGAGCACCTGTTCGCCGCCGGCATCAAGGAATCCGACCTGCCGACGCTGCAACCCATCCATCAGAAGAAGATCTGGGACCGCCTGCCGAAGGCCGCGGGGCCGGAGAAGCTGGCCAAGGTGATCGAGGAGATCAAGAAGGAGGATCACCAGTTCCACATGGACGGCGGCAGCTGGACCAACAGCATCTCGTGGGTGAAGGGGTACGACAACGTCCTCGGCCCCATGGAGAAGACCAGCGCCCACTTCAACGAGAAGGTCCTCGGCGACGGTGCCAAGACCAACGAGACCCGGTTCCGCAACGCCCTTTTCCACCTGCTGTCGTGCCAGACGAGTTGCTACCGCTACTGGGGCCAGGGCCTGTGGACGGACTTTGGCGTGGAGCTGTGCCGCCGCACCGACGAGATCGTCGACAGCGATTATAAGTGAGGGACGGGCCGCCGGCGGGAACCTGCCCCGCCGGCCGTCCCGGTTATTGGCGAGTTATTGGCGATCGACCGTCAGGTCGAGGAAGTGGGTGGCGCAGGAGATGCAGGGATCATAATTGCGGATCGCCTGCTCGCACCGCCACTTGAGCGCCTCGTCGTCGAGGGCGAGACCGTCCTCCACCACGCCCCTGAGATCGCGTTCGATCTGCCGCTGATTTTGCGCCGTGGGCGGCACGATGGTGGCGGTTTCGATGCGGCCGTCGGTGTCCACACCATATCGGTGATAGCAGATGCCGCGCGGGGCCTCCGTGCAGCCGTGCCCCTCGCCGGCCCGCACCGTGATCGGCGCGGACGCCTCGTCGGGCGGGACGTAGCCACGGACCAGCCGTAGGGCCTCCTCACAGGCGTAAACCGTCTCCACCATGCGCACCAGGATCGCCTGGAACGGATTGACGCAACGCGGCCCCAACCCGGCTTCCGTGGCTACCGCGCGGGCCAGTTCCGAAAGCTGGGCGTAGTTGTTGTTGTAGCGGGCCAACGGTCCCACCAGGTACGGCTCGCCCTGGCGCGTCGCCCCGCGCAGCGCGGTTGAATGCGCCGCATGCTCCTCGATGAAGTGGTCGCGGAACTCGGCAACGGCGATATCGAGGCCGCGGTCGGAGACAATCCGTCCGGCTTCGATGGCGTACCGGTCCGGGTGGCGCAGCGATACGTACGCCACGTCCTGGGACAAATCCGGGAAGTCGAAGCGGGCGAAGCGGCGAGTGAGGGCGACGGCCGACTCCAGGCCTGCCTCCAGCGGTTCATGCAGCGCGTCGATGGCGGCCTGTGACGGCGCCTTGTAGAACCCGCCCACCCGCAGGTTCACCGGATGCACGGCCCGCCCGCCGATGACCTCGAGGATATGGTTGCCGAGCTTCTTCAGCGACAACGCCGCGCGCAGTACGTCCGGCTCCTTCCCCGCCAGCGCCAGGGCATCGGGCAGGCGAAGGAAATCGGGGGCGTGCAGCATCGCCGCGTGCAGCACATGGCTCTCGATCCACTCGCCGCAGTAGATCAGCCGCCGAAGGTCATCCAACGGGCCAACCACGTGGACGCCCAGGGCGTCTTCCATGGCTTGGCTGGCGCCGAGCATGTAGGCGATCGGGCAGATGCCGCAGATGCGGGCGGTGATGTCGGGCGCGTCCGCATACATGCGCCCGCGCAGCAGCGCCTCGAAGAACCGCGGCGGCTCAACGATGCGAAACTGCACGTCCTCCAGTCGGCCGTCACGGACCCGCACGTACAGCGCGCCCTCGCCCTCCACGCGCGCCAGCGCATCCACCTTGATGGTTCGCGGACGGGACTTACTCATGAGCCTCGCTCGCCCGTCGGAACGCCGTGGCACCGGCATTGAAGGTCCGGAACAGGTCGCGGACCTCCGGCCGTGTGGTGCCCGCGTCGGTCATCCAGCCGGCCAGGCTGCCGGTGTTGGGCGTCTCCATGGGACCGAAGCAGCCGTAGCAGCCGCGCCCCACGGAGGGACACAGGTTGCCGCAACCGGCCCGCGTCACCGGTCCCAGACACGGCGTTCCGTGGGCCACCATCACGCACACGGTGCCGCGACGCTTGCACTCGACGCACTCGCTGTAGGCCGGGACCGACGGCCGCCGCCCGGCCAGCACGGCGGCAATCAACGCCACCAGTTGCCGCTTGTCGATGGGACAGCCGTTGAGGGCGAAATCCACCCGCACGTGGTCTTGTATCGGGGTCGACGTGCCGAGGGTCTCGATATAGTCGGGCCGCGCATAGACGGCGCGCACGAAGTCGTCCACGTGGGCGAAGTTGCGCAACGCCTGGATACCGCCGGCGGTGGCGCAGGCGCCGATGGTCACCAGCACCTTCGATGAGCGGCGAATACGGTGGATGCGCTCGGCGTCGGCCGCGGTGGTGATCGACCCCTCCACCAGCGACAGGTCGTAAGGGCCGCGAACGGTCGCCCGCGACGCTTCCAGGAAATGGGCGATCTCCACCGCCTCGGCGATGGCGATCAGCTCGTCCTCACAGTCGAGCAGCGAAAGCTGGCAGCCGTCGCAGGAGGCGAACTTCCACACCGCTAGCTTCGGCCGCTTGCGTCCAGCCATACCTAGAGTTCCCTCACCCGGAAGATCGGTGCGATGCGGTCGAAGGAAAACACCGGACCGTCACGGCAGACGAACGTACCGCCGAACTGGCAGTGGCCGCAGAAGCCGACGGCGCATTTCATGTTCCGCTCCATGGAGACAAAGATCCGGTCGTGGCCGACGCCACGGTCCTCCAGGGCCTGGACCGTGTAGCGGATCATGATCTCCGGCCCGCAGACGAAGGCCACCGTCTGATCGGGGTCGAAACCGCCCGCCGTCACCAGCCGCGTGACCACGCCCACGTTGCCGTGCCAGTCGCGGGACGCGCGGTCGACGGTGACGTCAACGAAGGTATCGAGCCGGCCGCTCCACGCCTCCAACTGCTTGCGATAGAGGATGTCCTTCGGCGTGCGGGCGCCGTAGAGGACCACCAGCCGGCCATAGCGGTGGCGGTTCGCGATCAGCCGGAGGATTGCCGGCCTGAGCGGCGCTAGGCCGATGCCGCCGGCCACCACCACCACATCGCTGCCTTCCGCCTCGTCCACCGGCCAGGCGCTGCCAAAGGGGCCACGGACGCCGACCACCCCGCCCCGCTTGAGTCCGGCCATGGCGCTGGTGACGCCGCCGAGGGCGCGAATGGTATGGACCAGGCGATGCGGTTCGGCGGGATCGCCGCTGATGCTGATGGGCACCTCGCCGACCCCGAACTGATACAGCATGTTGAACTGCCCCGGCGCGAACGGAAACGCCTCGTCGCCGTCCTGCGGCCGCAGGGTGAGGGTGAAGGTGTCGCTCAGATCGCGGGTCACCCCTTGAATCGCGAACGGGCGCGGCGTCATTGGGTGAAGGGCGGCGGCGAACGGTGCCTCGGTTGCGGCCTGCGCGTCGTTCATCGCGCAGCCACGTCGTCCGGATGCCCGTACATGTCGATAAGCTGCCGGCGCGCCGCCGCCAGCCGGCTGGCAACCACCGGGGCAAAGCGCTTGTGCAGCGCGTAGCCCAGCGCCGAATCCTCCTCCATCTTGCCGCGGAGGCAGGCGGCGTCGAGGCTGATGAGCCGGGTCAGCTCGCGCGCCCGCGCATCGAAGCTGCAGCGATGCGGTGCCACCAGCCACGACCAATTCATCAGCTCGCCGCTGACCAGGGTATCGACGACGATGGGTTCGCGCCCTGGGACATGCACCTCCAGCGCCACGCTGCCGTGGCGGATCAGGTAGAACTTGTCCGCCGGATCGCCCTCCCGATAGACGAAGGCGCCGGCATGGGCCACCTCGTTGGATGCGCAGCCGGCGATCAGTGCGCGATGGTCATCCGACAGCCCTTTGAGGAACGGATGGTCGCGCAGCACCGGATCCATGCCCACCACTTGCACCATGGCTCAGCCTCCTTCCCCGTCGCGATCGCCGATCGCCCGCGCCTCGGCGGTGATGTCGATTCCCACCGGGCACCAGGTGATGCACCGGCCGCAGCCCACGCAGCCGGACGTCCCGAACTGCTCCTGCCACGAGGACAGCTTATGGGTGATCCATTGACGATAGCGGGCGGCAGTAGCCCGGCGGATGCTGCCGCCGTGCACATAGCTGAACTCCAGCGTGAAGCAGGAATCCCAGCGGCGCACCCGCGCTGTCGTTTCGCCGCTCAGGTCGCCTTCGTCATCGACGCTGGCGCAGAAGCATGTGGGGCAGACCAGCGTACAGTTGCCGCAGGCGAGGCACCGCTCCGCCACCGACTCCCACTGCGGATGTTCCAGGTTGCGGGACAGCAGCGCCGCCACGTCAGGCACCATCTGCCGCCCCATGTTGGCGCGGGTCTCTTCGACGGCGCCACGGGCCTCCTCGGTCTCGGCGGCCGTCGCCGGACGGCGGTCGATTTCCGCCAGGACCTCGGCCCCGCGCGTCGAGCCCTCGTCCACGACGTAACGCAGCGATCCGTCGACGATCGTTTCTGTGAGCGCCAGATCGAACCCCTCGTCCACCGCGGGACCGGTTCCCATAGATGCACAGAAGCAGGTGCCGCCGGCCCGCGTGCACGGCGTGGCGACGATGAATGCCTCGCGGCGACGGCGCACGGCGCGGGGTTCGCCCTGCCCTTCGCGATCGAAGACCCGCTCCTGGATGTCCATCGCCGCCAAATCGCAGGCCCGGACGCCGAGGAACGCGTAGCGCGGTTCCGCCGCCTCGTCGTCCTCCTCGATGACGAAGTCGTGCCCATCCCTGCGGGCCCGCCACAGCACCTCTGTCGGCGGATAGAGAAATCGCTTCCACGCCTGCGGACCGAGGCCGACCGCGAACTTCGCCCCGTTGCCATTCCCGTCGCCATCCGGGCGAAGCCGATAGCGGCCGGCTTCCTGTTCGTCGGTCCAGCCGGCCGGCAGCGCGTCGACGCGGTGGATGGGTTCCAGCACCAGGGCGCCATCCCGAAGCACAGTCCCGATGACCGTGTATCCCCGGCGGTCGAGTGCATCGATAAGCGCCTGCAACCCCTCGCCGCCGATGATGCTCGGCGTGTGGCGGGGCGGGTCAACGGACGACGTGGCAGGCATTTGAGTCGGTATCGGGACGGGGTCGCCGACGCGGTGCCCCTTTGTATGGCGCCCGACCATTGTGGGCCAGCGGGCGTTCGGGGTAAACGATGGAATAATGAAATGAGCGGCCGGCTTGGCAGGGGTGTTCCGACCTCAGGTCGAATTTCCTGTCGAACCGCGCTGCTTGTTGGCTTACGATCCGGCGCGGTTCGGGCCCGTCCATACATACGAACGTACGCCTAAGCAATTCGAGGGAACTCTGGATGACTACCGACAGGCAACAGAAGATCGAGCGGCGCGCATACGAGATCTGGGAGCGTCACGGCCGCCCGCACGGCCGCGAGCAGGAGCACTGGCAGGAAGCCGAGGCCGAGATCGCGCGGGAAGAAGCCGCCGCCAAGCCGGCCAAGCCCGAAAAGGCCGCGGCGCCCAAGGCAAAGCCGGTGAAGGCCACGACGCCGTCAACCGCCACGCCGAGCAAGACCACCGGCGCCGCACCGTGTCCGCAGCCTCCGCCGTCATAGCATCCAGTCCGTCCACAGGCGCGTCAAAGGGCGCCAAAGCAAGCAAGTCCGTCGCCAAGTCGAGCAAGAAGAAGGCTTGAAGCCGAGCGCGAATTGCCTGCGTGCCGCGACCGTCGCTTGCCTGCCGGAAGGGCTCGGGGCAACGGTTTGGCTCATCGGCGCCCGAACCAAATTCCTGGCCCACCCTGCGTGGGTCTTTTGCCCACCCTGGGTGGGGGAGTATGCGATTTTATTCTTGGGGGAACACCAGCGTGCGCCGAGCATTGGCCGACTCGACCGAGATGTTCCCGGAACCTCTCGGCTTAGGGCGTAGTATCCGATGAAACAATCTGAACTGAACAAAGCCATCAACAAAATCATTGCGGGCACGTTCGCCGATCCGTTCTCGGTCCTCGGCATGCACGTTGCTGAACAGGACGGCCTGAAGCAGGTCATCGTCCGCGCCTTCCTACCGCATGCCCGGCGGGTCTCCGTCTACGATCCACGCAGCCGCAAGGCCGTGGGTGAACTCCTTCGGGTCCACGACGATGGCTTCTTCGTCGGCATCATGGAGGGCCGGGACGAGGCGTTCCGCTATCGCCTGCGGATCGTTCCTCAGGACAGCGACGAGGAGATCCTGGTCGACGACCCCTACCGCTTCGGACCGGTGCTCGGCGAAATGGACATCCACCTGTTGGTGGAGGGCACCCATCTCCGCGTGTTCGAGAAGCTCGGCGCCCACTACACGACGATCGACAACGTTAAGGGCACCACCTTCGCGGTCTGGGCGCCCAACGCGCGCCGGGTCAGCGTGGTCGGCGACTTCAACAACTGGGACGGCCGCATCCACATGATGCGCAAGCGGGTGGAATGCGGGGTCTGGGAATTGTTCGTGCCTGGGGTCGCCCCCGGCGCCGCCTACAAGTACGAGATCCAAGGACCCACCGGCGACCTGATGCCGCTGAAGTGCGACCCCTTCGCGTTCTATTCCGAGCTGCCGCCGAAGACGGCATCGGTGGTCGCCGACCCGAAACCCTATCGGTGGAAGGACAAGGCGTGGATGAACAGCCGCGCCCACGCGCATGACCGCGACGCGCCTGTCAGCATCTACGAGGTCCATCTTGGCTCCTGGAAACGCAAGCCGGAGGAGGACAACGACCATCTCACCTATCGCGAACTGGCCGACGATCTGATCCCATACATCAAGGACCTGGGCTTCACCCACATCGAACTGATGCCGATCCACGAGCACCCGTTCGACGGCTCGTGGGGCTATCAGCCCACCGGTCTGTTCGCACCCACCAGCCGCCACGGCACGCCATCGGATTTCAAATACTTCATCGACTGCTGCCACCAGGCCGGGCTGGGTGTACTGATCGACTGGGTGGTGGGCCACTTCCCCGGCGACGCGCACGGGCTCGCCTACTTCGACGGCACCCACCTCTATGAGCACGCCGATCCCCGCAAGGGCCGGCACATGGACTGGGACACCCTCATCTACAACTACGGCCGCACCGAGGTGGCGAACTTCCTACTGTCCAACGCCCTTTTCTGGATGGAGGAGTTCCACATCGACGGGCTGCGCGTCGACGCCGTCGCCTCCATGCTCTACCTGGACTACAGCCGCCGCGAAGGGGAATGGATCCCTAACATGTTCGGCGGTCGCGAGAACCTGGAAGCCATCGACTTCCTGAAACGGATGAACGAGCTGGTCTACGGCCATCATCCGGGCGTGGTGACGGTGGCCGAGGAATCCACCGCCTGGCCGATGGTCTCACGGCCCACCTACCTGGGCGGCCTGGGCTTCGGGTACAAGTGGAACATGGGGTGGATGAACGACACCCTGCGCTACATGACTAAGGACCCGGTGCACCGGAAGTACCACCACGACCTACTGACCTTCGGCCTGCTGTACGCGTTCACAGAGAACTTCATTCTCCCGCTGAGCCATGACGAGGTGGTGCACGGCAAGGGGTCGCTGCTCTCCAAGATGCCGGGCGACGGCTGGCAGCAGTTCGCCAATCTGCGATCCTACCTGACCTTCATGTACACCATGCCCGGCAAGAAGCTGCTGTTCATGGGCGGCGAGTTCGGCCAGGGCGACGAATGGGATCACGGCACCAGCCTCGACTGGCACCTGCTGGATTACCCGCTGCAGCAGGGCGTGAAGACCATGGTCCGCGACCTCAACGCCCTGTACCGAGCCGAGCCCGCGTTGCACGAGAGCGATTGCGTCCCGGAAGGCTTTTCTTGGATCGACTGCCACGACTCCGAAAACAGTGTCATCTCGTACCTTCGGTTCGCGAAGGACCCGCGCGAATTCGTCGTCGTCGTCAGCAACTTCACCCCGGTGGTCCGCGACAACTGCCGCATCGGCGTGCCGAGGCCCGGCGCCTACGCGGAGGTTCTGAACACCGACGCGGGCTGCTATGAAGGCAGCGGCGTGGGCAATGCCGGCTTGGTGGTCGCCAGCGAGGAAGGTTGGCACGGCCAGCCGGCGTCGGTGAACCTGACGGTGCCGCCGTTGGGCACGCTGGTCCTCAAGCCGATCATGGAGGACAAACCGGAGGAAACGGCCGAGCCGGGAACCGACGAGGCGGCCACCGCAACCGACAAGACCGACAAGGCCGATCAGACCGAAGGACGGGCCGCCGATGACGCAGCAGATCAGGGTCGAACCGGGTAGTCCGACCCCCCTGGGCCCCACGTGGGACGGCCGGGGAGTCAATTTCGCGCTGTTCTCGGCCCATGCGGAGAAGGTGGAGCTGTGCCTGTATGACGCCAACGGGCGCCACGAAACCGACCGCATCGTTTTACCGGAGTACACCAACGAGGTGTGGCACGGCTATGTGGTCGGCCTGCAACCGGGGCAGCTTTACGGCTATCGGGTCTACGGGCCGTACGATCCGCGGAACGGTCATCGGTTCAATCACCACAAGCTGCTGATTGACCCCTATGCCCGGGCCGTCGAAGGGCGCATCAACCTGACCGACACCCATTTCGGCTACCGCCGCGACTCCGGCCGCGCCGACCTGTCCTTCGACTGCCGCGACAGCGCCCGCCACATGCCCAAGTGCCGGGTGGTCGAGCCGGCGTTCACCTGGGGCCCGGAACGCCAGCCCAATCGCGAGTGGGCGGAGACGGTGCTCTACGAGCTTCAGGTGAAGGGATTCACCCAACTCCACCCCAACGTCCCCGAACCGTTGCGCGGCACGTTCGCCGGTCTGGGCTCGGCGCCGGTCATCGATCACCTGGTCAAACTGGGCGTGACGGCGGTGGAACTGCTGCCGATCCAGCCGGTGGCCGACGAACGGCACCTGATGACCACCGGCCTCAACAACTATTGGGGCTACAGCTCCATTAACTACTTCGCCGCCGATCCCAAGTTCTTCAGCCGCGACAAGGTGCGCGAGTTCAAGAGCATGGTGGCCAGCCTCCACGCCGCCGGCATCGAGGTGATCCTCGACGTGGTCTACAACCACACCGGCGAGGGCAACGAGCTGGGGCCCACGCTGTCGTTTCGGGGCATCGACAACGCCTCCTACTACTGGCTGGAACCGGACAAGCGCCACTACGTGGACGTGACGGGATGCGGCAACACGCTGAACATCATGCATCCGCGGGTGATTCAGATGGTGATGGACTCGCTGCGCTTCTGGGCCCAGGAAATGCACGTGGACGGGTTCCGGTTCGACCTTGCCTCGACCCTGTGCCGCGAGCTGCACCGATTTGACGCCCTGTCCGGCTTCCTGGACACCATCGGTCAGGACCCCGTGCTGGCCCGCACGAAGCTCATCGCCGAGCCGTGGGATCTGGGCTTTGACGGCTACCAGCTCGGCAATTTCCCGCCCGGCTGGGGCGAATGGAACGACAAGTTCCGCGACACGGTGCGACGGTTCTGGCGCGGCGACAGCTATACCATGGGCGGAGTGGCCAGCGGGCTGTCGGGGTCGGCAGCGACCTTCGGCTATCAGGGCCGCCGGGCGTGGTCGAGCGTCAATTTCATCACCGCCCATGACGGCTTCACGTTGAACGACGTGGTCAGCTACGAGCGGAAGCACAACGAGGCCAACCAGGAGAACAACCGGGACGGCACCGACAACAACAATAGCTGGAACTGCGGTGTCGAAGGCCCCACCGACAACCCTCAGATCCGCGCCGTGCGGAATCGACAGCGGTGCAACATGATGGCAACGCTGCTGCTGTCCCAGGGCACGCCGATGATCACCGCCGGCGACGAGTTCGGCCGCTCTCAGGGCGGCAACAACAACGCCTACTGCCAGGACAACGAGATCAGCTGGGTGCATTGGGAGGGCTGGTCGACCGAGGACGAGGAGATGCTGCGGTTCACGCAGAAGCTGCTCGAGCTGCGCAAAACCTATCCCATCTTCCGACGGACCCGCTTTCACCACGGCGACGAGGTGGAGGACACCGGCGTCAAGGACCTGGCCTGGATGTCGCCAGACGGCGGCGAACTAACGGACAATGACTGGTCGCTGCCCTATGCCCGTTGCTTCGGGCTGCAGATCTATGGCGCGAGTGGCCGGAGAGACGGCGACTATGACCGTTTCCTCGTGCTGCTGAACGCCCATCACGACCCAATCTCCTTCGCGGTGCCTGATGGTGGTGACGATGCGGTATGGACGGTGGAATTCGACACTGCGAGGATCGACTCCGAGATCGACGGCACCACCTATCACAGAAACGACCGCTACCCGCTCAGGGAGCGCTCGTTCGTCCTGCTGAGGTGCACCTGACGGCGCCCACGGAGAACATAAAGAAATGACCGACACGGCACGACTTGACCGGCTGGCGGACCTCGCGGGGATCGAATCCCACTATTGGGACATCTGGGGGAACTACTACGAAGCCTCGCCGGAGACCAAGCGCACCATCCTCGATGCGCTGGGAATCGACGTCAACGGCGACGGCTCGGTGGAACAGGCGATCCGCGACATGGAGGCCGCCGACTGGCGATCGGCGCTGCCGCCGGTCGTGGTGCTGCTGGCAGATCAGCCGGCGGTCGTCCCGGTCGTCGTTCCGGCGAACCGGACGACGGGCGATATCGACTGCGAACTGCGCGAAGAAGGCGGCGAGGTCTACCGCTTCACCTGGGCCGTCGACGACGCGGCCCTCGATGCGTCGCATCAAGGCGCCGGAGGCATGGTCGAGCGCCGCCTGTTGGCCCTGCCGATGACGCCGGTGCTCGGCTATCACGAACTCGCCCTCGGCCCGCCGCTGAATGCCACAACGAAGGTCATCGTCGCCCCGCGGCAGTGCTACCTCCCCGAAGGTCTGGACGCTGAGCGCCCGGTATGGGGCGTGGCCGCGCACCTGTATTCGCTCAACTCGGCCCGCAACTGGGGTATCGGCGATTTCACCGACCTCGCTGAGCTGGCGTCGACGGCGGCCAAGCTCGGCGCCGCCTGCGTCGGGCTCAATCCGCTGCACGCCTTGTTCAGCCAATACCCGGAGGAGGCAAGTCCCTACTCGCCCAACAGCCGGCTGTTTCTCAACCCGCTCTATCTGGACGTGGAAGCGATCCCCGACTTCGCCGAAGCGGACGACGCCGGCGGCGGGTCCGTGGTGGATGCCGAGGTCTTGGCGCGGGTCAGAGCATCGACGACAGTGGAGTACGCCGCCGTCGCTTCGCTCAAGCGCCAGGCGCTGGAACGCCTCTACGCGTCGTTCCTGGCAAAGCACGCCAGCAAATCCGGCGACGCCCGCGCCGCCGATTTCGAACGGTTCCGCGAGGAGGCCGGCGACCGGCTGCGGCGGTTTGCCATCTTCGAAACGCTGTCGGAAACCCATCCGAATACGCCGTGGTACGAGTGGCCGGAACCCTATCGCAGCTACGATTCGCCGGAAGTCGCGGACTTCGCTGCCGCCAACGCCGAGCGCCTGGGCTTCCAGGAGTACCTCCAATGGCAGGCCGACCGGCAGCTCGCCAAGGCACAGGAACAGGCCACCACATCGTCGGCCACCATCGGCCTGTATCGCGACCTGGCCATCGGCGCCTCCCCCACCGGTGCGGATTCATGGAGCGAGCAGGACGTCCTTGTTCACGACGGACGGGTCGGGGCGCCGCCGGACCCCTTCAACATGCTGGGACAGGACTGGGGCATTCCGCCCATGCACCCCCGCCTGCTGCGCGGTCAGGCCTACCAGCCCTTCATCGCTCTGCTGCGGGCCAACATGCGCCATGCCGGCGCCCTGCGCATCGACCACGTGATGGGCCTGAAGCACCTGTTCTGGATTCCCGCCGGCCAGCCGCCGGTGGGCGGCGCCTACGTCTCCTATCCGTTCGACGAGATGCTGGCGGTTCTGGCCCTGGAAAGTCACCGCAACCGCTGCCTGGTGATCGGCGAGGATCTAGGCACCGTGCCCGAAGGCTTCCGCGAGCGGATGGCGGAATGCAAGGTGCTGTCCTATCGGGTGCTGTTCTTCGAGAAGGACGGCGACCGCTTCAAACGACCGGACGAGTACCCTCCCCTCGCCCTCAGCTGCGTCTCCACCCACGACCTGCCGACGCTCAAGGGCTTCTGGACCTGCAACGACCTGAAGCTGAAGAGCCGACTGGGCCTCTACCCTTCGGCCGATGCCGAGGCCGGCGACGTGCAAGGCCGTGTCCACGACCGGTGGCTGCTGCTACAGGCGCTGGCCGCCGAAGGACTGCTGCCCGACGGAGTGGATCCCAGCAACGTGGACGCCGTGGAAATGACGCCGACACTGTCCGCGGCGATCCACGCGTTTCTGGCGCGTTCCAGCGCCGGTCTGTTCATGGTGCAGATCGACGATCTGTGCGCCGAAGCCGAACAGCTCAATCTGCCGGGAACCGTGGATGAACGGCCGAACTGGCGTCGGCGCCTATCCATCCCGCTCGACGCCGTGGCCGACGCGCCCATGTGGAAAGCAGTGTCGAAGGCCCTGGAAGGCCGGCACGCCCACCGAGCTCGATAGACGCCGCCAAGCAATAAAAAAAGACCGATCCGTCTATATCGTATGACGGACCGGTCTTCGTCTTCCAGTCACCGAATCTAGGCTAGGCGCCTTCCAAAGGGTTGGCGCGTTTGATTCCCCAGATCTGGTCGGCGTATTCGGCGATCGTCCGATCGGACGAGAACATCCCCATGCGGGCGGTGTTGAGGATCGCCATGCGCGTCCACGTCGGCGTATCGAGGTAGGTTTCGTCCACCTTCGCCTGGACCGCGGCGTAGGACGGATAGTCCGCCAGTATCATGTAGCGATCGCCGCCGTTGGTCAGCGAGTCGAACACCGAGAGGAAACGCCCCCGGTCGTCCGGCGAGAATGCGCCATCGCGCACCATATCCAACGCCCGCTTCAGCTCGCCGTCGGCATGGTAGTAGTGCCAAGTGTCGTAGCCGCTGTTGCGGAGGTCGAACACCTGCTGCGCGTCCATTCCGCAGTAGAAGATGTTCTCTTCGCCGACGGCATTGCAGATCTCGATGTTGGCGCCGTCGCGGGTGCCGATGGTCAGCGCCCCGTTCAGCGACAGCTTCATGTTGCCGGTGCCCGAGGCTTCGGTGCCGGCGGTGGAGATCTGCTCCGACAGGTCGGCGGCGGGAATGATGTCCTCCGCCAGGGTGACACTGTAGTTGGGGATGAACGCCACCTTCAGCAGCTTCGCGCACTTGGGCTCGGCGTTGATGTGCCGGGCCACGTCGTTGATCAGCTTGATGTGCAGCTTGGCCATGTGGTAGCCGGGCGCCGCCTTGCCGGCGAAGATCACCGTCCGCGGCGCCAGCCCCTTGGTCTGCCCGTCCATGATCCGGTTGTAGCGGGCGATGACGTACAGCACGTTGAGCAGTTGCCGCTTGTACTCGTGCAGCCGCTTGACCTGGATGTCGAACATGGAATCCGGATCCACGCTGACGCCCAGACGGTCGGCGATCAGCGCCCCGAGGCGTTCCTTGTTGGCCCGTTTGACGGTGCGGAATGCCTTCTGGAACTTCTTGTCGTCGGCCAGCGGCACCAGTTCCTCCAGCCGATCGAGATTAAGCTCCCACCCCTCACCGATCTGCTTGGTGATCAGCTGCGCCAGATCCGGGTTCGACTGGCTGAGCCACCGGCGCGGCGTGATGCCGTTGGTGATGCCGGTCATCCGCTCCGGGAACAGCTTGGCGAAATCGGCGAAGGTGGTCTTGCACATCAGATCGGCGTGCAGCGCCGAGACGCCGTTTACCTTGTGGCTACCGAGGATCGCCAGATAGGCCATGCGCACCTGGCGTTCGCCGCCTTCGCTGATCAGCGACACACGCCGCACCAGGTTGTCGTCGCCCGGGAACCGCTGCCGCACGTCGCGGAGGAACTCCTCGTTGATGCGGTAGACGATCTGCAGGTGACGGGGCAGCAGCCGCTCGAAGAGCTCCACCGCCCAGGTCTCCAAGGCCTCGCCCATCAGGGTATGGTTGGTGTAGCCGAACACCCGCTTGGCGATGTCCCACGCCTCGTCCCAGGGCACGTCGTGCTCGTCGGTCATCAGCCGCAGCAGCTCCGCAACCGCCAGCGCCGGATGGGTATCGTTGAGCTGGATGGCCACCTTGTCGGGCATCTCGGCGAAGGAGTCGTGGGTGGTCTTGAAGCGGTTGACGATGTCCTGCAAGGACGCGCTGACGAAGAAGTACTCCTGCCGCAGCCGCAGCTCCTTGCCCATCATGGTGATGTCGTTGGGATACAGAACCTGCGAGATCGTCTCCGACTCGGTGCGGTGCTTGACCGCCTCGAAGTAGTTGCCTTCGTTGAAGTATTTCAGGTTGAACTCGCGCGTCGACTTGGCCGACCACAAGCGGATCTTGTTGACCAGGTCGCTCTTGAAGCCGGCCACCTGGATGTCATAGGCCATCGCCATGACCTCGTCGGCATCCGCCCACCGCATGCGGATCTCGCCGTCGTCGCCACGCTCGCGGACCACGTGACCGCCATAGCGCACCGGATACATGACCGTCGGCCGGAAGAACTCCCACGGGTTGCCGAAGCGGAGCCAGTTCTCCGGCCGCTCCACCTGCCAGCCGTCTTCGACCCGCTGGGTGAACATGCCGTAGTCGTAGCGGATGCCATAGCCGTAAGCCGGAAAGCGCTGGGCGGTCAGCGAGTCCAGCAGGCACGCGGCCAGCCGTCCGAGACCGCCGTTGCCGAGCGCCGCGTCGAACTCGCAGTCGTAGACCTCCGCCGGGGCAACGCCCAGGTCGCCCAGCACCTTCTCAGCCGTATCGCGGATGCCCAGGTTGATCAGGTTGTTCTTCAGCGAACGGCCGATCAGGAACTCCATCGAGAGGTAGTAGACCAGCTTGACGCCCTGCTCGTAGTACAGCCGCATGGTGCGGAACCATCGCTGCGACAGCCGGCTGCGCACGTAGTAGGTGAGCGCATTGAACCAATCGCGGTCCGTCGCGTACTTCGGGTCCTTGCCCAACACTGCGATCAGGTAGTCCTCCAGCGCCTCGCGGGCACCGGCAACGTCGCCTGCCTCGAACGGGCATTCGCTTTCGATTAATGGTTTATCCATGAACTGGACCCCTCCCGGTCGGATGCGACCACCACTCGCCGGTCATGTTGGCTCCTCCCGGCGGCGGCGGCGCGAATTCATCGGGTTGGCGAGCGGCCGATTGCCACCGTTTGCGGCATCGACGCGTCCGCGGTGCACTGTATCGCTCTATATTGCGGTTTCTGCCTACGATTCAAATGCCCTGGGCGGACGCCCTCGACATCCCCTCCCTTGGGCCGGAACGGTAACCTAAAACCCGCCCCGGTCAACCCCTCCTCGGACGCGGTTTCACAACCCCGTCACCGGTCGCCCACGGCAGGGCGAGCGTTGAAACGCGATCGTCTGTGTGGCAAAGTCAATCGCCGGTGGAAAGCCCCCCGCGCCCGTGGGCCCGGGGGGCCAAATCTTTTCAAACATAAGCTCTTGAGGAACCAAGCCTTGAAGACCGCGCCCGAGACCTCGATCGACGTTGCGCATGCGCTGCGCAACACCTTCGCCATGGTGCTGGCCGGGGGCCGCGGCACCCGGCTCATCAACCTCACCGACCGTCACGCGAAACCCGCCGTTCCCTTCGGCGGCAAGTACAAAATCATCGATTTCACGCTGTCCAACTGCATCAACTCCGGAATTCGCAAGGTCAGCGTCATCACCCAGTACAAGGCCCATTCGCTGCTCATCCATCTGCAACGGGCCTGGGGGTTCCTCCGGGCGGAGTTGGGCGAGTTCGTTGAGGTCTGGCCGGCGCAGCAGCGGCTGGCCGACGAATCCTGGTACCGCGGGACCGCCGATGCCGTGAACCAGAACCTGGACATCATCCTGCCGCACCGGCCCGAGTACGTCCTCGTCCTCGCCGGTGACCATGTCTACAAGCAGGACTACGGCATCATGCTCGCCGACCACATCGAGCGCGGCGCCCAGGTCACGGTCGGCTGCGTCGAGGTGGAGCGCGAGGAGGCGACGGCGTTCGGCGTCGTCGGCGTTGATGCCGAAGACAACATCATCAGCTTCCTGGAAAAGCCCGCCGATCCGCCCGGCATTCCCGACAAGCCGGACAAGGCCTTCGCCAGTATGGGCATCTACATCTTCGATGCCGCGTTCCTGTTCGATGCGCTCAGGCGCGAGTCGGCCGTCGAGACGTCCTCGCACGATTTCGGCAAGGACATCATTCCCGGCGTGGTCGGCCGCTGCAAGATGATCGCCCATCGGTTCGAGAAGAGCTGCATCGTCAATCCGGAGGTCCCGGAACCCTATTGGCGGGACGTGGGTACGGTGGACGCCTACTACGACGCCAACATCGATCTTTGCTCCGTTACCCCGACCCTCGACCTGTACGAGCCGGACTGGCCGATTTGGACCTATCAGGAGCAGCGCGCACCGGCGAAGTTCGTGTTCGACGACGAGGATCGTTGCGGCATGGCGGTGGACTCGCTGATCTCCAGCGGCTGCATCATCTCCGGCGCCTACGTGGCGCGAACCATGTTGTTCAGTAACTGCCGGGTCAATTCCTACGCATCCATCGAGGATTGCGTGGTCCTGCCCAACAGCACCATCACCCGTAACTGCCGCCTGAAACGGGTGCTGGTGGACCAGGACGTCGTGCTACCGGAGGGGCTGGTGGTGGGCGAGGACGCCGACGCGGACGCCCAGCGGTTTCACCGGACGAGCCGCGGCGTGGTGCTGATCACCCAGCAGATGATCGACGCCCTCGAAGGGTGACCACAAAAGCAGCCAACCCGACCGTACTTGCTTGACGGGTGTTGGAGCGCTTCCGGCCAAACCGGAAGCGCTCTGCTTTTGGTCAATTCAGGACTCGCGGCCGGCGCGGGCGAAGCTGCGGACCAGCGGTTCCACCAGGTAGTCGAGCGCCGTGCGCTCGGAGGTCAGCAGGAACACCTCCGCCTGCATGCCCGGCTTCAGCAGGCTCAGGTCGAAGGCCGCTCCGTCGATCTTCGGCACCACCCGGGCGGCGAAGAACGGCTGTCCGGTAATATCATCGAGGACGCTGTCGGCCGAGACTGACGTGACCTCGCCCTCCAGCATCGGTGTCGTGCGGGCATTGAAGGCCGTTAACCGTACCTGCGCGGCCATGCCGGCGTACACCACGTCGATGTCGGAAGGATCGACGCGCACGTCGACGATCAGGCGATCGCGGTCCGGCACCAGGTCAAGCAGCACCTGCCCCGGCTGCACCACGCCGCCGATGGTATGCACCTGAAGGTCGACCACCGTGCCCGACAGCGGCGCGGTGACATCGGTCCGGCGCAGACGATCCTCCGCGGCGTGGATCTTATCCCGCAGATCGGCGATCTCCGCCTGCACGCCCTGAAGCTGCTCGGTGACCTGGTTGTGGTCGCGAGTCTTCGGCATCTTCAGCTGCAGCCGGACCTCGTTGATGCTCTTTTCGGCGCGGGCAATCTGTGCCTCGTAGTCGCCCAGGTCGCCGATGATCGTCGCTTTCTGCCGCTTCAGCGCCAGCAGCACCGACCGGCTGACCACGCCGCGTTGGACCATTTCCGCGGTCGGCTTGAGTTCTTCCTCGATCAGCGACAGCCGCTCCTTGCCTGCCGCCACCTGGCTGCGCAGACCGGCGATCTCGCGGCGAAACTTCTGGATTCGCTCCCGCAGCACCGATTCCTGGCCGGCGATGTTCGACCGCCGCGACTTCAGGACGTCCACCTGGCCGGCCATCATCTCAGCCACCTTCGGATCGCCGGCCTGATCGAGCAACTCCTCGGGGAAGTCGATCTCGTCGTGGCCATCCCGCTCGGCACCGAGGCGCGCCCGCAAGGCCAGCGCCGCCGCCAACCGGCCGCGCAGCAGGCCGAGGGCTGCGCGCGGGTAGGTATCGTCGAAACGAACCAGCACGGACCCGGCTTCCACCTGATCGCCTTCCACCACCAGGATCTCCTTGATGATGCCGCCTTCCAGGTGCTGGATCGTCTTGCGATTGCTTTCGACGCTGACCACGCCGCCGGCAATGGCGGCACCATCCAGGCGCGCCGTGGCCATCCACAGCAGGCCGCCGCCGAGAAACACCACCACGATGGCCCAGCCGACGCGTCGCCACGACGCCAGGGCCGCCTCCAGCGATCCCTCAGGTGCCGCGCGGCCGGCGCTTTCGAACCAAGCGCGGGCGAGGCCGGCCAACCGCCCCATGTGATCCATCGGACCGTGACGGCCTGAACCGGCACCGGCGGTATTACCGGCGTTGCGCCGCGTCGCAGGAAGGGAACCTTGATCCGCATGGCTCAGGCCTTCGTCGTCTTGGCGTCGGTGTCGGCGTCCACCGGGGGTTTGCGAGTCCGGGAGACCCGCGGCTTGGCGGTTTTGCCTTTGCCGCCCGCGGCACCCTTGCGCGGCCGCGCGGGCGCCCGTGCCGGTTTCTCCGCCTTGTCGCCGTTCCCGTCGGTGCCGGGTGCGGACGACGGCGCAACCACCGTCAGATCCGGACGCGACGCCCGATCCACCACCCGCCAGAGACCGCCGTCGATGTGCAGGATGCGGTCGGCGCGAGCAATCATGCTCGGCCGATGCGCCACCAGAACGATGGTGGCACCGGCCGCCTTGGCACGGGTCAGCACCGACATCAGGGCCTCGGCGCCCTCGGCATCCAGGTTGGAATAGGACTCATCGAGGATCAGCAGCCGCGGTTCGCCGTACAGGGCCCGCGCCAAAGCCACCCGCTGGCGCATGCCGGCGGACAGCAGGTCGTGCGGGCCGCCGACGACGGTGTCATATCCGTCCGGCAGCCGCAGGACTGCTTCATGAATGCCCACGGCGCGCGCCGCCTGCATCACCCGTTCGGCAGGCCCGTCCCGGAACCGCGAGATGTTGGCGCGGATGGAGCCGGGCAGCAGCTCGATGGACTGCGGCACATAGCCAATGTGGCGGCCGCGTTCGTCGGCGTTCCAGCCGTGCAGATCCACGCCGTCCAGCCGCACGCGCCCCGACCCGGGCTCGGAAATCCCCAGCAGCAGGCGAACCAGCGACGACTTGCCGGCGCCCGAGGGGCCAACCACCGCCAGCATTTCGCCGGCCTTCAGGGTAAACGACAGATCGCGGAACAGCGGCTGATCGGCCCCGTCATGCGCAAAGGAGACCCGCTGGGCGATCAACGTTCCGGCGGGCCGCGGCAGCTCGGCCTGTCGCGGCTGGGAGTCGGTCCGCGCCAGGGCCTCCCGGATTCTCTGGAATGCCGCGCGGGCCCCCACCAGTTGCCGCCAAACGCCGATGGACTGCTCCACCGGTGCCAGCGCCCGGCCGAGGAGGATCGACGCCGCCACCATCGCGCCCGCGCCCAGTTCCTGGCCGACCACCAGCCACGCGGCCAGGCCCAGCACCAGGATTTGTAGCGCCATGCGGACGAAGCGGCTGATGGCCATCAGCAGGCCGGCGCGGTCGCTGGCTTCCGCCTGTGAGGCGACAATGCGAACGCTGCGCACCGACCACCAGCGCTGCAGCGCGGTGTTCATGCCCAGCCCGGTGACCGCCTCTCCCTGACGGGTGACGCAATCGGCCGCCGCCATGGCCGCCGCCCACGAACCGCTGGCCTGGGCCAGGGGCTGCCGCGTCGAGACCTCGTTCAGATAGGCGATCCCGAACAGTACCGCGGCACCGAGGGTCGCGGTGAGTCCGAGCAGCGGATGAAGCAGGAAGATGACGCCGATGAACAGCGGCACCCACGGCGCATCCAGCAACGTGAACACCGCCGAGCCGGTCAGGAAACCGCGCACCTGGGCCAGGTCGCGCACCGCCTGCGGCCCCGTTTGCGGCCGCCCCGACTGCGGCACCAGGCCGGCGGAGAACACCGTGGGACCCAGTGTTTCGTCGAGCCAGGTGCCCATCTGCACCATCATCCGCGAGCGCACCAGCACCAGCGCCGCCATGACCGCGAACGCCAGGATGGCGGCGATGCTGAGCACCAGCAGCGTATCGACGCTGCGGCTGGTCATCACACGGTCGAACACCTGGACCATGTAGACCGGCACCGTCAGCACCAGCAGGTTGATGGCGAAGGTGAAGGCACCGATGGAAACGAAGGCCCGCCGGCAACCGCGAACCGCGGCCTCCAGGACGGAGGTCGCGGTTCGGTCGTGCGTATCGGTGTCGTCGTCTTCGATCGGGCTGGGGGTGCCGCTTGGGGTCACGGGCATCGGTCCCCTTGGTAGTGATCGGGCGATAGGGCCAGAATAGGCCCTATCGCCTTACCAGATGGTTCATGCCGGGTGGTTCATGCCGAATGGGTCATGTGGACGGGGCGAAGACGAAGTCGTTGGCATCCATATCGGCCACGTCGACGCCCACCAGGGTCACCTGGTCGCCGGCACCGAAGTCGATAACCGCATTGCCGGCCACGTCGGTCATGGACACGCCGGCCATGTAGTCGGCGAACGTGGCGGTGCCGGTGAAGCCCAGGTTCAGGGCATAGGTGACGCCTAGGTATTCCAGGTTCTCGATGGCGCCACCGCTGAAGTAGCCGGTGAAGGACAGCGAACCGCCGGCCGCGTAGTCGAAGATCAGGTCGTCGCCGACCCGGGTCACGGCGGAGATCTCGGCAAAGGGATCGATGCCGTCGAAGATCATGGTATCGGCGCCGCCGGCGTCGGTGATGATGTCGTTGTCGGTGGTCCCGGCGGTGAAGTAGATGACATCGTCCCCGATGCCACCGTCGATGGTATCGTTGCCGATTCCGCCATCGAGGGTGTCATTGCCGGCACCACCCTGCAGCGTGTCGTCGCCGGCACCGCCATCCACGATGTCGTCGCCGTCCTCGCCGTCGACGATGTCGTTGCCGTCCCCACCCTGCAGCGTGTCGTCGCCGGCACCGCCATCCACGATGTCGTCGCCGTCCTCGCCGTCGACGATGTCGTTGCCGTCCCCACCCAGCAGCACGTCGCTCCCGTCGTAGCCGGTGAGGGTATCGTTGCCGGCATCGCCGAACACCGTGTCGTCGCCGATGAAGCCGTCCAGCGTGTCGTCGCCGTCGCCGCCGTCGATGACATCGTTGCCGCCCTCACCGTCCAGCGAGTCGTCGCCGACGCCGCCGTACAGCGTGTCGTCGCCGGAGCCGCCCTCGATGGAGTCGATGCCGGCATCGCCATGCAGCGTATCGTTGCCGTCGAAGCCGTCGATGGTGTCGTCGCCGTCGCCACCGAAGACCGTATCGCCGCCGTCGAGGCCGGTCAGCGTGTCGTTACCGGCCAGCCCTTCCAGGGTGTCGGCGTCGCTGCCACCGGTCAGCACGTCGTCGCCGGCCGTGCCCACCAGATGATCGCCGCCGCCACCACCACCGCCGGTGATGAAGTCGCTGAAGGTGGCCGATCCGGTGAAGCCGGTATCCAGCGTATACTGCGTGCCGCCGTACTCCAGCGTCTCGATGGCATTGCCGGCGAAGAAGTCGGTAAAGGTCAGCGAGCCGCCGGCACCATAGGTGAACACCAGGTCGTCGCCGGTGCAATCCACCTGCGAGACCTCGCTGAACGGATCGAAGGCGTCGAAGCGGATCAGATCTGCGCCGCCGCTGTCGGTGAGGACGTCCACATCGCTGGTGGTGCCGCTCACCACAAACAAGTCGTTACCGGTGCCGCCATCCAGGTTGTCGTTGCCGGCGCCACCGCTCAGCACGTCGTTGCCATCACCGCCGGTCAGCGTGTCGTTGCCCGCACCGCCGTCCACGATGTCGTTGTCCGCACCGCCGTCGACCACGTCGTTGCCGTCGTTGCCGTAGACGGAGTCGGCTCCAGCGCCGCCCTGCACCACGTCATCACCGGCGCCGCCGTGCACGCCGTCGTTGCCGGCACCGCCGTACACGGCATCCGCGCCCGCATCGCCATGGACCTGGTCGTCGCCGGCATCACCGTAGACAGCATCGTCGCCGTCGCCGCCGTGGACACCGTCGTCGCCCGCACCACCGTACACGGTGTCGTCACCGCCATCGCCGTAGGCGGCATCATTCCCGTCGCCGCCGTCAACCGTATCGTCGTCGGCGCCGCCGTGCAGGACGTCGTTGCCCGCGTCGCCGTATACCGCATCGGCGCCGGCATCGCCGTAGACTTGGTCGCTGCCGGTATCGCCGTGCAGAACGTCATCGCCGTCGCCGCCAAACAGCGTGTCGCTGCCGCCGAGGCCGTTCAGCGCGTCCTGACCCTCGTAGCCTTCCAGGGTGTCACCGCGGGTGGTGCCCTCCATCAGGTCGTCGCCGACCGTACCCAAGATCAGCTCGCCAGGAGGCGGCGTGTCGTCCACCGGCTCGACGATCGGGGCGTTGCCACCACCGCTCGGCGTCGGCGCGGGCGCCGGACGCGGCTCGAACCCGGCGCCGGCGGCAGCCGATACGCCACCCATCAATCCGTTTTGGGGCGCCTGTATGGTGCTCGCATCCGCCGCACCTGCGATGTCGAATCCGTCGTTGCTGCCGAAGGAGTCCGCCGGATCGACACCGGCCGGCTGGCCGAACCGCTGGCTGGTGAACGCACCGCCGTCACCGCCGGAATCGCCGGAGCCGCCGTCGTCGGGCCCGCTGGAGGTCTCACCCCAGCCGTCGCCGTCATCGGCGTCGTCATCGTCGTCCTCGTCAGCGACCGAAGGCTGCTCGCCGCCAGCGTCCAGCGCCACCCGTTGCGCCGCGGCGTCATCGGCCACCGGCGCCTGATCATCCGCTCCCGAAGACGCGGGCGGTGCCGCGGCCATCTGTTGGCCGTCGTCGCGGGGCTCTTCCGCTGCGGTTTCGGTGGGAACCGGCTGAGGCGCCGTATCCTCGCCCTGACGGGCATCGGTGTTTTCGCGATCGGCGGGAGTGACGGTGCTGGCCATGACAACCTCCAAAACGGACCAACTCCGGCAGGGATCCGGAGCCAAAATATCTAGATCAACGCCAATAAAATAGTGGAGGCCTCAGGACTCATCAAAACAATAATTTCCTATCAAAAATACACGAATAAGAAAATAAAAGATATTTCATAAATAATACTTGTAACATTGCATAAAATTTTATGGAAATTGTCGGCGTTGATCTTGTGGAGAGGGCAACACCCACACGCAGAGATCCCGCCGCATCCACGAGGAGCGCGGCAACAAATGCAGAAATCGGAGAAGACGGCGGGCTAGTGGTGCGAACGAAACGGAAGAATCCTTCCGTTTCGTGTCTTGCGCACCACTACTCCTATGATTCTAGTGGTGCTTTTGCCGAAACGGATGGGCACTATCCGTTTCGGCCGCACCACTAGCCCGGACTTCTCACCAGGATCGGGATCCACGTCGCGGACCCGGCTTACCGGTCCGATAGGAGCGGCGCGAAGGGCGATGCAGGGACATCGTTCGAGCGCCGCGACGCCGCGGGTGGCCGCCGGACCGCGACCCTCAGGGCGGCCACCTCGGCCCGACAGGGTGTGTCGAACGGCTTGCCCGATGGCCCCGCATCGCGCGGCGCCGTTCTCCTGCCCTGTCGGGCCGAGGACACCGCGTGAACGCCGATCCTGGTGAGAAGTCCGGGCTATTGCCCACAGAAATCGTCAGCCGCCGGCGAACACCCGGACTTCCGCCGGCGCCAAGTCCACGGCGTGGTCCACGTGGAACGGCCCGCCGGCGCGACCCGGCGTGACTTCCCGGCCCTCGCGGATGTCGCCTTCCAGATACTCCAGCCGGTGCACCGTTGCCGGCGCATCGCCGTCGATGTTGACCACGGTCACAACCCAGTCGCCGGCCCCGTCGCGCCGTCGGAGCAGCACCAGGACCCGGCCGCCGTCGCCCAGATGGACCGCCCGCTGCGGACTTTCCTCGTTGAGCGCCGGAACGTCGGCCTTCATCCGATTGACCTCACCGATGAACTGGGTCAGGTCGAATGCCGGCTTCTCCCAATGCTCGGGCCGGGTTTCGACCACATGCAGGCGCCGCTTGAAGCCGAACTCGAAGCCCACCGGCATCATCACGCCGGCGGAGAAGACCGACGAGAACATCCAGGCCCGACGATACCGCAGCTCGACAGCCTTTTTCGCACCGATACCGGTATCGCGAAGGTCGGCGATCAGACGAGCGGTATCGTGAGTTTCCGGAAACGCCACGGATGGGGCGATGCTGCGAAACCGGTCGTATTGCTCCAGCAGCCAGCCCTCGCGGAAGTCCCACCACTTGGCACTGTTGTAGATGAGGTCGAAGCCGGCATCGCGCAGGCCGTCCACCTCCTCCAGCCGCGCGCCGAGCGTTTCGGCAAGGAACACCGTGCCGTCGGCGGCCTCGCGGCCGGCGGCGATGATCGGCTGCCAGACGACAGCCGGCACCTTGTAGGCCGCATCACAGCGGAATCCGCGCACGCCCAGCCGTACCGCATGGTCCACCAGATTGGCGAAATAGCCGACCACCGCGGCGCGTTCGGGTCGGTCGCTATAGTCGATCTCCGCCAGGTCGCTCCACACCGTGCGCTTGCGCGCGTCGGCCGGATCGATGGCCGAGGGCGAAACCAGCGATCCATCGTGGTTCCGCACGAACCACTCCGGATGGGACTCGGTGGGCACGGAATCGATGCCGGTGTGGTTCAACACCAGGTCCATCATCACCTTGATTCCGCGGTCGGCGGCGGCGGCGGTGAACTCGGCCAGCAGTTCGTCGGCGGATTTCTTCGAGTCACCCTGAACCAGGGGATGGAACCGATAGTAGTCCTTCACCGAGTACAGGCTGCCGGAGGCTCCCGGAAGATGCAGGGGATTCACGTAGACCCAGTTGAACGCCATGGCCGCGATGCGATCCAGGTGCGGCGTCCAGGACTCGATGGGTCCGGCCAGCAACGGAAACAGGTTGTAGATCCGCACACCGTGGCTGCGGTTGGTCATCGGTGCCCCCCCTTGAGTTTGTTCCGTCTTTTTCTTGCCCGTTTGCTTGTTTTCGGCTCGTTTCTTGTCAGCCTGCCTCTTGTCGGCCCTTCGCCGAGTTGATTGCCGTCAATCCAGACCCAGGTCGACAGGGCTGTCGTTGGCTACGGATCTGTACAAGTCCAGCGTCCGGCTCGCAATAATCTCCCAGTTGAACTGCTCGACCGCGCGGCGCCTGCCGCTTTCGCCCATGCGCGCGCGCAGGTCGGGGTTACCCACCAGGCGATTGATGGCGTCGGCCATGGCGGCGGCGAAGCCCTCAGGATCGATCGGGTCGTGGGGCGGGCGGTCGGAAAGCTGGGCGTCCACCAGGAAACCGTTCTCGCCCTCCACCACCACCTCGGTGATACCGCCCACGGCGCTTGCCACCACCGGCGTGCCGCAGGCCATGGCCTCCAGGTTGATGATCCCGAACGGCTCGTAGATGGACGGACAGCAGAACACCGTGGCGTGGGAGTAGAGGGCCACCGTCGCGTCGCGCGGAACCATGCCGGGAATCCACACAACGCCGGGCCGGCGGCGGCTCAGGTCGTCCACCATGCCTTCCAGCTCGGCCTGCAACGCCGGGGTGTCGGACTCGCCGGCGCACAAGACCAGCTGCACGTCCGGCGCCAGCTTCTCGGCCGCCAGCAACAGGTAGTAAAGACCCTTCTGCCGGGTCATGCGGCCGACGAACAGGACGAACGGCCGGTCGCGGTCGATGCCGTAGCGGTCAAGTACCTCCGGCCGGTCCACCGGCTTGTACTCGCGGGTATCGATCCCGTTGGTGATCACCGGCACCTTTTCCGGCGGGACGTCGAACAGGTTCAACACGTCGCGCTGGGTGCTTTCGGAAACGGCGATCACCGCGTCTGCCATCTCCAGCGCGGTCTTTTCCACCCAACACGACAGATCGTAGCCACGGCCGAGCTGCTCGCGCTTCCACGGCCGCAGCGGCTCCAGCGAGTGGACGGTCAACACCAACGGCAGACCGTACAGCATCTTGGCCATGATGCCGCCGAAGTGGGTGTACCAGGTGTGGCAGTGGACCACGTCGGCGTCGATGCCCTGGCCGTTGAACGCCACGCTGGTGGCCAGCGCCCGCAACGGCGAGACGAACGGCACAGGACAGCCGGCGAAGTGCGACGTGTCGATGCGGGTCCCGCGAACCGCAAGACCGCCCTCCACCAGCGCTTCGTCGTGAAAACAGCGCACCTCGGTGGGCGTCAGCTTGGCGAGCTCGCGCGACAGGTGCTCCACGTGGACACCGGCGCCGCCGTAGATGTGCGGGGGAAATTCATTGGTCATCAGTAATACGCGCATGGATTCCTCCCCCTTCGGCGAAAATGGCCGGCCCCGTGTTCTACTGCATGGCTAGGATACGTCAATCGCTATCGGTCGCCGGTGACCCGACGGAAGCCCCAATAAGCGGCTCGGCCGGCCGCGGAAACTGCGACCGGCCGATAGTGACCGACGAGATGGGGTTTGAGGAGCGGCGGCTCAGCTCTGCCGGCCGTTGCCGTTGCCTTCTGCGGCCAGGCCCAACGTGGGCAGCAGCCGTCCCATGGTGGCAAGCACGCGATACTGGGCCATTTGCAGCGCGACCTCGGCGTTGACCACCGACACGCGCGCCAGGAACAGCTCGTTCTTCACATCGAGCACATCCAGCAACGTCCGCCGTCCCAGCTCGAACTGCTGGGTATAGGACGACACCACGCTGGCGGAAGACTGCGCCCGTCCCTGAAGGATCGGCAGGTTGGCGCGCGCCGCCTCCAGATCGTGATAGTCCATGCGTACCTGTTCTTCGACCAGGCGCGCCAGTTCCACCTGTTGCTGGCAGGCCTGGCTCTCCTCCTGCACGGCGCGACGGGAACGGGCCTGGTCGGCACCGCCGCGATACAGGTTGTAACGAACCACCAGCAGCGCCGAAGCCGACGTATCGTCACCCTTGATGCCGTCGAGATCTTCGCCGTAGGCGCCCTTGACCTCCACGTCCACGGTGGGCAGGAACGGGGCGCGGGTGGCGTCCTTGTCGTGGCCGCTGGCCCGTGCTTCGTCGGATACCGACAGCAGGGCCGGGTTGTTGCACAGGGCCACCGGGACCACCTGGTCCACGGAACCCGGCACCGCGCCGTTGAGCGCAGGCGGCACTTCCAGCGTGCCCGGCATGGACCCGACCACTTCCAGATAATCGCTTTCCGACGAGCGCAGATCGCGCTGGGCGTCGTTCAGGCGGCTGCGGGCCAGCGCCAGGCGGCTCTCGGCCTGACTCATGTCGGCGTTGTCGCCGTTGCCGGATTCCAGACGCATCCGCACATCGTCGCGGACCTGCATGTGGGCGGCGACGTTCTCGCGGGCCAGCTCGACGATGCGCCGCGTGCGGACCACATCGAAGAACGCCTCGGCGGCGCGCAGGCCGATGGCCTCGCCCCGATCGGCAACCGCGTGGCCGGCAGCCGAGACCCTCTGCCGCGCCGCCTTGGTGCGGTTGGAGGTTTCATACCCGGCAAACACGTTCTGGGTGACGACGCCCTCGACGCGACGGCGCAGCAGGCTGGTGCCGTCTTCCTTCCCGGGGCGTGCCCGGGTCGAGGGATCGTCGGTGTATTCCCAACCCGCATCGCCGTTGACGTCGACGCTGGGAAGGAAACCCGACCGCGCTTCCCGCACCGTCTGATGAGCCGCGCGAAGACCGCTGCGCGCCGACTCGACGCTGGGATGCGATGCCACGGCAACGGAGACGGCCTCGCGAAGCGATGCGGCGCTCGCCGGCCCGACACCGGCAACCAAGACCGCCGCCGCGGTCATCGTGGCCATGGCCACGGCGCGGACCGCACGGCCACGGCCGGATGCCACACCGAGATATCTTGCCGTCGCCGAGGCGAAGGCGCTGGGCCCCGACGCCGAGGCGCGCGGCCACGGCCGGATGCCACACCGAGATATCTTGCCGTCGCCGAGGCGAAGGCGCTGGGCCCCGACGCCGAGGCGCGCGGGCAGGGGTTGAAGATGGCCGGGGCGCACGGATGGCGACGCGGCGCAACGTGGCGCGAACTCGGGGTCATGGACCTCACGGCAGCCTCTCAGAGAAAGTCGATGCCAGAAATAACGACGAGAAAAGTAAAAATACCTCTACCTCAAGTCAAAACATTTATTTGCCCGCATGCCACCCAATATTTATTGGAAATTAATTAAAAAATTTTTAATCAATTTTATGAAAATTTCCGACTACGCTCGTTCCAGGGCAAGAGCGAACGCCCGTGGTCGGCGTGGCGTGCAATTGCGACCTTGACAACGGTGGTGATCCGGCCGGATCAACGGCGGTGTGGCGTGAGAGACCGTTCCCTTCGGAGTTCGACCAGCCGACGATGAGCCTGCATCCCACACGGCGCCCCCCACCCCGTCCACCGTCGCCGCACGGCAAGCGCAGAGGACCCGTCGTCGTCCCCTGGAAGCCGATCTTCGACCGCGCCCTGGAGCATCAGCGCAACGGCCGCTTCAAGGAGGCCATCGAGGCGTACGCCGAGCTGCTTGAAGTCGAACCCCGGTTCTCGCCGGCGTGGGCCAACATGGGCATCGCCTATCGATCCCTCGGCGCCTTCGAAGCCGCCGTGCCCTGCTACATCCGCGCCGTCGAGCTCGATCCCGCGGCGGTTGGGACTTACGGCAGCCTGGGCAACGTGCTGAAGGACCTCGGCCGGCTGGACGAGGCGCTGGACGCCCACCGGCGCCTGGTGGAGGCGAAGCCCGATGACGCCGGCGCCCGCCACAACTACGGCGTCGCCTTCCGCCAGGCGGGTCGGTTCGAGGAGGCGCTGGCCCAGTTCGAAGAGGCCTGCCGGCTGCGGCCCGGCGACCCGGCGCCGAAGTGGGATCGGGCGTTGGCCCTCCTCCACCTCGGCCGGTTCAAGGAAGGCTGGGCGGCCTACACGGCGCGGTGGCAGGTGGAGGGCAGCACCCGGCGCCGTTCCGACATCCCCGAATGGCGGGGTGAGCCGTTGGACGGCCGAACGCTGCTGGTCTATCCCGAGCAAGGGTTCGGCGATGCCATCATCGGCGTGCGCTTTCTGCCCTGGGTCCGCGAGCAGCGTGGCCGGGTGGTGCTGGAGTGCAAGCCGGAACTGCGGCGGCTGTTCGCCGACCTTGAGGGCGTCGACGAACTGGTGACCACCGGCACGGTCGTCGAGCACGCCGATCTCACGTGTGCGGTGATGGGTCTGCCGGAGCACTACGGCGCCAACAGCGACAATCTGCCGCCGCCGGCACGTATGGCGATCCCGGACGCCTCCCGCGCGCGATTCACCGCGCTGATGGAACGGCATGCCAAGCGGTTCAAGGTGGGGATCATCTGGTCGGGTAGCGTGACCTTCAAGGGCAACCGCGAACGGGCGACGACCCTGGAACGGTTCCTGTCGCTGGCCGAGGTGCCGGGGGTCCAGCTGTTCAGCCTGCAGAAGGGACCGCCGGAGCGGGAGCTCATATCCTCGAGCATCGCCGGTCCGCTGGTCATCGACATCGGCAGCCAAGTGGAGGACTTCGCCGACACCGCCGCGGTGATCGAGAACCTGGACCTGGTGGTTATGACCGACAGCGCCACCTGCCACTTGACCGGCTCGCTGGGCCGGCCGGTGTGGAATCTGCTCAACTTCGTCCCCTACTGGCTGTACCGGATGAGCGGCGACCGGTGTCCCTGGTATCCGTCCATGCGGCTGTTCCGGTAGCCACGGTTCGGTGATTGGGACAGCGTGTTCGCCGACGTCCGCGAGGCGTTGGCCGAGGCGGTGCGGGCCAAGCGGGACGGTCGATGGCCAAGCTGACGACACCGCCATCGGCCGGAAACAAGCCGCCGGCCGACGGCATGGTTCGCCTCGACGCGGCGTTCCGCCGGCCCGACGGGTCGCCGCGGTTCTCGATGACTCTGCCGAGATCGATGCTGAACGATGGCGGCGTCCGGGTGATGGCCAACGAGGAGGCCCGCCAGGGCGGCTACGAGTACCCGAGCCGACTGTTCGTCGACACCCACCTGGAACCGGGTGACCTGTTCATCGACGTGGGCGCCCATTGGGGGATCTACACGCTACAGGCGGCGACCCGGCATCCTGATGACGTGCGGGTGATGAGCGTCGAACCCCATCCGGGAAACGTTCAGCACCTGCGGCGCGGCGTCCTGCTCAACAAGCTGGGCGACCACGTGGAGATCATCTCCGGCGCTGCCGGCGCCCGCTTCGGAACGGCACCGCTGGTGCTCAACACCTCCATGGGAAACAGCCTTCACGGCGTCGGCCTGCCGGACTGGGCGGCACGAACCGGCACCGTGACGGTTCCGGTCCTGCCGCTGGACGGGCTGATGGACGAGCGGCCCGACCTCGCCGGCCGTCGGGTGATCCTGAAGATCGACGCCGAGGGCTTCGAGCCCGAGGTGATCGAAGGCGCAACCGAGTTGCTCGATTCGGGCCGGGTCGCCGCCGTCGTGTGGGAACACGGGCGGGCGTTCTTCGCCGGCGAACGGCACGAAGCCATGCTGGTCATGGAGCAGGCGCTTAATGATCGCGGCTTCAGCCAGTACCAATTCCCCCATCCCGTTCTCGGCGGCCCGCTGATCCCGTTTGCGCCCACCCCCGAATCCTTCAACGTGTTCGCCCTGGCCCCCGACGTACGCCGCCATCCCGCCTACACGCGGCCCAAACCGCGCCCGGAAACGATGCCGAAGCCGTGCCAGGCGCCGGACGACCCCATCGTCCTGGCGGCAGCCACCGAGACCGTGATCCGGCGGCGCACCACCCACGCCGCGCGCTGGGGTAACTTCGAGGCCCTGCGGGCGGGTGCCGACGCCCGTGCCCGGATGGCCGCACCCCATGTCCCGCCGGGCGCAAGCATCCTCGATCTGGGCGCCGGGGTGATGGCGCTGCGCGGCCTGCTGCCGCCGGGATGCCGGTACATGCCGGCGGATCTGGTGCCGTTCGACGCCGCGACGGTGGTGGTCGACCTCAACGACGGCGGATTCCCGGAGGGGCGGTTCGACGCCGTCGTGGCCCTGGAAGTGCTCGAATACCTGCACGACGCCGCCGGTATCCTGCGCGCCGCCCGGAGCGCCAGCAACATCCTGCTGGTCAGCTACCGCTCCACCGACGCCCTGCCCGTTGCCCACCGGCGGCAGCAGGGCATGGTCAATGACCATGCTGCGGACGAGATGGAAGCGATGCTCGCCGCCGCCGGTTGGGCGGTAGCGCAGCGCGTGGACGGCGCGGCGCACTGCGGATGTCGAGCGTGCAGCCGGCGACGTCCTGCACGGTATCCAGCACCTCGCGCACCGAGAAGCCGTGGCCGTAGCCACAGTTGAGCACCAGGCTCTCGCCGTCCCTGGCCAGATGGGCCAGCGCGTCCACGTGCGCGGCGACCAGATCGCTGACGTGGATGTAGTCGCGGATGCAGGTGCCGTCGGGCGTGTCGTAGTCCTCACCGAAGATGGCGAGATGATCGCGGGTGCCGACCGCGGCCTCGCAGGCGACCTTGATCAGGTGGGTGGCGTTGGGCGTCGACTGCCCGGTGCGGCCTTCCGGGTCGGCCCCGGCGACGTTGAAGTAACGCAACGCCACGTAGGAGAAGTCGTGCGCGGCGGCGGTATCGCGAAGGATCCACTCGGTCATCAGCTTCGACATGCCGTAGGGATTGATGGGCTCCGTCGCTGTGGTTTCGGCGATCCGCGTGATCGCCGGCAATCCGTAGACCGCGGCCGTGGAGGAAAAGATGAAGCGGCCTACCCCCGACGCCACGCACGCCTCGATCAGCGTGCGGCTGGCGGCCGTGTTGTTGCGGTAGTACTTCAGCGGATCGGCGACCGACTCAGGCACCACGATGCTGCCGGCGAAATGGACCACGGCGGAGACGCCATGCTCCCGCAGCACCCGGCCAACCAAGGCGCGGTCGCCCACATCGCCGTGAATAAACGGCACACCCGCCGGTACCGCCTCGCGCCGCCCGGTGGACAGATCGTCGATGACGACGACCCGGTATCCGGCCTCGCGAAACGCCAGCACCGCGTGGCTGCCGATGTACTCCGCGCCACCGGTCACCAGGACCACATCAGCTTCCCGTTCGTTCGCCGTCATTGTTCTTCCTCCGCCGTCGTCGGCCTAGTGGTGCGGCCGAAACGGATGGTGCCCATCTGTTTCGGCGGAAGTACCACTAAATCCATGGATGCTGTGGTTCGATTCACGTGACGCTCGGGCACCAAGCGTCACGATCGAACCACTAGCGGCCTGCTATTGGCCCTGTCGCCCGGCAGTTTCGTCCCGGGGCGGTTAACAACCGGCGAAGATGAACGATACGCCACCAAACCCGCTGCGTTGGCCGCTACCCTGTCGAAACCATCGCCGTACGGATTAGGCACCCGCGCACGACCGCCAGCAGTTCGTCCTCAGAGAACGGTTTGGCGAGCACCTCATCGGCGCCGAACTCCCGCGCCACGTTCAGGTAGTCCAGATTCCGGGTCCGCCCTCCGCCCGACATGGCCACAACCTTGAGATCGGGTCGAAGACGTTTCAGGTCGATCACCGTCTCGATGCCCTCCTTATTTGGCATGATGATGTCGGTGATCACCAGATCGAAGGATTGCGCCTCGACCGCTTTCAGGCCCTGGTCGCCGTCACCGGCCTCGGCCACGTCGAAACCGGCGCCTTCGAGCACCCGCTTGAGGGAATAGCGGACCAACTCTTCGTCGTCGATGACAAGGATGCGGGACATTGCGCGTGCTCCGTGGTCAGGGATGCGAGGTCAGGGCGTCGATGTGGATCCGTCGGCCGGAAACAGCAGCTCCACCTTAGTGCCAACTCCGGGGGCACTGTCGATGCGGGCGGCGCCGTCGTGGGCCATCATCGTGCGTTGGACGATGGACAGCCCCAAACCGGTTCCGCGGCCCGGTTCTTTGGTGGTGAAGAACGGGTCGAAGATCCGCGACAGTGTCTGCTGGTCGATACCGGGACCGCTGTCGGTCACGCGGACCCGCACGTAACGGCCCGCCGCCAGATTGCCGAACGCGGCGGCGTCGGTCGGGCTCAGATCGGTCGGACGGGCCTCGAGTCCGACCTTTCCGCCCGTGTCGCCCATCGCATCCACGGCGTTCGTCACCAGGTTCATCAGCGCGTTGTGAATCAGCGTTGCGTCCACCGAGACGGCCCCCGCATGCGGATCGAGGTCCACGTCCATGGCGATGTGCCGCGGGACCAGCGTGCGCAAGAGCGGCATTGATCGGCCGATTAGCTCACCGATCTCCAGCACCTCGCGCCGCGGTTGTTCCAGGCGGGCGAAGTCGAGCACGCGGGACACGGTGTCCTTGGCTCGGGTCATGGTGTCGACCACCTTCTCCAGATCCTGGTGGCCGCGGCTTTCGGTCGGTAGATCCTTAAGGGTGCTCTGGGTCAGCAGCATCATCGGCACCAGCATGTTGTTGAGGTCGTGGGCGATGCCGCCGGCGAGACAACCGAGTGCCTGCATCTTTTCCGCCTGGCGAAGCCATTGCTCGGCCTCGCGGCGCTGCGTGATGTCCTCCTGAATACCGACGAAGTGGGTAATCCGGTCGCTGTCGTCCTTAATCGGCGAGATCACCGCCAAGACCCAGATGAGGCGGCCATCCTGGCACCGGTTGCGAAACTCACCGCGCCATTCGCGGCCCTCTTCGATCGTCCGCCACAGCTCCTGATAGTAGGCGTCCGGGTGTTCGCCGGACTTGAGAAGGCACGGATTCTCGCCGAGGACGCTCCGTTCCGTATATCCCGTCACCTCGCAGAACCGGGGATTGACGTATTCGATACGCCCGTCACGGTCGGTGATGATGACCATCGTCGGACTCTGCTCAACGACGCGGCTGAGCTTGCGGACGGTGTCTTCCGCTTGGCGAACGCCGGTCAGGTCCCGACTCACGGCAAGGACGTGGGCCTCGCCGCCAAGTTGCATGATCTTCGCCGAGACAAGCGTCGAACGCACGGCGCCATCCTTGCGGCGGATCAAGGCATCGGCGTTGGCGACCTCGCCGGTACGACCGAGCCTCAAGGCCAGGCGACGTCGCTGTTCGGGTCGATACCAGAGACCGAGATCGGCGGCCGAGGAACCGATGGCTTCCTCACGGTTGTAGCCCGTCAACGCCGCGAAGCCGGCGTTCACTTCCACATAGACACCGTCCTTAAGGCGACTGATCCCGATGGCATCCGGGCTCAACTCGAAGGCGAGGCGCGCTCGTTCTGTCGCCTCGCGGGTTCTGGCCTCGGCGACCTTGCGGTCGGTGACGTCGGTTCGCACCACCGCCGTGCCGCCATCCCGCGTCCGGTATTCGTTCACTTCCACCCATCGGTGGGATGCCGTCTTGTACGTCCGCGAGCATCCGGGCAAGCGGTGGCGCATCATCGCGTCTTCCAGCCACGCTTCCGTGCTCCCGTCCGGCGGAATGACGTCGCCTCGGTCCACCAAAGCCCGGAGCAGATCCTCGAAACGGGTTCCCGGCACCAGCAGCGGGGCCACACCTGTCAACGCACGCCGGAAGTGATCGTTCACCAGCACCAGGCGGTCATCCGCGTCGAACAGCGCGAAGCCCGCGGAAAAGCTGTCGACGACGTCCACCAGCCGTGCGTGTTGCCGCCGGGCTTCCTCCTCGGCGTTGACCTCGGCGGTGATATCGCGACAGGCGCCGCGATAGCCCAAAAACGAGCCGTCAGCGGCGTAGTACGGGACACCGCTAACGCTGACGATCATGCCTTGGCCGTCGGCCGTCGGTGATCGGTAGCGGAAGTCGCGGAAGGAACGCCTCGCCTCGAGGTCCGCCAAATGGCGTTCCCAAACGCGGTCGCCCGACTGCGGATTGTAGAGATCGCGTCGGGACCGCCCGATCACATGCTCGGGCCCGAATCCGCTGGTCCGGTAGTAGACATCGGATGCCCAGGTAAAGCAGAGGTCCGGTCCGGTTTCCCAGTACCAGTCGGACGCCGCGTCGGCAAAGTCGCGGAACCGCGCCTCGCTGGCACCCAGTGCCTGCTCGGCGCTGACCTACTCGCTCACCTCTCTGACCATGAGCGCGTAGCCGCCGTCGCTCATTGGTTCGCCGCGCAGCTCGGCCGTGGTTCCCCATGTCGTCGTCAACCGATGACGGCACTGCACCCCGCCGGCGACCTGCGCAACCACGTCTCCGAGGGCCTTGCGGGTCTCGTCCTCGATGTTCGTGGACACGAGGTTCAGCACTGCGCCCGTGCCCGTGGCGGCTATTGCGGCATCCTCGGGAATGCGGAACACGTCGAGAAAGCACCGGTTGTAAAACACTAGGCGGCCGGCGTTGTCGAATACGACGATGCCTTCGCCGGCCTCCCGCGGCGCCCCGTTGGCATCGGCACCCTTCGTATGGGCCGTGAACAGATTTATGGTACGTTCTGCCCACCGGCCGCCCGAGCGGCCGCGGTCGTTCGGGAACGCCCGAGACACGCTTGGCACCGTGGCTCGCGGTCCGATGGATGTCCGTTTGGCCGTCCCATGCGTTTATCGAAAGCCTTGAAGTAGCATATCGACATGCACCCACTGATTGTGGAGCATGCGTTTCTACCCTTAACGAAGGGTTTAAGGTTTGGCTTTCAACCCGCTTCGTCCCTACATTTCCCGCAGATGGCGACTGGCGTCAGCGCGTGCACGGTGCGAGCAGTGAGGCCGGAACCGACGCCGGGCTCGCACTCAGACCCTTTCGAATGACTCAGGCGAATGGGTCGGATGTGCACAAGAAACAACGGCTTGCGTGCAACTACGGTGCATTCCTCGAATGCACCGCCGCACTTAGTTCCAGGCGGACGCCTGAGATAACGAGCGAACAAGGGGGGAGCGAGATGCCCGAGACGACATCGTCCATTCCCGGTGGCGGACACCGTGAGGCCGGCATCCAGGTGCGAGGCGCTTTAGAGGCGGGTTTCGAAGAGATCCTCACCCCACAGGCGCTCGAGTTCGCGGCGTCTTTGGAACGGCAGTTCGGTGATACCCGGCGCCGCCTGTTGGAGGCGCGTGACGAACGCCAGGCGCGGATCGATCGCGGCGAGCGCCCCGACTTCCTGCCCGAGACCGATCAGATCCGTCGCGGCAACTGGCGCGTGCCGCCTGCGCCGGCGGACCTGCGCGACCGTCGGGTCGAGATCACCGGCCCGGTGGATCGCAAGATGGTGATCAACGCGTTGAACTCCGGCGCCAACGTGTTCATGGCCGATTTCGAGGATTCCCTGGCGCCCACGTGGCACAACCTGATCGACGGGCAGATCAACCTGCGCGATGCGGCGCGCCGAACCATCTCCTTCTCCGATCCCGATACGGGAAAGGACTATCGGCTGGTGGATGACCCGGCCACCCTGGTAGTACGCCCGCGTGGCTGGCACCTAGCCGAGGCTCATGTCCTGGTGGACGGACAGCCCATGTCCGGCGCCCTGTTCGACTTTGGCCTGTTCATGTTCCACAACGCCAAGGCGCTTCTGGAGCGCGGCAGCGGGCCGTACTTCTACCTGCCGAAGATGGAAAGCCACCTGGAGGCTCGGTTGTGGGCCGAGGTGTTCGCAGCCGCCGAGAGCAGCCTGGGTGTGCCGGCGGGATCCATCCGCGCCACAGTGCTGATCGAGACCATCCTCGCCGCGTTCGAGATGGAGGAGATACTCTACGAGCTCCGGGACTACGCCTCCGGGCTCAACTGCGGACGGTGGGACTACATCTTCTCGATCATCAAGAAGTTCAGGAACCGGCCGGAGTTCGTGATGCCGGACCGTGATCAAGTGACGATGACCGTCACGGCCCTGCGCTCCTACAGCCTGCTGCTGATCCAGACCTGCCATCGGCGCGGCGCCTACGCCATGGGCGGCATGGCGGCGTTCATTCCGGTCCGCTCCGACCCGGAGGTCAACGAGGCGGCGATGGCGAAAGTGCGCGCCGACAAGGAGCGCGAAGCCTCCGACGGGCACGATGGCACGTGGATCGCGCACCCCGGCCTGCTGCCGGTGGCCAAGGAGGTGTTCGATCGGCTGATGCCCGGGGAGGCCCAGTTGGACCGGGCGCGGACCGACGTCTCCGTCACCGCCGACGACCTGCTCGCGGTGCCGACCGGCACCATTACGGTGAACGGACTGCGTAACAACATCCGGGTGGGCGTGCAGTACATCGAGGCGTGGCTCGGCGGCAACGGCTGCGTGCCGCTGTACAACCTGATGGAAGATGCCGCCACGGCGGAGATATCCCGCGCCCAGGTGTGGCAATGGCTACGCCACGGCGCGCGGCTGGATGACGGCAGCCGGGTGGACGAATCCCTTGTTCGCCGGCTGGTGGACGAGGAAATGGCCGCCCTGCGCGAGTCGCTGGGCGCCGATCGCTTCGACGGCGGCCATTTCGCCGAGGCGATCAAGGTTTTCCTCGACGTCTGCGTCCCACCGGAATTCGAGGAGTTCCTTACACTTCCGGCCTATCGGCGGATCACCAGGGTAACCGCCTGACGACGTACTGTCAGGCTGACCGACAGGTCACCGGGGGGCCGCAAGACGGCCTCGCCGGGGTCAGGGTTTTGCCCTGTCCATGCCTGAATCGATAGGGAAAAACGGCCCTTACGCCGGTTCGGACGGCACCGCCTAACGCGGCCGACCGGTCGTTCGGCAGCGGCGCTACGCTGTCGGTCCACTTGACGGTCGCCATCCATCGATAGCGGTCTTCATGCCTTAACTCATTCAATACTCTCGTTTTCTTCGGTCTGGCTTGGGGCTTGCATGACCCCACCCGAAGGCCGTCAGAAACTGCGAGAGTAGGTCAGGCATGAGACATTCGGTGTTCGTTGCTGTTCTGAGTACGGTGCTGATCGTCCCTTCGGTGATCATGGTCACCGCCCCCCAGGCGAAGGTTGCCACCGAGGCCGAAGCTCTCACCGCCAGGAACCTGCCGGGCGCGCCGTCGCTGCGCGCCGGCGTCATTCGCCGCAACGAACAGGGCCGGCTGGTGCTGATGCCGCTGAAGCCCGGTGAAACCGCTTCCTATCGCCCGCACCACGAACGCACCGAACAGAAGAACCAGGCGCTGCGCATTGCCGCCGGTAGCTGCCCGCTGGCTTCGGGCTCCGGTAAGGTGTCGTTCCGTCCGCCGCGCGCCATCGCCGACGTGGTCCGGCGCCTGGCGCCGGAGCACGGCGTGGACCCCCGCCTGGTGCTGGCCGTCATGGCAGTGGAGTCGTCGTTCCGGGTGAACGCCCGGTCCCACCGCAACGCCCAGGGCCTGATGCAGTTGATCCCGGCCACGGCGAAGCGGTTCGGCGTCCGCGATGCCTTCGACCCCGAGCAGAATATTCGCGGCGGCATCCGCTATCTGTCCTGGCTGATCGACCGCTTCGACGGCAACCTGGATAACGTGCTGGCCGCGTACAATGCCGGCGAGCGGAACGTCCACCGGTATCGCGGTATCCCGCCGTTCCCGGAGACGCAGCGCTACGTGGTGAAGGTGCAGCGGATCTATCGGTGCGCCGAACAGATCGCCCTGCGCAAGGTCGAGCCGACCAACGGCTGATACCAACCCGGATCACTTCTGAGACATTCCTGGCGCCGGCGTCTTGATCGACGACCGGCGCCACTCATGTTCGGGTGTGCGGTATGCTCCCCGACGGCCCGGGTTGCCGACCGCGTACCATCATCGGCCACGTTGCCAGGGAAAAAACCAGGGGGTATTCGAACATGGACGTTGACTTCAGCCGCTTCCACGACCGTTCGCTGCCGGACGTGGTGATGCCGGCCTGCCCGATCGAGAAGAAGCTGAAGGGCCAGAAGGCCATCGTCACCGGCGCCAGTTCCGGCATCGGCAAGGGGATCGCCATCGGCCTGGGTCACGCCGGTGCCGATGTGGTGGTCAACTACTACGGCAAGCCGGAGGAAGCCGAGGCCGTGGTGGAGGAAGTGAGCCGCTGCGGCGCCAGGGCTTTCGCTCACAAGTGCGACGTGTCCAAGGAGGACCAGGTGAAGGACATGTTCGCGGCCGCCATCGATGCCTTCGGCACGGTGGACATCCTGGTCAACAACGCCGGCATCCAGATCGACGCGCCCTTCGACGAGTTGACCCTGCCCCAGTGGCAGAAGGTCATCGACGTCAACCTGACCGGCCAGTTCCTGTGTGCCCGCGAGGCCATCATCGAGTTCAAGCGTCGCGGCGTGGTGTCCGAGGTGTCCTGCGCCGCCGGCAAAATCATCTGCGTCAGCTCCGTCCATGACGTGATCCCCTGGGCAGGCCACGTGAACTACGCTGCCTCCAAGGGCGGTGTGTCGCTGATGATGAAGAGCATCGCCCAGGAAGTGGCACCGCACCGGATCCGGGTGAACGCCATTTCCCCCGGCGCCATCCGCACGCCCATCAATACGGAGGCGTGGAATACGCCCGAGGCGTACGCGGAGCTGATGAAGCTGGTGCCGTACAAGCGGATCGGCGAAACCGAGGACATCGCCCGCGCCGCCGTGTGGCTGGCATCGGACGATTCCGACTATGTGACCGGGTTGAGCCTCTACGTGGACGGCGGCATGACGCTCTATCCCGGGTTCGAGACCGGCGGCTGAACCGCGATCGGGCGCCGGCGGCGTGCTCGCGTCGCCGTCGAACGGGTACCAAGTGTCAGTTTTGATCCACTAATCTCCGGCGATGTGATAGCTGTCACGTTGGCCACAGGCACCGGGGCGCGAGTACCGACAATGAGCGAAACAGAAGCGTCGAACCCCGAACGAGACCGCCTCGAAAATCAGCATCGGGGCAAGGAGGATTGGAGCCTGTGGGGCCCGTACCTGGCCGAACGGGCGTGGGGCACGGTCCGCGAGGACTACAGCCCCGGCGGCGACGCCTGGGACTTCTTCCCCCACGATCATGCCCGCTCCCGCGTCTACCGGTGGAACGAGGACGGTCTGGCCGGCATCTGCGACGAGAACCAGATCCTGTGCTTCGCCATCGCCTTGTGGAACGGACGCGACCCGTACCTCAAGGCACGGGCCTTCGGCCTGACCGGTAATCAGGGCAACCGCGGCGAGGACGTGAAGGAACATTATTTCTACGTCGATGCAACGCCTTCACACAGTTTCCTCAAGTATCGCTACAAATACCCACAGGCCCGCTTCCCTTACGAGGCGCTGGTGGAGGAGAACGCCCGCCGCGACCGCGATTCGCCGCCGTTCAATCTGATGGATGCGGGCGTGTTCGATGACCATCGCTACTTCGACGTGGACGTTGTCTACTCCAAAGCGGCCCCGGGCGAGATCCACGTGCGCATCTCCGCCTTCAATCGCGGGCCCGACGAGGCGACGCTGGATCTGCTGCCGACGCTGTGGTTCCGCAATACGTGGTCGTGGGGCAACGGAGTGGACCGGCCGACGATCCACTGGCAGGAACCGCCGACGGGGGCCGCATGGGCGGTTCGCGCCGATCATCCGGGCCTGGGCTCCTACCATCTCTATGGCCGGCTACCGGCCGAGCCGCTGTTCACCGACAACGAGACCAACGTGGAGCGGCTATACGGCCAGCCCAACGCAAAACCGTACGTGAAAGATAGCTTCCATCGCTTTGTGATTAATGGCGAAAAAGACGCGATTAATGCCGATCGTGAGGGGACCAAGTTCGCCGCCTGGCACCGCCAAACGATCCCTGCGAGCCAGCACGCCCGCATCGACCTGGTGCTGTCGGAGACGGCGTTGGACGATCCCTTCGGCCGCAGCGAGGTGACTTTTGCCTCGCGCCAGTCGGAAGCCAACGTGTTCTACGACGAGCTGTTGCCCGAGGCGAGCCCGGAGGATCACTGGATCATGCGCCAGGCCCTAGCCGGCATGATCTGGAGCAAGCAGTTCTTTCACTACGACGTGGAACGCTGGCTGAACGGCGACGTGCTGGAGCCGCCATCCAGCCGCCGTCGTGGCCGTAACGCCCAGTGGAAGCACCTGAAGGCCGCCGACGTGATTTCCATGCCGGACACCTGGAAGTACCCCTGGTTCGCCGCCTGGGACCTAGCCTTTCATTGCGGCGCCCTGGCGCTGGTGGACGTGGACTTCGCCAAGAGCCAGATCGAACTGATGCTGCGGGAATCGTACCTGCACGCCAATGGTCAGATCCCCGCTTACGAATGGAACTTCAGCGACGTCAATCCACCGGTCCATGCCATGGGCGCGTTGAAGGTGTTTCGCGCCGAGCGGGTCCAACGCGGCCGTGGCGACCTGCACTTCCTTCACCGGGTGTTCCACAAGCTGCTGCTGAACTACGCGTGGTGGATCAATCGCAAGGACGCCGACGGCCACAACGTGTTCGAGGGCGGCTTCCTCGGCCTCGACAACATCTCCGTGTTCGACCGCTCCCACCCACTGCCCGGCGGCTACAGCCTCAAACAGGCGGACGCCACAGGCTGGATGGCCATGTTTGCCCTCAACATGACGGTGATGGCGCTGGAACTGGCGACCGCCGATCCGGACTTCGAGGACATTGCCGTCCAGGCGTATGAACAGTTCCTGTCCATCGTCGATGCGATCGGCGGCCATACGGACGGCGGCGTATCGCTGTGGGATCCGGACTCCGGCTTCTTCAAGGACATCATCGTCGCGCCGGACGGCAGCCACCATCGCATCGACGTGTACTCCATGGTCGGCCTGATCCCGCTGTTCGCCACCGAGATCGTCGACGAGCGGCTGCTGGCCCGGGTACCGCGCTTCCGCAGCAAGCTGATCGAGCACGGCGGCGGCCTGTTCCGCGGCAACGCGGTGTGCGCCTGCCCCGATGGGGTGAACGAACGCGGCGAGCATCTGCTGGCGCTGGTGGACCACACCATGCTGACGCCGATCTTGACGCGGCTGCTTGACGAGGCCCAGTTCCTCTCCGCCTTCGGCGTGCGCAGCGTCAGCCGCATCCACCAGGATCGACGCGACCTGGGGGTCCTGCCCGGCGTCGGACAGGCGGTGATCGAGTACGTCCCCGGGGAGTCCAACTCCCCCATGTTCGGCGGCAACTCCAATTGGCGTGGGCCCATCTGGCTGCCGGTGAACTACGCTCTCATTCAGGCGATCGAGAAGTATCACCGGTTCCTTGGCGACGGTTTCCGGGTTCCCGTGCCCTGTCTCGGCGACGAGGAACTCACGCTGAACGGCATCGCCACACTGATCGCCGAACGCATCGTCGACCTCTACCGCCGCGGCCCCGACGGCAGCCCGCCGGCGCTAAACGGACGCTATCCGTTCGTCGGTGACGACCACTGGAAGGACTTGCTGCAGTTCTACGAGTACTTCCACGCCGAAACCGGCCAGGGGCTGGGTGCGGCCCACCAGACAGGCTGGACCGGCCTCATCGCCAACTTGGTGATGCGCCGCTACCGCAAAGACATTCCGGCCTATTGGACCCGACGATCAAATCCGGCAAGACGGCGGCCTGAGGGAATGAGCGACCACGCTTCTGCCGCCCCCGGTGGCCCGGCCCGCGGTTCTGATCGTCTACGCCGTGGCGCTCGCCCAGGGCACGGTGCTGGTCAGCTTTCCTGCCCTCAGCGCCGTGCTGAAGCAGGATCTGGGCTTCACCGATGCCCAGTACGGCGCGATCTTTCTCCCGCAGTTGACGTTCGCCGTGATCGGCGCCATCGGCGGCGGCGTATTGGCCCGGCGGCTGGGACTGAAGGCCCTGCTGATCGGATCACTGGTGGCGTCGGCCATATCACAGGGCCTGCTGGCGGCCAGCGGCTGGCTGCCGCCGGACGCCAGGGTCGCGGGCGTAATGACCGGAACCGGCGCCCTCGGGCTCGCCTTCGGCCTGATCGGTGCGCCCATCAACGCCTATCCGGCGCTGCTCTTTCCGAACCAAAAGCATGGGTCGGTGGTCGCTGCCCACGCACTGATCGGCCTCGGCCTCGCGGCCGGCCCCCTGTTGGCCAGCGCCTTCGTCGGCGCCGGCGCGTGGACCGGCCTCCCCTTGTTCCTTGCGGTGCTGGTCCTGCTGCTGGCCGCATCGGCGGCGGTCGTGACCCTGCCGGAGGACACCGGCGCGACCACCGCGGACGAGGATGGCGGCGAACGACCGATCGGTTCGCCCACGTTCTGGGTGTTTTTGGCCATTGCCGTGCTGTACGCCTTCGCCGAAGGGACCTTTGCCAACTGGGCGGTGCTGTACCTCACTGAGGTCAAGTCCCTGGGAGACAGCGTTGCCAACTACGGCCTGTCGGCGTTCTGGGGCGCGCTGGTGGCGGGCCGGCTGCTGATCTCGGCATTGGTCGCCGTGGTGGCGCCGGCCATCGTCTGGACCGCCTTGCCGGTGATGATGGTCGCCGCCTTCTTGCTCGTTCCGACGATTGGCGGTCCCCTCAGCGGCATTGGGCTGTTCGCGTTCGCCGGTCTGGCGTGTTCGGCGTTCTTTCCGTTGTCGGTCACGCTGGCCTCGGAACGGTTCCCCCGCCACGTGGCGTGGGTATCGTCGATGCTGATCGCGGCGCTGATGGTAGGCGTGGGCCTCGGCTCCTACGTCATCGGCTCGTTGCGCGAGATGCTGGACCTAAGCATGTTGTACCGGTTTTCTGCCGGCTATCCCGTGGCGGTGCTGATCCTGGCGCTCCCGGTGCTCGCTTCGGTCAGGCGCCGCGCCGCGCCGGCGCGATCCGGCTCCTGAGACATGGAGGCCCGTCGGGCGACGCAACCGATGCGTTCCAATGCCCAGATATTTTCGACGCCCGGCGTTCAATTACGTTTGCAGGGCCCCGGCAAACATTGTATGCGAATGGCTCGCAACAAGGTGAGGCGGCCCTCATGAGTAGCGCAGCGCGCGTAGCGACCGCCCAGGCGAGCGAGCCGGACTCACCGCCGATTCCAGACTATTTGGCCAAGACGTACACCTGGGCCTACCTGCGCCCGGCGTCCGTGGCATTGCTCGACAACACCTTCGTGGTGTCGGCGATCCTGTGGGGCAATTTCCGCCGCCTGGTGAGCGCTGCGTGCGGGGAATTCCGACCCGGACAGCGGATCCTGCAGTCGGCCAGCGTCTACGGCAACCTGTCGGCGCGCCTGGCGGACGTGGTGGGCCCCGACGGGAGGCTGGAGGTGATCGACATCGCCCCCCTGCAGGTGGAGCACTGCCGGCGCAAGCTGGATGGCGTATCGCATGCGCTGGTCCGGCACGCAGACGCCGCCGCGCCGGGCGGCGATCCCTACGACGCCGTGTGCTGTTTCTTCCTCCTCCACGAGGTCCCGGACGACTACAAGCACTCCGTGGTGGACGGCCTGTTGGCCTCGGTCCGGCCGGGCGGGAAGGTGGTCTTCGTCGACTACCACAAACCGGCCCGCCTGCATCCGCTACGCGGCATTATGTCGATGGTCTTCCGGCTGCTGGAGCCGTTCGCGTTCGGCTTGGTGGATAGGGAGATCACCGACTTCGCGGCCCGCCACCGGGAATTCACGTGGAGCAAAACCACCTACTTCGGCGGTCTCTACCAGAAGGTGGTTGCCGAATGCCGCAGCCAGCCGGTGCTGGCACCCGTCGCCGAGTAATACCAACCTGCGTTTTTGCGACTACTCCGTTAGCCGTGAACAAAAGTCCTTCGCTTCGCTCAGTGTACTTTTGTTCAGTTGCGACAAGGAGAAATGAGGGCTTGGGGCGGCCCGGCGCCCCCATTTCAGGTGTCGCCAAATCGCAAGCTTCCGGACGGAGCGGGCCGTAAGCTTGCGATTTGAGACTCGGTCTGATCCGGCCTGCGTGCCGGATCAGACGGGAAGCAGCTTCAAATCCGCCCGCCGAGCCGCCTCAAGGGCGGAGTTGGCAACACAGCACCGGGAAAAAGTACACCGAGCCAAAGGCGAGGGACTTTTTCACGATCCACTACTCCAGGTCGCGGGGGGTCACGAACGCCGCCAGGCGCCCGCATTCCGGCTGCAGGTCGGCCCAGCGCTCAACGTCCGTCTCCACCATCGCCAGGGCGCCGGTGGGATACTTCAACGCCATGCGATTGCGGTCGGCGCCGTCGTGATCCTGGGTGAGCAACAGCGCCAACTGCTCCATGCCGGGGTTGTGACCGATCAGCATGACCGACCCGAGGCTGTCGTCGAGCCGGCGCAGACGCCGAAGCAGGACGTTGGCGCTCGCCAGGTAGATACCCTTCTCGTACCGCGTCGGCACCGGCGCCGACAGGATCTTGGCGATGCGCGCCAGTGTCTCCCGCGTCCGCGCGGCGGAGGAGCAGAGAATCTGCGCCGGGATCATGCCGGCGTTGACGATATGGCGGCCCACGCCTTTCGCCGCGGCCCGGCCACGCTTGTTGAGCGGGCGTTCGAAATCCGCCAACGCCTGATCCTTCCAACTGGATTTGGCGTGGCGCAAAAGATAGATGGTCCGCACGAAGGTCCCCGGTCGCAGTGATTCGGCGTTTTTATTTTGGCGCCCGACGGGCGAACGCCCTGGGCTTCACCCGCCGTTGGCGCTTCGATTTATCGGAGCGGCGCCGGGCGGCGACGATGAGAGATTCCTGGCACGACCGCACCCTGCCGCCCCGTTTCGGACGTCGCCGCACATAGGAGCCGTCCGGCTGCATCTCCCACGCGCCTCGGCGGTCGGCGAGCTGCAAGTCCAGCATCGCGTTCAATTCCCGCCACCAGGCCGGCGACTCGATAGGCACCACCACTTCCACGCGGGATTCCAGGTTGCGGGTCATCAGATCGGCGGAGCCGATGAAATACTCTTCATCACCGCCGTTGTGGAAGTAGTAGATGCGGGAGTGCTCCAGGAACCGGCCGATGATGCCGACGACGGAGATGTTCTCCGATACACCCGGCAGGCCCGGACGCAGGCGGCAGGTATCGCGAATCACAAGTTCCACCCGCACCCCCGCGCGCGACGCCCGATACAGCGCTTCGACGATGTCCGGGTCCTCCAGGGCGTTGGTCTTGAGGCGGATCAGCCCCGGCTGTTCGAGCGTGCCCACCTCGATCTCCCGGTCGATCTTGGCCAACAGCGCCTTCTTCATCATCCGCGGCGCCACCAGCAGCCGCCTGTACTCCCGCGCCGGGCGGCATCCGGTGGTCAGGTAGTTGAACAGCTCGATCAGGTCGTTGCCGATCTGGGGGTCGCTGGTGAGCAGGCCCATGTCCGAATACAGCCGCGCCGTTCCGGCATGATAGTTGCCGGTGCCGATGTGGGCGTACCGGCGCAGACCGTCGTAGTCGCGGCGAATCACCAGGATCAGCTTGCTGTGGGTCTTGAGGCCGAGCACGCCGTAGGTGACGTGGATGCCCACCTCCTCCAGCCGGTTGGCCCACCGGATGTTGGCGGCCTCGTCGAACCGCGCCTTCAGCTCTAGCACCACCGCCACCTGCTTTCCGTTGCGGGCGGCCTGGATCAGGTAGTCGATGATCATGCTGTCGGCGGACGTCCGGTACAGGCTCATCTTGATGGCGTAGACCTTGGGGTCTTCCGCCGCCTCGCGGATGAACCGGACCACCGAGTTCTGGAACGACTCGTAGGGGTGGTGCAGCAGGATCGGCCCGTTCTCGCGGATGATGTGAAAGATGTTGTCGCGGTCCTGGAGCTTGACGTTGGTGATCGGCTGGTGCGGCGGATCGTGCAACTCGGGGATGTCCAGCTGCGCCAGTTCCATGAGATCGCGCATGCCGATCATCACGTCGCTCTCGTAGACATCCAGCCCCTCGTCCAGACCCAGCTCGGCGGCCAGCATGCCCCGGTGGGTGATATCGATCTGCGCCTGAGTCTCCAGCCGCACGATGGGCGCGAACTTCCGATCGCGCAGTTCGGACTCGATCATCGCCAACAGGTCGTCGGCCTGCTCCTCGTCCCGTTCGGTATTGGCGTTTCGGGTGACGCGGAACAGCTCCGCCGACTGCACTTCCATTCCCGGGAACAGATCCTCGAGGCCGTTGGCCATCACGTCTTCGAGGCAAACGAACTCATACCCCGGCCCGACCCGGATGAACCGCGGCACGCCGGGGCCTACCGGCACCTTGACCCGCGCCAGGGTCAATTCCGGCTCGTCGGGAAACCGCAGCGTCACCAGAAGGTTGAGCGACAGGTTGGAGATGAAGGGAAACGGGTGCGCAGGGTCCATCGCCAGCGGCGTCAACAAGGGAAAGATATCGCGCCGGAAATGGCGGCGGACCTCCGCTTGCTGCTCCTTGGTCAACGCCCCATAGGCCACGACGCGGATGTCCCGCCGCCGCAGATCCTCCATCAAGGAAAGATAGACGCCACGCTTGCGGTCATGGAACGCGCGGATCACCGCCTGGCACTCTTCGAGCTGCTGGTGCGGCGTGCGGCCGTCCACCGTCAGCTTCGATACACCGGCGCCGATCTGCTGTTTCAGGCCACCGATGCGCTTCATGAAGAACTCGTCCATGTTCGAGGCCGAGATAGCCAGGAACTTGACCCGTTCGAGCAGCGGGACGCGCCGATCCTCGGCTTCGCTCAACACCCGTTCGTTGAAGCGCAGCCAGGTCAGCTCCCGGTTCAGGTACAGCGCGGGATCGCGAAGGTTAACCTCCGGCGCCGCCGATGCCGCATCGGCCTGCTCGGCCGCGGCCTCCGCGGGGTCCTCGCCAACCCGTTCGGGATCGACGCGGGCCGTACGCGCCGCCGTATCGTCGGTCAGGTCGCTCACCCGCTCTTCTTTCGCTTGGCCGCCTGCTGATCCGGAGCGGCCGCATCCTCCAGCCGCGCTTCCAGCCGCTCGATCACCGTCTCCAGCACCTTCAATCGAGCGAAACGCTTGTCGTTGCCTTCCACCAGGGTCCACGGCGCCAGCATGGTGCTGGTGTGCTCGACCATGGCGTTGACGGCGATCTCGTAGTCGTCCCACTTCTCGCGATTGCGCCAATCCTCATCGGTGAGCTTCCAGCGCTTGTAGGGCGTTTCCTCGCGTGCCTTGAAGCGGGTGAGCTGTTCGTCGTTGGTGATGTGGACCCAGAACTTGCACAGCACGATGCCGTGGCGGACGAGCTGTTCCTCGAAGTCGTTAATTTCCGCGTAGGCGCGGCGCCACTCGGTTTCGCGCGCGAACCGCTCCACCCGTTCCACCAGCACCCGGCCGTACCAACTGCGGTCGAAGATGGTCACCCGGCCGGCGCGAGCGATATGCCGCCAGAAGCGCCACAGATAGTGGTGGACACGTTCCTCGTCGGTGGGCGCGGCGATGGGGATCACCTGGTAGTCGCGGGCGTCCAGCGCCGCGGTAACCCGGCGGATGGCGCCGCCCTTGCCGGCCGCGTCCCAGCCCTCGAACACCAGGATCGTCGAGATACCCTTGGCTTTGGCATCGCGGCTCAGTCGGTTGAGCTGACCCTGGCGGGCTTCCAGCTTCCGCCGGTACTCCTTCTTGTCCAGGCTTTGGCTCATGTCCAAGCGGCTCAGCACGGTCATGCCAGGCAGCTCGATGATATTGCCGCCGTCGGGCGCGTGCTGGGGCGCGTCGCGGATTTCCTTCGGCTTGGCGTCACGGCTGGCGCGGATCTCGTCCCGCACCTTGCGCTCGATTTCCTTTTCGTTGAGATGCTTGACGATGGCGTTGCGCACCGCCTCGGCCACCGCCAGGCTCCGGAACCGCTTGTCTTCGCCCTCGACGATCTGCCAGGCGGCCTGGCCGGTGGAGGTCCGCATGATGGTCCGTTCGGCGGCGGCAACGAAGGAGTCGTAAAGCTGCCAGTGGTCCCAGTCGATTTGTGTGACCCGCCACCGGGTCAGCGGGTTTTTCTCCAATGCTTTGAGCCGTCGTTTCTGTGCCTCCTTGCCTAAGTGGAGCCAGAACTTCAGGATCAATGCGCCGTCGTCAGCGAGCGCCCGTTCGAAAGCCACGATGCGTTCCAGCGCCGCGTCGAAATCAGCCTCGTCGGAATTGCCCAACACCCGGTCCAGGACCGGGCGCGAGTACCAGGAACTGAGGAACATGCCGATCCGGCCCTTGGGCGGCAGGTCGCGCCAATAGCGCCAGTATTCCGGCCGTTCCGACTCCTCGTCGGATGGCGGGCCGTAGGCCTTGCTGAGCAGCCAGCGTGGGTCCAGCCACTCGTTGAGCAGGTTGACGGTCTCGCCCTTGCCGGCGCCATCGACGCCGGCGAACACGGCGATCACCGGAAAGGGCGCCGTGCGGAGGCGCTGCTGGACCTCTAGCAGTTCACCGCGCAGGCGCGGCGCCTGCGCCTGGTAGTCGTCCTTGTCGACTTTGCGGCCGAGTTCGGCGGTGCGGAACATGGGAGTGCTCCTTGTCTGAAGGGCTGAGTGTATCATGTCGGACCGGCCGGCGCTCCCCCCCCAAAAAACCCGGTGGCGACGTGCAAACCGGCCGCGGTTTCCCGGTTTCCTGTTGCCGGGCTCAGGGCGCGTGGTATCGTGGCGCCGCCGGCAGCCACCCCCTAGCAGGCTGCTAGCCGAAGGGGGTCGGTTGCCGATCGAAACCGGGGGTCCAGAGCAAGAACCGGAATGAACCGCGTCACCCGAGTGCCAATGTCGCCGGGGGTCCAGGGCACCGCTTTCGGCCCGTTCCTCGATTATCCCCGGCTCAGATATCCGCAGATCGATGGTCTCAGGCGTGACGGCGCCCGGTGAACCGGTAGCGGCCGCGCCGGTGGCGGCGATCGTGCCGCGCGGCCGCGTCGCGGTGGTGGATATCGGATCCAACACCGTGCGGCTGGTGGTCTATGACGCGCCAACGCGCCTGCCCATTCCCGTGTTCAACGAACGCGCCCACTGCGCCCTGGGCCGGAGCATGGCGAAGACCGGGCGACTGGATCCCGACGGCGTGGATGAGGCACTCAGGGCGCTGGCCCGGTTCGCCAGGCTGGCCGACGCCATGGGCGTCGAGCGGATGCAACTGGTGGCGACCGCTGCGGTCCGGGATGCCTCGGACGGACCGGAGTTCGTCGAGCGGATCGAACAGTCCATCGGCCACGCGGTCCACGTGGTCAGTGGCGCCGAGGAGGCGCGGCTCGCCGCCGTCGGCCTGATGAGCGGGGTGCCGAAGGCCGACGGCGTTCTGGGCGACCTGGGTGGCGGCAGCCTCGATCTGGTGGGATTGGACAAGGGCAGCATCGGCGCGTTTGCGTCACTGCCGTTGGGCCATCTGCGCCTCGCCGAGGAATCCGATGGCGATCCCCAGAAGGCCCGAGCACTTCTGGCGAAACGGCTGGACGCCACGCCGTGGCTGGGCGAGCTGGAAGGACGATCCTTCTATGCCGTTGGCGGATCGTGGCGGGCGCTGGCGCGGATCTTCATCGATCAGACCCACTATCCGCTGCACGTGCTGGACAACTACACCATTGGCTTCTTCGACGCCTTGCGGCTTGCCGACCTCATCGCCCGGTTGAGCACCAGCACGCTGGAGCGGCTGCCGAGCATCGCGCACCGGCGCCTGGAAACGCTCTCCTACGCCGCGGCGGCGTTGGCCGCCGTTCTTGAGGCCGTTCGACCGCGGGACGTGGTGTTCTCCGGCTTCGGCATGCGCGAGGGGCAGATGCTGGAACTGTTGCCGGCGGCGCTATGGCATCAGGACCCGCTGATCGCCGCCTGCGAGCAGCAGGCGGAACGGACCGGACGCTTCGCCGTTCCCGCCGGTACCGAAATGCTGGACTGGATGACGCCGCTGTTCGCCGACGAGACGGAGGCCGACCGGCGGTTGCGCCTGGCCACCTGCCTGCTCAGCGATATCGGCTGGAGCGAGCATCCGGACTATCGGGCACTGCACGCCTTTCACCGCGTCCTGCGCGTACCCTACGCGGGGCTGACCCATCCGGACCGGGTGCGGCTGGCGGTGGCGGTGCTGGTCCGCTACGGCGGCGACCCGGACGATCCCATGGTGGCGCCGGTGCACAACCTGCTGAACGACGACCACGGCGCCCACGCGCGGGTCTGCGGCCTTGCCTTGCGGCTGGCCCACACGCTGACGGGAAGCGTGCCGGGGCTGTTGTCGCGAACGCGTCTGGCCACGGACGACAAGCGCCTGCTGCTATTCTTCGAAGGCGACGGCGCGGTGTTCCTGTCCGAAACGGTGGAGCGGCGTTTCCGCAACCTCGCCCGGGCCCTCGACCTCAAGCCGAAGATCGCCTGACAAGGCTTCCGCCTAATTCATTCCCACTCGTGTAATTCGGCACCTGAGCCCCAGGAAATGCGGGCTCGGGCAATAGGTCGTGCGGTGATCGTAGAGTCGCACGTCGAGACGTGGGCGGTTTTCGACGTGAATCGGGTGGAGTGCGGCGCGGTGCGCCCGGCGCCGCTGGAAGACGACAGGTAGATGGAAGCTATGCCATTCGCCGGCACCCGGACGGAGAGCCGCAGACGCTTTCCCGCCTCGACGCTCTCCCCGCCGCAGGATGGATTCACGGTGAGATGACTGCGCAGGGGGGCGTTGTCCAATGAGCTGCGCACCCGAGCATCGCCGCCCGTCACGTCCGGCAACAATCATAGGAAGTTTTCGCGAATTCGGAAGACGCACCGCTGCAAAGCAACCGTACCCAGGCCCATATGCAGGTCGGGTGTTCGCTATCGGAAGGTCGCCAAAACACGCTTTCGCCGACTCGAGCCGAGTGGAAACCCCCGACGTGTTCGCAAGGAGGCCAATATCCATGACGACCAGCTTCGAACTGAACGGCGCAAACGTTCGGTCGAATTCCGATCCCGATACGCCGCTCCTCTGGGTGTTGCGCGACGAACTGGGACTGACGGGCACGAAGTACGGCTGCGGGATCGCGCAGTGCGGTGCGTGCACTGTGTTGCTCGATGGCCTTCCGGCGCCGTCCTGCTCGCTTCCGGTGTCGGCAGTCGAAGGGCAGAGCATTCTGACCATCGAGGGGCTTTCTCGGGACCGAACGCATCCTGTGCAGCGGGCCTGGGCTGAGATCGACGTGCCTCAATGCGGGTACTGCCAGTCCGGCCAGATCATGACGACGGTTGCGCTGCTCGCCGAGACGCCGCGGCCGAACGATGCGGACATCGACGCCGCGATGAGCGGCGTTCTCTGCCGTTGCGGCACCTATCCCCGCATCCGGGCGGCGATCAAGCGTGCCGCCGAAGTCTCCCACGAAGGCTAGGGCCTGTTGACCATGACCATCACGCTCTCCCGCCGGACCTTCCTGGCGAGCTCGGGCGCCGCGCTCGTCGTCCCGTTCGCCGTCCCGAGTCTTGCCCGCGCCGCGGCCGAGTCCGATGCCATCACGGCGTATCTTCGCATCGAACCCGACGGCGCCGTCACAATCATTTCGCCCGTGGCGGAGATGGGCCAGGGGACACACACCGGCCACGCCGCCATTATCGCCGACGAGCTGGGTGTCCACATCGCCCGCATCCGCGTCACGGTGGCCGAACAGCCCGCTCCCGCGTACCGGCTCTTCTTCGGTCAGATGCGCAGCGTCGGAAGCTTCGGCGTGCGTGCTTGGATCGAACCGCTTCGGAAGTCGGCCGCGCAGGCGCGCACGGTGCTGACGCAGGCCGCGGCCGCCCGATGGGCTGTGGATGCCGATACCCTGACCGTCGAGGATGGCGTCGTGTTGCACCCGTCCAGCGGTCGGCAGGCTGCTTTCGAAGACCTCATCGCCGACGCCGCGCGGCTGCCCCTGCCCGAGGAGCCCACGCTGCGCCCGGCCGAGACGCGCCGCTACGTGGGCCGATCCGTCCCGCGCATCGATACCGCCGCCAAGATCGACGGCAGCGCGATCTACGGGATCGACGTCCGGTTGCCGGACATGCTGTACGGCGCGATTCGCCTTTCCCCGGTGTTCGGAGCCGAGGTGGAGAGCATCGACCGCGCCTCCGCACCCGGTGCGATCGCCGTCGCCGAGGTCCCCGGGGGCGCGGTCGTCGTCGCGGACTCGTGGTGGAAGGCGAAGCAGCTCGCCGACGGTCTGTCCATCCGCTGGCGGCCGACGCCCCACGATGGGATCTCGAGCGCCGACATCTCGCGCGCGCTGCGTAGCGGGCTCGATGTGGAGACGGCCCCGGCCGCGGTCGCCCGCGGCGACGCCGTGGCGCGCCTGCGCGAGGCGGGCCGCGTCGTCGAGGCCGACTACGAGGTGCCGTTCCTGACCCACGTCTCCATGGAACCGATCACCTGCGCCGCCCAGGTCAGCGACCGCCGCTGCGACGTCTGGATGTCGACGCAAGGCCACGACGTGGTCCTGGAGGCCCTGAAAGACGTCACCGGCCTGCCGGCGGATGACATCTACATCCACACCACCTTTCTCGGCGGCGGCTTCGGCCGCAAGACCCACGGCGAGGTGGCGCAGCAGGCGGTGCTTGCCTCGCGCGCCGTAGCCGGTCGTCCGGTCAAGGTGGTCTGGGCGCGCGAGGACGACGTGCAGCAGGGCCAGTATCGCCCGGTGATGGCCGCGCGCATGCGGGCGGCCCTCGACGCACAGCGCCGGATGACGGCGATGCACGTGCGGCTCTCGGGCCCGATGATGGGACGCGAGTACAGCCACGTCACGATCCGCGACCACTTCGATTTCTTCTCCCACGCCGTCTTCGGCGATCAGAAGTATGTGCCCGGCGACTACCGGCTCGATCACCACGTGGTCCCCGTGCCGCCGTCCACCTGTCCGTGGCGCGCGGTCTCGAGCAGCCAGAACGGGTTCTTCCTGGAGTCGTTCATCGACGAAGTCGCGCACGCGGCGGGACAGGACCCGCTCGCCTATCGCCGGGCGCGGCTGGCGGACCATCCGTCGCACGTGGCCGTTCTCGACTCCGTGGCGCGACGCTCGAACTGGGGCGCGCCGCTGCCGGGCCCGACCTGGGGCCGCGGTGTCGCGATCGTCGAGAGCTACGGGTCGCGGTGCGCGCAGGTTGCCGAGGTGGAGATGGTGGACGGCCGCCCCGTCGTCCGGCGCGTCGTGCTCGCGTTCGACTGCGGCGAGGCAGTCAATCCCGGTCAGGTGGAGGCGCAGATGACGGGCTCCGTCATCGACGCGCTCGGCCCCACACTGCGGTGCCAAATCTCCCTTAACGACGGCCGCGCCGAGCAGTCGAACTTCGACACCTACCCGATCCTGCGCATGGATGAGGTGCCGGAGATCGACGTGGAGATCGTGAACACCGGCGCGCCCATCGGCGGCGTCGGCGAGCCCGGTCTGCCGCCCACAGCGCCGGCCGTCGCCAACGCGATCTACGCGGCAACGGGAAAGCGGGCCCGCAAGATGCCGTTTGACAACCTGTGACGCTGCGCGCGGCTTAGCAGACTGATGAGAAGCCGGATCAAGCCGTATCCGGCTTGCTCCGCGGCGCGTCCACTAGCGCCAACGACCGGCCCTTGATCACCAGCGCCAGTCGCCCACCGCGCAGCTTCAAGGCATCGTCTCCGAACACCTGGCGCCGCCAGCCGTTGAGCGCCGGCACGTCGGCCGCCTTGCCGAACGCGGCGAGCCGCTCCACGTCGGCGGAAGACGCCACCAGGCGCTGCGTCACGTCGTGCTCCTCGCACTTCAACTTCAGCAGCACCTTCAGCAGATCGGCGATGGGACCGATCCGCCGCGGCAGCTGGTTGCGCTCGTCCGGTTCCGGGCATTCCTCGTCCGGGACCGCCTGTCCGCGGGCCACGGCCGCCAGCACCGCCTGGCCGGTCGCCCCCTCGGCGAACCGGCGGTTCAGCCCGCGGGTCCGTGCCAGCGCGTCCGCCGAGTCGGGCACATGATGGGCGATCTCCACCAGGGACTCGTCGCGCAGCAGCCGGTTCCGTGGCAGGTCGCGATCGCGGGCCTCGCGTTCGCGCCAGTCTGCCAATTCCCGCAGAACGGCAAGGAACCGCCCGTTGGCGCTGCGGCTCCTGATCCGCCGGAACGACTCCCGCGGATCCGCATCGTAAGTGGCGGGATCGTTGAGGGTTGCCATCTCCTCCTCCAGCCACGAGGCGCGGCCCTCCTTCTCCAACCGGCCTTGGAGCTTTCTATAGACCGGCAGCAGATGAATGACGTCGCTGAGCGCGTAGGTGATCTGCCGCTTGCTGAGCGGCCGCGCCGACCAGTCGGTGAAGCGCGAGGACTTGTCGATCCGGGCCTTTGCCAGCTTGGCCACCAGCGTCTCGTAGCCCACCTGGTCGCCGAAGCCGCAGACCATCGCCGCAACCTGGGTATCGAAGATGGGCGTCGGCAGACGGCCGCTCAGGTGGTGGAAGATTTCCAGGTCCTGGCGGGCGGCGTGAAACGCCTTCACCGGCGACCGGTCGTTCAGCAGCGTGAACAGCGGCTCAAGATCGATTCCGGGAGCCAGGGCGTCGATGGCCACTGCTTCGTCCGGCACCGCGAGTTGAACCAGGCACAGCTTCGGCCAGTAGGTCCGCTCGCGCATGAACTCGGTGTCGACGGCAACCACGTCGGCGGAGGCGTGGCGCTCGCAGAACGCCTCAAGGTCGGTTGTCTTGGTAATCAGGGACATCGGCGCCGCCTATACAGGCAAACGGCGCTGACGGGAAGGTCCAACGAGGCTTCGCGCGGCGCCTTGACACCGCCGCGCAGGGTTCTGCCGTGTCTACTGAATGCCTATTGAATCAGGCCCTCGTTACGAAGTCCCTCGATCAGCGGCGGCCAGAACCGGAAGATGTTCACGAACGCCGTAACCACCGAGTCCTCGGTGATCGGCTCGTCGCGGGTCACAAACAGGTACCAGGCGGCGATGGCTGATCGCGGGTCAACTGCACGCGAAACGGCAGATTGCGCATGTTGACGCGGTTAACCCAGCGCAGCAGGCTCAGTTCGTCCGATGTGTTGAGCGTCACCACCGGGCTGGAAAACAGTACCACCACCTGCGACGCCACGCCCTGATCGTCGGTGGTCATCACCTTGGTGTCGGCGCCGAACCGCACGGCAGGTTGTCCGGTCTCCGGATCGCCGCTGGCGACCAGGAGAACCCGCAGGTCCTCGGGGTCGTTGTTCACCGCGGTAAGCTGGCTGTTGACGTTCAGCCGCTCCTTCAGCAATTCGGCAATCCGGGTCTCGATCATCTTCCGGGAATCGGTCACCTCGATCATCGCGCCGCCCTGCGCGTGAACCATCGTCGGCACGGCGGCGGCGAGTGCGAGGACAAGAGTCGCAAGGATGATCGATTTCAGAGAAACGCGCATGGGGGATGATCCGTTCGGCTATCGGGGTCAGGAAGGCGGGCCGGGCGCCAGCCCAGGAGCCGGGCCGTAGTGTGGTCGCGTTCAACCGTAGGGGCAAGGCGAAACGGTACTCGGAACTTCTTAACATCAGACCAATTCAACAAGTTGGGAAAAGGCGCTTGCCTGCGTGACAGGTCTCCTTGACAAACGCCGGCCGTCGGTGTGGTTTGGCGGCATCGCTCGCGGACGCCGCCCGCGTCCGGATCGTAAGACGGTTGAGACCCCCGACACCCCTGAGAACCGAGATCCATCCATGCATCCCTATCGCACGCACACCTGCGGCGAGCTTCGTCTGGAGCACGCCGGAACCACGGTTCGCCTCTCCGGCTGGGTCCACCGCAAGCGTGACCACGGCAACCTGCTGTTCGTCGACGTCCGCGACCACTACGGCGTCACCCAGTGCGTGATCGACGTGTCCAGCCCGCTGTTTCCGGTGGCCGAGGGGATGCGCCCGGAAAGCGTGATCACCGTGACCGGCCCCGTGGTGCGGCGATCGCCGGAAACCGTCAACACAGCGTTGCCCACCGGCGACGTGGAACTGACCGTGGAGTCGCTGGAGGTGGATTCCCAGGCCCACACGTTGCCGATGCAGGTGTTCGGCGACGTGGAATACGGCGAGGACACGCGGCTGCGCCATCGCTACCTGGACCTCCGCCGCGATCGCATCCACCGCAACATCGTGCTGCGCAGCGAGGTCATCGCCTCCATCCGCCGGCGGATGACCGACGCCGGCTTCGTCGAGTTCCAAACTCCGATCCTCACCGCCAGCTCGCCGGAGGGCGCCCGCGACTACCTGGTGCCGAGCCGCAACCATCCCGGCAAGTTCTACGCCCTGCCGCAGGCGCCGCAGCAGTTCAAGCAACTGCTGATGGTCTCCGGCTTCGATCGGTATTTCCAGATTGCGCCGTGCTTCCGCGACGAGGACGCCCGCGCCGATCGTTCACCGGGCGAGTTCTATCAGCTCGACTTCGAGATGGCGTTCGTCACCCAGGACGACGTGTTCGCGGCCATTGAGCCGGTGCTGCACGGCGTATTCGAGGAGTTCTGCGGCGATCACGCGGTGACGCCCCTGCCCTTCCCGCGTCTCGCCTACGATGACTCCATGGTACGCTACGGCTGCGACAAGCCGGACCTGCGCAATCCGCTGGAGATGACAGACGTGTCCGACGCCTTCCGCGGCGGCGGCTTCGGGCTGTTCGCCCGCCAGGTGGATCAGGGCGCCGTGGTGCGGGCCATTCCTGCGCCGGGGGCCGCCGGCCAGCCGCGCAGCTTCTTCGACAAGCTGAACGACTGGGCGCGCGAGGAAGGCGCCGGCGGCCTCGGCTACGTGGTGTTCGCCGACGGCGAGGCCCGCGGCCCTATCGGCAAGAACCTGGAGGCCGACCGCACCGCGTCCATCCGCGCCGCCACGGGCGTCGGTGATGGCGACGCCGTGTTCTTCGTCTGCGGCAAGAAGGCCGCCGCCGAGCGCTTCTCCGCCGTCGCCCGCGAACGTATCTGCGACGAGCTGGGCCTGCGCGAAGAAGGCGCCTTCCGCTTCTGCTGGATCGTCGACTATCCGGCTTATGAAATGGATGAAGAAACCGGCCGTATCGAATTCAGCCACAATCCTTTTTCCATGCCGCAAGGTGGCCTGGAAGCGCTGGAGACCCAGGACCCGCTGACCATCAAGGCGTTCCAGTACGACATCGTCTGCAACGGCGTGGAACTGTCCAGCGGCGCCATCCGGAACCACCGCTCCGACATCATGGTCAAGGCGTTCGCCATCGCCGGTTACAGCGAGGACGAGGTGCGCGCCCGCTTCGGCGGCCTGTTCAACGCCTTCCGCTACGGCGCCCCGCCGCACGGTGGCTGCGCGCCGGGCATCGACCGTATCGTCATGCTGCTGGCCGACGAACCCAACATCCGCGAGGTCATCGCCTTCCCGATGAATCAGCAGGCCCAGGACCTGCTGATGGGCGCGCCCGCCCCGGCGGAGCCCCAGCGGCTGAAAGAGCTGCACCTACGCGTTGACCTGCCGAAGCCGAAGAGAGTGGCGGCGTCGGGCACCGAGGGCTAATTCGCTTCGAGGCCGGCGAGCACGTCGCGCACCAGCGGCACGGTGATCCGTCCCTGGCGGCGGAGTGCCTCGTCGTCCACCGCCGCCACCAAGCGGCGGGCAGTATCGAACGACCGCTCCATGCGCGCCGCCGCGTATTCCACCACATCGGCATCGACAGCCAATTGACGGTCGGCGAACAGCTTCACCATCACCGCGCGGATCAATACGTCGTCCGGTGGGCCGATGGCGGCTGCCATGGCGGCATTCAACCGCGACTCGAGGTCCGGCAGCCGGATGCCCCAACGGCCGGGCCGGTCGCGCCCGGTGAGCAGCAGCCGTCGGCCGCGCTCGGCGCAGGCGTTGTACAGGTGCATCAACGCGGCCTCGCGGTCGGCGCCGGCGACCCCGTCGGCGTCGTCCACCGCCACCGCCGATGCCGCCTCCACCACCTCATGGATGGCCGCCTCGGCGAGCTCGTCGACGGTCATCGCCCGACCGCCGCTGCGCGCCAGGAACACCGCCACCAGATGGCTCTTGCCGCATCCCGGCGGGCCGTGGACCACCAGCGCCGAAGCCGGCCAGTCGGGCCAGCGATCAAGCCACAGCACCGCCTCGCGATTGCCCTCGGAGACCAGGAAGTCGTGGCCGGTCAGCGACGGTCGATGATCCAGCGTCAGCCCGAGCTGCCGCGGATCACTCATCCCGGATCGCCGTTGTACAGGGGGCCGTCGCGGTAGCGCTGGACCACGAAGCGCACCAATACGCCGATCACCGCTGCCGCAGGCAAGGCCAGCAGCACGCCGGTGAATCCGAACAGCGCGCCGCCGGCCATCAGGGCGAACAGCACCCAGGCGGGATGCAGTCCCACCCGGTCGCCCACCAGGTTGGGCGTCAGCACGAACCCTTCCAGCACCTGTCCGACGCCGAACACCAGGGCCACCAGCAGGATGGGCAGCCAGTCCGAGAACTGGGCGAAAGCCAAACCGAGGCCGGCGATCAGTCCGACAGCGGTGCCCAGATACGGGACGAACGAGACCAGCCCCGCGCCGAGGCCGACCACAAGGCCGAACTCCAGACCCACCACGGTCAGCCCAATCCCGTACAACGTGCCCAGCAGCAGGCACACCGTCGCCTGGCCGCGGACGAAACCGGCCAGGCGGAGGTCGATCTCGGCGGCCTGCTCGCGCACCGTCGCCACTGCGTCGCGCGGCACCAACCCGTCGATCCAAGCGACGATGCGGTCCCAGTCCCTGAGCATGTAGAACGCCACCAGCGGCATGATCACCGCCAGCGAGATCAGGTTGAACAGCGCCAGACCGCCGCTCCACAGCCCGCCCAGGACACGGCCCAGCCAGGCAACCACGTCGCCCGCATACTCGCCGGCCGCGGACCGCAGGCGCTGCACCTGGTCGTCCGTGAGCTTGGCCTGGAGCTGCTCGAGAACCGGCGCCACCGCCGTGCGCACCGCGTCCACGTAGTCGGGAATCCGGCCCACCAGTGCCGCCAGCTGGGTGTAGATCAGCGGCGTCAGCAGCACCAGGGCGCCCACCAGCAGCCCGAGGAACAGCGCCAGCACCAAGAGCGTCGCCACCGTGCGCGACAGCCGCTTGGCCTCCAGCCGGTCCACCAACGGGTCGAGCAGGTAGGCCACCGCGAGGCCAGCCAGAAACGGCGCCAGGATGCCGCGCAACAGGTAGATGATCACGCCGACCACCACCAGAACGGCAATCCAGGCCATGAACCGTGCTTCGCGGGTCACCGGTCCACGTCATCCGACCCGGCGCGCGTGGACCACACGACCCAAGGATCGCCAGACCGATCCAACGTCAGGCCGGCCTGCGCCATCGCCGCCGCCAGCTGGTCGCCGTCGCCCTGATAGTGGACGTTCATCCGCACCTGCCGGCGCGACAGCACCACCACATCGACCCGGCGCACCACGGACACGCCGTCGAGACTACGGCGGATGGCCAGCCAGTCCTCCAACCGCGTCACCGGCGTCGCCATGGCGGTTACCGTGTTGGACCCGGTTTGCAGCAGGTTGGCGCGTTTCCAGGCCGCCGTTACGGCGCCGGTGGCGGCATCAACGCCGCGCGTCAGCAGTTCGGCCTCGGCATCCTCATCGTCGGCCGAGAGCGTGCCGTCATACAGGGTTTCGATCCCGTTCGGGCCGAAGCGTTCGAGGGACACCCGAAGCTGCGGGCCGCCGCCCAGGGCCGGGCGTCCCAGGGTGGCGGCGGCGATCACCACCTCTTCCACCCCGTAGCGGCGAGCAATGGCAGCCAAGCCGTCGGGGTCGCCGCCGCGGGCCTGTTCGACGCCAATGGTTGCGACGTCTCGCAGGTCGCCCTCGGGCAGCAGCATCGGCACCAGGCCGTCCAGCGGCAGGCGAGCCGCCCATGCCTCGCGCCATGGATTAGGTTCGTCCCATAACAGTCTGGCGCCGGCCGTTTCATAGAGCGGCAGCACCAACATTGGCCGGGACGACGTCTCCGCCCACGGCACGGCCGATGAGGTGAACAACGCTCGCACGTCGTCGGCGCTGAAGCGCACGTTGAGCAGCCCCAGATAGCGTACCGACGAGGTCTTTTCCTCAGCGACGGAGATGTCCTTGACCAGGCCGGTGATGGCCGTGCTGTCGAGGGACGGCAGGAAAGCGCGGTCCTCAGGCAGGGTCAGACGCGCCACCAGTTTTTCGAAGGCACGCCGCTGGCCCTTGATGATGGCGGCCTCCCGCGCCGCGGCGGCACTATCGGCGGTCACGCCCACGGCAACCCCACTGACGTCGAAGACGTTCGCCTTGGCCGGCACCGCCATGCTCACCGCCACGGCAAAGGCAACGGCCACCGGCCACGATGGGACCGCCGCGGAAAGAATGTGGGACAGCCTGTTCACCGTCATTGCGTGCCGTTCTCGATGGGTTAATCTTCGGCTTCGCAGCGGGGCCGCAATGTAGCACGCCTCGCCGGGGGAGGAAGGCTCATCCGCGGCATCGGCTCAACGTCCGGCCTCAGCTACAAGGACGCGGGCGTCGATATCGATGCCGGCGCGGACTTGGTGACGGCCATCAAACCGCTCGCCGAGGCCACCGCGCGGCCCGGCGTGATGGACCACATCGGCGGCTTCGGCGCGCTGTTCGATCCGCGTGCCGCCGGCTACCAGGACCCGATCCTGGTAGCCGCCACAGACGGCGTCGGCACCAAGCTGAAGCTGGCCATCGCGACGAATCACCACCGCACTATCGGCATCGACCTGGTGGCCATGTGCGTCAACGACCTGGTGGTTCAGGGCGCTGAGCCACTGTTCTTCCTCGACTATTTCGCCACGGCCCGGCTGGATGTGTCAGTGGGGCGCGATGTGGTCGACGGCATCGCCGAAGGTTGCCGGCGGGCGGGCTGCGCGCTGATCGGCGGCGAAACGGCGGAGATGCCGGGCCTGTACGGGGCCGGCGACTACGATCTGGCCGGATTCGCCGTCGGCGCGGTGGAGCGCGGCAAAGGGCTGACCGGTGCCGACGTCCGCGCCGGCGATGTGGTTCTGGGCCTCGCTTCCGACGGGCTTCACGCCAACGGCTTTTCCCTGGTCCGTCGCGTGGTCGAGGCGGCGGGATTGGATCTGGCCGCGCCGGCGCCGTTCGCCGAGGACGCCTCGTTGGGCGAAGCGTTGCTGACGCCGACCCGGATCTACGTGCGCCCGTGCCTGGCGGCCCTGGCGGCCGGTGGTGTTCGGGCCTTGGCGCACATCACCGGCGGCGGCCTGACCGAAAACCTGCCGCGCGTGCTGCCCGACGGTGTGACCGCCGAGATCGACGCCGACGCCTGGCCGATCCCAGCGGTGTTCCGCTGGCTCGCGGAAGCAGGCTCGGTGGCGCCACAGGAGATGCTGCGCACCTTCAACTGCGGTATCGGCATGGTGGTGGTGGCCGCGGCCGATGCCGCCGAGGCCGTCGCTGATCGCCTGCGGACTGCCGGCGAGACCGTTTACGTCATCGGCCGACTGACGGCGGCGCCGACGGGCGAGGAAATAGCCGGCGTGATCCTTGATGGACTGGACGACGCATGGCGCGGCTGAGGATCGCCGTGCTGATTTCGGGACGCGGCAGCAATCTGCAGTCGCTGATCGACGCCTGTGCCGACGCCGACTTTCCGGCAGAGATCGTGCTGGTGATATCCAACGTGCCGGGCGCCGGCGGCCTGGCGCGAGCGGAGGCCGCCGGAATCCCGCACGTGACCATCGATCACCGGGACTTCGACGGGCGCGAAGCCTTCGAAGACGCGGTTCACGAAGCGCTGCGCGACGGCGGGGCCGAGTTGGTGTGCCTCGTCGGGTTCATGCGCCTGGTCACCGACGGGTTCGTGGATCGCTGGTGGGACCGGCTGATCAACATCCACCCGTCGCTGCTGCCGGCTTTCCGCGGCCTTCATGTCCACGAACGGGTCGTCGAATACGGCGCGCGGTTCAGTGGCTGCACCGTTCACTTCGTCCGCCCGGCCATGGACGACGGCCCGATCATCGTCCAGGCCGCGGTGAAGGTGCACCCGGACGACACGCCTGATGACCTAGCGGAGCGGGTACTCGCCGAGGAGCACCGGATCTATCCGCTGGCGGTGCGGCTGATCGCCGAATCCCGGGTCAGGGTGTCCGGCAATCGGGTGTTGATTCAGGGCGCCGCGACGAGTGACGCGGCGCTGATCAACCCCGATCTCGGTTAAGAGATCGAATTAACCGACAATCTCGATATCGCTGAAGAAAAAGCGGATTTCCTTCTCCGCGTTCTCCGGCGAATCGGAGCCGTGCACGGCGTTTTCCTGAACGTTCTGGCCGTACAGCTTGCGCACCGTGCCGTCGGCGGCGTTGGCCGGGTTGGTGGCGCCCATGATCTCCCGGTTGCGGGCGATGGCATTTTCGCCTTCCAGCACCTGCACCACCACCGGTCCGGAGGTCATGTACTCGCACAGCTCGCCGAAGAACGCCCGCTCCTGATGCACGGCGTAGAACGCCGCCGCGTGGGCATCAGTGAGCCGGACCCGCTTCTGGCCGACGATCCTGAGGCCGCCGTCCTCGAAGAGCGCGTTGATCTTGCCCGTGAGATTGCGCGCCGTAGCGTCCGGTTTAATGATCGACAAGGTCCGTTCGACGGCCATGGAGCAAGTCCCCCAATTTTCTGTCTAGTGGATGGAATCTAACGCTTAGATGCACCGGTGATAGACTGAGAAACCGGGGCTGCCAGGGGCTGCCTGCCTGATTCCCCGCCCAGCGTCTCGCATGACGCACGATGGTTGATGTGAAGCGGGCGCCTTATAGCCCCATCACGCGGTGCTGACAAGCGGCCCCGGATGGGGCGCAGGGAGGAAAGCGTGGGGCCGAATACGGCCGAAAAGAAAAAGGGGCCGGTCGAACCGGCCCGAGTTGGTGCTCTATGAGGGAAGGGAGAACTCCGGATGAGAAGTCCATCCACAGATGAGTCTACCGGGGCGGTCTCGGCGTCGCTGTGATCACGATCACAAGCAAGGCGATTCCGCGGCCGAACCGTGGCCAAGGCGTGACGGTGAAAGGTTTTCCCCAAGCATTGGTTCCCCGATGACCGGGTTACCGAGCGCAGACTCCCTGACCGACGCCGTCGGCACGGTTCACCCGCAAGCAGGCCCCGATACCCGGATCGTGTCGCTGGTTCCCAGCATTACCGAACTGCTGTTCGACCTGGGGCTGGGACCGTCGCTGGTGGGGCGAACCGCGTACTGCGTGCTGCCGGCGGACCGGGTCAAAGCGGTGCCGAAGATGGGTGGCACCAAGCAGGTGCACATGGATCGCCTGCTGGCGGCCCGGCCGACCCACGTCATCGTCAACATCGACGAGACGCCGCGCGCCATCGCCGACGAGATCGCCGCCGCCGGCGTGCGGGTGGTGGTCACCCACCCCGTCGACGTGGCGGACAACCTGCCGCTGTTCCGCCTTCTCGGCGGGATCTTCGGCCGCGACGCCGAAGCCAAAACCCTGGCCCGGCGGTTCGAGGAAGCGATGGCGCGGTTGGTCGGCACCGCCGCCGCGCTGCCCGAGCGGCGTGTCTTGTACCTGATTTGGACCAACCCGTGGATGACGGTGTCGCGCGACACCTACGTGGCGCGGATGCTGGAGCTGGTGCGCTGGCAGACGATCGCCGACGATCCGGCGGTTCGCTATCCCGCCGTGGAAATCACCGAGGCCCTGCTGGCCACCACCGACGCGGTGCTGTTCAGTTCCGAACCGTTCCCGTTCCGCCAACGCCACCTGGACGCCTTCGCCGCGGCGTTCCCGGCCCATGCCGCCAAGGCGCGGTTCATCGACGGGCAGATGACGTTCTGGTACGGCAGTCGGTCGATTTCGGGCCTGGACTACCTGCTCGCCGAGGCAACTGGAGTTAGCTAACCACGTCCTTGGTCTGTCGGCCCAGCAAGGCGTCCACAGCGGTGGCCGGAAGCACCGAGCTTTCCCATAGCGTCGCTTCGGTTCCCCACGTCACCGCCTGCTCCAGGGCGTCGTCCATCCTGGCACCACCCACCAGGGCATCCACCAGTCCCGCGGCGAAGGAATCGCCAGCGCCGGTGGTGTCGATGGGCCGGACCCGCGGCGCGGGAACATTGATCTTCCGGTCGGCGCCATAGGCCGTGGCGCCCTGCTCGCCGCGGGTCACAATCATCCATTGCAGCAACGAGCCGGCGATCCGTTGCCCGGTGGTCCACGGATCCGCCAGGATCGCCGGATCGACGTCCGAGGCCGAGGCGATCAGCACGTGCGCTGGCCGGGTGGCGATGGCGGTGGGCGGCACATGAGCGATGACCAGCGCCGATTCGGCCTTCGGGCCCAGCAACGGTGACAACAGGCGGGTGCGGCTGCGCACGAACACGCAGTCGGCCGGCAGGGTGACCAGGCGATTCGGCGGTGCGGTCTCCCGGGTCCGGGCAATCTTGATCACTGTGCGCTCGCCGGTGCGGTCGAGCAGAATCAGCGACCGGGTGGACGGCTGCTCGAGGCGGATGATGGGGTCGGTATTGACCCCGGTGGCGGCCAGTTCGTCCAACAGCGCGTCGCCCAGCGCATCGGTTCCCAGCGCCGCGATCACGCCCACATCGTGCCCGGCGTGGGCCAGCGGCACGGCAACGCAAGACGCCCCGCCACCAAGCCGGCCACCCCGCCAGCTGCCTTCCAGGTGGGTTCCTTCGCGCAACGGATCGTGGAGGAACACCACTTCGTCGCGCGCCACCGATCCGACAACCAGGATTCGGGCCATCTCCCGTCCTCGACCAACCCATGGCGCCGGACCAAACCGCCGACGCCAGGGCCTCAGGCTAGCGTGTTGCAGTGCAAAGTACCAGTCGCGCGCGTTGAAACCGCGGCAATTGCCGTCGCCGGCGAAGCACGACACCGCGCTGCGAAACCACCGACCGGAGCATCAGAAGCATTCAACGGGGGCGGAAAAAGCGGTAAGCCCCGTTCATGCACGCCCCCCGCACCGCCTACGCTGTCAGACTCGGCGCTTTCTACGCCTCGATCTTCGCGGTGGTGGGAATCATGCTGCCGTTCTGGCCCGTGTGGCTGGCCGGTCGCGGCCTGGACGCCAGCGAGATCGGCCTGCTGCTGGCCGTCGGCATCGGCGCCAAAGTGGTCGGCAACCCGTTGGTCGCGCACCTGGCCGACCGGTTCGGCGAACGGCGGCGCCCGATGATCGGGCTGACCATGGCCGCCGCCTTGGCCTTCGCGCTGTTCCACGTGGCGGAGGGCTTCTGGCCGCTGCTGGCCGTCAACATGCTCTTCCACCTGCTGTGGTCGCCGCTGATGCCGCTGGGGGAGAGCCTGACCATGCTCGCCGTCCGCGAGGGATGGCTCGACTACGGGCGGGTCCGCCTGTGGGGATCGCTGGCGTTCATCCTCGCCGCCTTCGGTGCCGGACAGGTGCTGGTGGCCCATTCGCAGGAGGCGGTGTTCTTCCTTCTCCTGGCGACCCTGGCCGTCGGCGCCCTGGCGGCTTGGCCGCTGCCCGACCTGCGTCCCGAGCGGCCGGCGGCGGCGCCTCCGGCGTCCACCGGCCTGCTGCGCAACCGCCGGTTTGTCCTGTTCCTGCTGGCGGCGACGCTGATTCAGGGCTCGCACGCCGTCTACTACGCCTTCGGCACGCTCCATTGGCAGGGGCTGGGCTTCGGCAACGATCTCATTGGCGGCCTATGGGCGGAAGGCGTGATCGCCGAAGTGGTGCTTTTTGCCTTGGGCGCCCGGCTGTTGGCGCGAATCGGGCCGTTGCGGCTGTTGGCCCTGGGCGGCGCGGCCGCCGCGGTGCGCTGGGCGTTGACCGCCGAAGCCACGAGCCTACCGGTACTGCTCGTGGCCCAGTCGCTGCACGCCTTCACCTTCGCCGCATCGCATCTGGGGGCCGTTCACTTCATCGCTCGGACGGTTCCGCCGCAGCGGTCGGCGACAGCGATGGCCGCTTACGGCGCGGTGGTCATGGGTCTGGGCCTGGGCAGCGCCCTGTATCTCTCCGGATGGTTGTTCGAGGCCGCCGGCGGACGGGCCTACCTGGTCATGGCGGTGGCCGGCGCGGTCGGTGCCGTCGTAGCGGCGGTGTTGCTGAGAAGCGAACCCGAAGGCGAACAGACCGCGGACGACACCTGACGGCACGCTTCCCTTTCCTACCCAAGGTCGTATGGACAATCGGCGAGCGGTTTCGTTAGGGTTCCGCCCACAACCCTGTTCAGGCACCAACGGAACCGCGCCCACGATCGAATACGACAGTCACGCCCCGTTCGCGGTTCCAGGTGTGCGATTCAGCACTGACCGGCACCGCCGCGACGGGTAGCATGGATACGCCACCGCAACCGCCTGCGTACGTTGACGATTACGGCAAAGTATGGACGCCACAACCGCCACTAACGAGGACCGGCAGGACGAAGCGCCTACGCAACTCGCCCAAACGGCGGGGCAATCGGTTGCGCAGGCCGCTGCGGCAGTTGCCGCCATCGGCCGGGTCGAGTCGCTGTCGGGGCAGGCGGCGGCCATCCGTGTCGACGGCTCTCGGGTTGCGCTCCAAGCCGGCGATACCGTGTTCCAGGGCGACGTGATCGAGACCGCCGAAGACGGCGCCGTCGGCATTATTCTCAGCGATCAGACCACCTTCTCCATGGGCGGCAACGGCCGCATCGTCCTCGACGAGGTGATCTACGACGCGGACGCGGGCACCGGAAAGGTCGCGCTGTCCGCCGTCCACGGGGCGTTCACCTTCATCAGCGGCCAGGTGGCGCGCACCGACCCCGATGCGATGGTGATCGAGACGCCGATGGCCACCATCGGCGTGCGCGGCACGTTCCTCGGCGTTACCGCGGACGAGCGGACCGTGTCCGTGGTGCTGATGGTGGAACCCGACGGCTTTGTCGGCGAGGTGGTGGTGACCGCCGGCGGCGTTTCGCGGGTGCTGAACCTGTCCGATTTGGCGGTGACCGTGTCCGCGCTGACCGGGAATCCGACGGAGCCAACCCTGCTGACGCCGCAGCTGATCATCGACACCTTCAGCCAGGCGCTGGGCGCGCTCCCCCAGAACCGGCTGGACGGCTCGCCGTACCTGCGCCCCGTGGATCGCCAGACCGAAGCCGATGACGGGGATCTTGCCGGCATAGGGGTGGCCAGCGGTCCCGACACAGACGCCGATGCCGGGGGTGGCGAGCCCTCGGGTGAGGTCCTCAACGTGGTCTTCACCGACGTGGACTACACGCTGACACGTGACGCCTTTATCGCTGGTGAGGGTGATCTGGTCGTCGCCGTCGAAGGTGGCGCGCCGGCGGCCCCCTCGAGCCAGCGCGCCCGCGGTCCAGAGAACGACATCCGCGACGATCCGCTGCCACCGGCCGAAGACGAAGGCACCGAGCCCGAAGACGGCACCGCAAACAGCGGCAACGACTCATTGATCGGCACCGAAGGCGACGACAGCATCGACGCCGGCACCGGCGACGACACCGTCGACGCTCTCGGCGGCGACGATGCGGTGCTGGGCGGCACCGGCGACGATGTGGTGACCGCCGGCCTCGGCGACGACAAGGTCGACGGCGGCAGCGGCGATGACGTGCTGGACGGCGACGACGGCGATGACGCGCTGGATGGCGGCAGCGGTGACGACAGCCTCGTCGGTGGCGCCGGTGCCGACGAAATCGACGGCGGCAGCGGCGACGACAGCCTGGTCGGAGGAGCGGACGACGACATCCTCGACGGCGGCACGGGTAGGGATGTAGCGTTCTATCTCGGGGAGTCGGGCCAATACCTGGTGAACGGCGAGGCCGTGGGCGCCGGAGAGACCTCGCTGGACGCCCCCAGCATCATCACCGGTCCGGACGGCACCGACGACGTGCGCAACGTGGAGTTCGCGGTCTTCGACGACGGTTTCTTGGACTTCAAAACGGGGGCCTTCACGTTTGACGCGGCCAGCGTGTTCGGGCCTTTTAACGGTGCGGATTTTGCGGTCAGAACCTTTGACTTCATCAGCCGGTTTGTCATCACCGGCACAGACGGCGACGACGTGCTGATCGGTACCGACGGCAACGACATTATCGAGGCACTGGCCGGCGACGACGTGGTCCTCGCGGGCGCTGGCAATGACACGGTACGCGGCGGCGACGGCGACGACTCGGTGGAGGGCGGCGACGGCGAAGACGTCCTCGACGGCGGTACCGGGGACGACACCGTTCTTGGCGGCGCCGACAACGACACCCTGACCGGCGCCCAGGGCGACGACATCCTCGACGGCGGCGATGGCGATGACGAGGTCGAGGGCGGGTCGGGCGATGACACCCTCCTGGGCGGTAACGGCAACGATGTCCTCAGCGCCGACGACGGTGATGACGTTGCCGAAGGTGGCGACGGTACCGACACCGTTGGCGGCGGAGACGGCGACGATCAACTCTCGGGCGGCCCCGGCGATGATACGCTCGACGGCGGTCCGGGTCGCGATGCGCTCGACGGCGGCGCCGGCAACGACAGCCTTCAAGGCGGCGACGACGGCGACACCCTGGCCGGCGGTGCCGGCGAGGATCTGATCGACGGCGCCGCCGGGGACGACACTCTGGACGGCGGCGACGAGAACGACAGCCTCGTCGGCGGCACCGGCTCCGACCTGCTGGCAGGCGGCGATGGCAACGACATCCTCGACGGCGGCGAAGGCAACGATATCCACGACGGCGGCAGCGGCGCCGATATCCTGGTG